>Ga0214923_10005229_pt1 | contig 15206 bp, 7 predicted proteins | sample LL1510_MetaG_FD_177993 | JGI IMG/M metagenome (GOLD analysis project Ga0214923, IMG submission 177993) | Freshwater microbial communities from Lake Lanier, Atlanta, Georgia, United States - LL-1510 | ecosystem: Environmental > Aquatic > Freshwater > Lake | place: USA: Georgia | collected 2015-10-15
TTATACCACTTGTTCCATTTGTTCCATTTATACCACTTGTTCCATTTGTTCCATTTATACCAGCTTGTGACATCAAAGACCAAGAAGAATTAAAAGGAGGTGGTGGTGTTCCATTTGTACCATTCACAAGACAAATATAAGAATTTCCTGCATATTCAACGACATCATTTATATTGTATATTACAAATGGATCCCAAGAATTTTTCCAAACAAAAGAAGAACCATCAGTTCCTGATGTTCCTGATGTTCCTGTTGTTCCAGATATTAAATCTATAACTTGTTGTATTGTTGCTTTATATGATGAACCATATGTGCTTTGTGTTGTATCTCCTGTAACTACAATATGAATCAAGTCTGTTGTTGATACACCTGTTGTAAAAGTTCTATCTGTTAATCTTGACATATTATTAAATAGTATTAAAACTGAAATTGATAAGGTTCAGAATCCATAAAAACAAAATATTGAAAATTTTGAAATTGTTTATATGAATCTATAATGTTTTCAGAACAATATATAATTTGATTTATTTCACATCCAGTTGTATCTAATAATGTTATTCTTACAGATGGTGCAGTATTAAATTGAGACGGTAAAGAAAATAAAAAAGGTAATGAATTTGCTTCACCTATATTACTACAATTATTTCCATAAACATCACAAGCAATTCCGCTAAAAGGAATTGTAAATCCGGATATATTTGTTATTAGAATTTTGGTCATTTCAAGAACAATTTACACAAGAAATATCATATTCTATCTTTAAATTAACAATAACTAATTGATCTTGTAATAAATTTAAAATTTCTTTACTACAATTTTTTGAAAATCAACGCAACCTGCAATTATTTGCATTCTATTTCTTTCTAAATCTATAACAACATCATCTATACCGCCAAATGATTTTAAAGTATCAATTATAGTTTCTGCAAAAATCAAACTATTAGGATAGTCTGTTAATCCTGAAGAACTATAAAAAGGAACTGATTTTGTTTCATTTGCAACACTTACTTGTAAAGTAAATTGAGCAGAATTAATTACACAATTTGTATCCCCACTTGTAAGATCTGAAAACCCTTCCCAAAACATTTGTCTTAATCCCCTTCTTGAAATTGACCCGTTTTGTTGAAATGATTTTTCACAAATATTATATATATTATAGTTATCAATAAATTTTGTTCCAACTAAAGTGACTGTTTTAATAAACGTACAACCAAAACTGTCTGTTAATTGTAATGTGTATGTTCCATCTGTAAGACCTGTAAGTATTGTGCCTGTTTGTCCTGAAACATTTCCAATCCAATTAAACGTAAAAGGGGGCGAACCACTAGTAATTATAACAGAAATTTGACCATCGTTACCAAATACAGGTTGTACAGGATATAAATCAAAATAAGTACCAGATGAAGGTGCTATGTAAATTGCCTGAGTTTGTATACAACTTGGTACACTACTATCTACCACATCTAAAAAATATGTTCCAGGTTGTAAATAATTAAAAAATCCAATGTTATTACTTAATGTTTGTAAATTTGATTGTGATAGTGTTAGATTATAAGTGTAAGGTAATGTTCCTCCCGAAGAAACAAACACTTCAACTTGACCATTATTGAAACCACAAGTAGTTCCGGTTGTATTTGCAGTGAATGTAAATAAATCTACATTTGTAACTGTTGTGTATCCTGTAAATACACAACCAGCAGGATCTGATACGGTAATCATGTAATTTCCAGTTTCTAAACCTGTAAATTGTTGATTGGCAGGTCCTGATGTTACAGTATTATATGTTCCGTTATCACCAGATAAAACAAAAGTATATGTACTAAGAGGTGGAAGACCGTTGTCAATTAAAACTTGTATTCCTCCGTTCATAGATGAACAAGTTGAATTTGTAACGTTTAATGCTACGCTTGAAAAGCTATTTGGTGTTTGTACTGCTGTTGAGTTTATTGATGTACACAATGCTGCATCTGTAACTGTTGCAAAAAATAACCCGCTAGAAATTCCTGTAAATGTAAATGTGTTTCCAAATGAAATTCCAACTTGACCGGTACTTCCGCTATAGTAATATGGTGGAGTGCCGTCTACAATAATTACTTGTACTATACCATCACTTTGAAAACAAGTTGGCGTATTAATAACTTGTATACTAGACATATTAACAGGTGGTATGTCTGGAACATAAATAGTTTGCGTATCAACACACCCTAAAGGGTTTGTTACTTGGACTGTGTAAGCTCCTTGTGTAAGTCCGGTTATAGTTGCACCAGTTTGTCCGTTTACATTTGATAACCAATTTATTGTGTAAGCACTTGTTGGTGTCAATCCTGTTAAAAATATTTTTCCTACTCCACTTAAATCACAGCTTGAATCTGCAACAACGTAATAACCAAAAGTAAAAGGAGATGAATTTCTAATCAAAATTGATGCTGAAGTTCCTGTACAACCACCTCCATCATCAGCAACAACATAATAAGTATTAGCACTTAATCCATTAAACAAATAAAAACTATCTAAAGTATTTGCAGACGAAACAAAATTTCCTAAAGAATCATAAAGCCAATATGTTGATAAATTATAAACATTTGTTGTAGATGCTAAAATTTGTCCATTATTAAAACCACAAGTTGTACCTGTTGCATTTACAGACACAGATGTGCCAGATGAAATATAAAAAGGCACTAAAATACTATCAAATGCGGAATCTTGTATTTGTATTACATAATAATTTGAAGGTAAGTTATTTACTTGGTAGTAATAAGTTGAAGCTACTGTTGGTAATAATCCTGTTGTTGTTACTTCAGAAAAAGTCCATGTAGGACTTGATCCTGTTACTTCTATATAAATAGAACCACTATTAGTACCGCTACAATCTCCGGTAATTGAAAAAATTTCTACGTTTATCATTATTTATTACACAATACTTTAAAATTAACTCCAATATTTATTGAAAATTCATCATTTGTTGGATTACAGTTATTATAAAAAACACTTACAGTACTATTATCTACGTCTATAATATAATCATATCCCAAATTTTGTAAACTTGTTAGACTAGCCGATAAAGCAGTAATCCAATCCAAATCAGTTGGGACTGAAGCCGGTCCTGCACCAACAAAAAATGAATTTTGTGCTAATATTACGTTATTTAACCTTATATCAACATACCATTTAGTTTGTATAGAAAGAGATAAACAATCTGCAGGATTAATATTGTTTTGTTGATAATACTCTTGTAACAAAATAGAAAGCATAACACCAAAAGAATTCACGTTAGGATTTGATGTCCATGGATATAATGGACAATCAATAAATAATCCAGGACAATCATATACAAATACTTGTGTGTTAATACCACATGGTTTACAATCTGGAGGTAAAATTTTACAGATAGTTTGTCTTCTCCATCCAAATTTTTGTCTGTGAAAAATTGAATTTTCAAACTTAACACCAGTTGTCCATATTGTGGTAGCTGGTATCATTTGTTCAACTAATCTTACCCAATAATCACCAAGACCATTAACATAGTCTATCATTGTTTGATAATTAAAATTATCATTTCTAATACCTATTAATTTTTGAGATTCTAAATAACTCCAATATATTGAAGACAAAGTCGGGTATCCTCCAGTTTTACCATCAGTGATAAATTGTCTATTTCTAACATTAATCATATTATGCCAAAATGTTTCAGCAAATTCAAAAAAAGTTTTTTGTTTTGGTCTTGGTACTATTTCAGTCCAATCTATTCCACCCTTCTTAGGATATGGATTAGGTATAAAACAAGGAGACGGTGGTACGTAATTTAATCCTTGTTCTGGTATTGGAAAATTATATAAATTTGACATATGCCAAACATCATATAAAAGTCCTTGAGATGGGTTCATGAATATGTCAACATTTTTTACATTTATAACCAAACATTCTTCATTAGCAACATAATATGAATTCATATTAGCATCAAAACTATTTCTTAAAATCGGTTGTATATCTATCCAACTTTTTTTATTATCAACAATTTTTTTTAATTTATAACCTAAATTCATAAATGGAAAATTACGATATCTGTTAAGATATTCTTCGCCATAATTAAAAGGTAAAAGTTTTGTTTGATAAGTTGGATTATTGCCAGTAAACACGCTTTGAGTTATATTTACTTCTTCAGGCATTCTATGCGAAGGTGTAGATTCAAACCATCCTCCTCCTATTTGAAAAAAATAATTTTCTGTAACTTCTGCCATTTTCGGACATCCAATTAGATCTACGGGATAATCTTCTCTGATAGTTGTTACAGGTACTGTAACTGTTTGGGTGGTGAATCCCGTAACACTAGTTCCTAAAATTGAAAAAACATTATTTGTTTGTAGTATTGGTATTGTTGTAGTAATTGTACCTCCTGAAATTAATAAATATTTTTGTTCAAAATCCACCATATTGATTTTCTGATCTGCAACGTAGACATGTTCATTAAATTCAACTAACATTTCAGGGGCACCTATCAATCTAAGAAGTGATTCAATAGATTTTCTTGTGCCTTTTGATTTAAAAAGATATGCGGAATTTAATATCAAATTTCTATAATATTGATAATTAAGTTCTTCTGGTGTTTGACCCTGCGATATACCAGGAAATGAATTTGTTGTTGGATCAAATACATTTTGTAAAAGTTGCTCATTTGAAATTGGTGAAATGTTTGTTTTCCACCCTAATGTTTGTGCTAAATTTTTGAGTAATCTTGATGGTATATCATTTTTTATAACATAATTAACATTAGTCATGTTACTAAGAGCGGTTATAAATGTTTTTGTTTCATCAAAACTTCTACCATATATCTGTAAAACTTTTTCAAATTTTTGATCTGATGTGTCAAATTCTTTTAAAGCTCCTGTTGTTAAAAAACGTGATATTAAATTTGTTTTGTATTCATCTAAATTTAATGAAAAATCACTTAATTTTTGAATATAAATTTCAAAATTTTGTGATTGAATGTCTAAATTCCATAAACCGGACAATGGAAAAGTAATTAATTCATTTGTAAACACATAATTGCCAGATTCAGTTTCTTTTGGTACGTTAAAATTAGCAGTATATTTTGGAGAAACGTTTCTGTTTAATAAAAAATTCTCGACAGGATCAAAATTTTCTTGGAAAACTTTGTTAACTTGCGAATCATTTGGTCTTATTATTAAAGTATCGTAAGATATATTAAATCCAGAAAAAGGATCCCCTTTTACAATTATTGTAAAAGTTGTTGATTTATCGTCAATTGGATATATATAGCTAACAGGATAATTATTTTCATTAACATAAAGACTATAATTTATAAAATTTGTAGTCATATTTCTCAAAGGTGAAACTTCTATTTCTTTTAAAAAAAGGTTTCTTGTTGCATTTTGACTGAAATCAATTTCAAAAGGATTTCTTATAGAAGATAAATAAATATCAAACGTAGTTTCATTATCAATCGCATCATAAACACAATTAAACGCTGTTGTTTCTGTTAAAAATTTTGGAGTAACTTTGAAAACTTCTAAAGCTGCTGGAAAAAAATTAATAATTTTGGTTAATGAGGTTGAAATTCTTTTTGTAAGTGACCCATATTCTGTAAAATTTGTTACTTGACTTAAATCATAATTTGGATATACTCGAAAATTTTTTGTCAAAATAGATTGGGATTCTATTAAACTTTCTATATTTAAAGAATCTAAATTTATTGGTTCAGAAAATGAACCTAATTCAAAATTTCTATTTTGTTTTTCACTTATTGACGTTGAAAATTCAAAGTTTCCTTGCGTAAATCCTCCTCCTGCAATTAATTGTAATCCAACTAAATTGTCAGAAAATGTTCCTTGTCCGCTTGCTGGTTGTGGTGGGCAGGTAAATTTTTTATTTGCCATTATCCTGTTATGTTAGAAAAACTTTTACTGAAATCTATATTAATACCTCTGTCTTGTCTAACCTCGTATAATAAATTATTAAATTGATCTTTGATTTCATAAAGGTTATATTGTTTATAAATGTTGCTATTTGAATCGTAAATTGTGTAAATCCCATCATCAATTGATTTAGTTTGATTTCCATAAAGTGCAATAGCAAGAGTAGAAATGTCTTGGTCAACAATTTCAATTTCAGTTGTAATTGGATTAAAAAAAGTGTTTGTTATGATTATATTTTGGTTTGGTTGTCCTATATAAGGTGTTGCATTTGGTTTATTTGTTGGCGATGATGATGGTGATAAAGTGCAAAACATTAGATTTGTTGCTCCTTCAACATACCTATATCTAATTGATTTTTGTATGGTGTTGGTTAAGTTTTGAACAACTGGCTCACAATAAAATGAAGATGTTATCAATCTAAAAAAGTTTGGTATTTTTGTACCGTTAGAATTTAAATACTCTACTCTAAAACCAACCAAACCTTGATTAACAAATTTATTTCTATATTGAGTTGGTACTTGGTTAATATCAATTACAATTCCTTTTACATTTGGTAACGCAGAAAGAACCCCACAGTCGTTTATTGTAGTTCTTATTTCTGATGGTCTTATCAATAATGTATAAATTCCTAATTTATTAAACTGTGTTGCTGGTAATTTTAAGTTATATAGACCACCTAATATTTCTACACCCGAATTACCTCCAGTTTCATTATTGTGAAAATATGGACGAAGTATGTCTTTTGCATTCAAAGTTGTTAATATAAAATTATTAGTATCATCTCTTGTAGGTGTATAAGTCATAATGATTTCTACATCTTCAGGACTAACGTCCGCACCTCTTATAGTTCCATAATTACCTGTTGCCATTTTTTGTTTTTTTTATAAATAGTTATGTTGGTTCTTTTATAACATTAAAAAAACTATATCCATATTTTTCTAAATCTCCTAAATTATCCACTTCACCTAATCTCATAAGACTTTCTAAAGGTGCATATTTACCTCTTCTTACATAAACACTTGTAATTACTTCTGGTTGATCTATGACATTTAACAATGCTTCATTTTTAGTGATTGCAGATAGTATTAAATCGTTTTGAGTAAATCCTGAAGATTGCACCAGATAAATGGTGTAATCACTATAATCATAATATATAATATTATTAATTGTATAAGCAGTATATTCGCCTGTTGGCGATACTCCTAAAAATTCACCAACAACACCTGTTATACCGGTAACGGGTCCATAAACAAATTTACCTCCTATTAAGTTAGATACAGGACCATATTGTTGTAAGTCGTTCAAAGATGAAGTAGTGTAACCAGAAACCGTAAATGGTATATTTGTATAGTTGTAACTATAAAAATCATTAATATTCCAATTAGAATCTCCACTAAAAATAAAATCATAACTAACTGAAGTTCCACTACAAATACCTGCAGGTATAAAATATGCAGTCCCGTTCAAATTATCTATTGTAGTTCCTGTAAAAGGAACAACAATATTTTTTTCAACATAAGAAATACCCCAAGGAGAATTTGCAGTGAGTCTTACGGTATAAACATTATTTCCCGATGGATAAGTATGTTGTAATGGTAATGAACTTGTTATCGGTTGTACAACACCATCCCCCCAATCAACTGAAAAGACAACTAAAGACAAAAATTTGATTAATTCAGTATTAGATGTGTTATAAAATAAATATGTGTATCCTAAAGGATTTGTAACAGTATCTGCAGTCAATATAAAATTTGTAATAACGTCTTTTTGAATCACTGCCCCATCAAAAACAGAGTAGTATCCAATATCAACTGTTGTTTGTTGTAAAAACAAATTAATCGATAAACATTCTAAAAGTGAACTTCCATTTGTATTACCACTAAGAACTAAATTCATAGGTAAATAATATCCTGTAGTTCCTGTTATTGTGTTTAATGTTACTGCTGTTGTTGAACAACAAGGATCAACAAGATAAGAAATATCGGTTTCACCAGTGAATGGAACTGTTATAAGATCTCCTCTAACATTTTCTGGAGAAATAAAAAATTTATAATATTGTTGTTCCATTATGGGTTAACATACTCATACCATTTTATGGGTTGACCCGCTGTACCGACTTTCAAAGAAGATAAAATATCATTAATTCTATAAGTAAAATTTGTATAATTTAAAGTCACTTCATAATAAAAATATTTTGAGTTGTCAAAAGTAAATTTTGTTGGCAATATTATTGGTTGAGCTCTATTAGTCATTCTTACAAATGTTCCAAATCTAGCATCAAAAAATTTTGCACTCATAAAAAATTTATTGATGTTAACATAATCGTTTTCTCTAAGCCAATAAAAGAAAAAACCTTCTTTATCTCCAACAAAATCCAATTTAAATATTGGTGTTTTTATATTTACAGGTGGTACAAACAAACTTAAAATTCCAATTTGTGTAGAACCTTGTTGAGTTGGTATGATTACAGAAAAATAATTTTTTTGAGTGGTTTCATTTGGTGTGTCATAAAAATCTAATTTGAAAAAAGATTTTGTAAAAGAATTTTCATAGTAATATATTTGTTGTACGTTAAACCCTGTTGTTAAATATGATGTATTCCAATTTGTCACATTCACTAAAGGTGATGTTATTGGCAACTGATTGTTGTAAAAATAAAATTCATAATTTATATCAGTAAAAAGTTGTGGTGTTGTTTCGTGTGAAAATCTAACTATTTCAAAATCTTTAGCATTACCAACCACTTCTTTGATTATTGTTTTTTCATAATCATCAATAGCTTGGTCTTTTCCTGCAAAATCCCATTGTAATTCTACAGGTATATTGACGTATTTGTCAAGTTCATCTTGCAATATTTTAAACTTATTCACACTCATCAATAGTTGGGTCTGTTGTTGTTATTGTTATGTTAGGTTGTTGATATCCTTTAATATATTGTGATGTTATATTATAATTTTCAGGAATTATTCTAAAAATTGTATTTATATACGGATAATGTTTACCATTTAAAAAAGGATAATCAACACCAATACCTTCTTCATCTATAAACCCATATGTGTAAATATCTCTCCATCTAAAACTGTTTGATAGTTGTGAAAAATAAGCCCAATCAGGTATATCAATTACTTTTGCTGAGCTCCCTTCTTCAACATAATTAGAAAACTCTCTTATTTGTATTGGCGAATGTGGAAAATAAAAATAACCATATTGATTTGTTGTTGGTAGAAAATTTGACGTTACGTTAAACCAAGTTCCGTTGTATCTTATTTTATGAACATATTTTGATATTACTCTTTCTTGTTGATCATAATTATTCCATTCACAATAATCACCATCTATAGTATCTCCAGATGCTAATGTATCATTATAATAAAATGGTCCAATAGGACCTACATTATAATTTAATTGATTGATATTTGTATTGGATAATGAATTCAACAAATCCCACCAAGGCTGTGATTTATTATTAAATGCTAATGGTATATTAAATTCCCACCCTTGTTTCATATTTCTTGTCCATCCAAAATAACCTCTCCATATTGTTGTAAAAAATAATTGAGTTAATGGCCTTTTTTGATTATCGCGGTATTTGCTAACATCAATATCACAATTAAAGGATAATGTGTATGATTGACTATCTTCTTTAACTGATGATCTAAATTGTTGTAAAGGAGTTAATGCGTATATTTCATATTTTGGTCTAGAATTAAAAATATTTTGTTCAAATCCTGTTTTAGTTAATATAGTACAATTTTGTTCTGTAATAATTTTGTGTCTTCTAACATAATACTCACTTCTTGTTTCTTTTATGTTATTTATATTAATAATTCTTTTGAAAAACCCTAAAGTTGAAGTTTGAAAAGTTGTTCCTAAAAATCCAACATTAGCAATGTTAAAAACATAATTTTTTGAATTAAATCCGTTATTACCTAAACTTGTGACTTGAAATATGTTATTACCATTATAGTTCAAAGGTTGTCCTAAATTATCAAATAATTCAACAAATTCTGAAACATTCAATCCATGTTTCAGAGGACTTAAAAAAGAAATAATATTTGTGTTTAAATTTGATCCTATTGATATAATAAATGGTATACCTGTCGAAGCAACCCATGTCCAAGATATGTTTGTATTTCCAGAGTAAAAATTCAGTTGTTTATTATAATCATTTTCAAAAGGGTAACTAATGTAATGAGTCCAATTATATGTATTAGCACTTATATTTCTAAAATTTATATGATTATTTGGTGGTTTTGTGTAACCTATTACATTATTATCAGTTCTTATAAAATCAAATTCAAAATATTGAGGAAAACCATCCCAACTAACATTTGCAACAGGAGGAAATGGTGGTATAGCAGTAACGTTTCCACCTGGAAATGAATTAATAGAATTTAAAATTTCATTTGTATAATAAAGATTATTTCTAAATGGAGGATAATTAGTTGATCCGGTATAAGCATTTTCAAATAAAATCGTATATTTTGTTGATGGTCTAAAAATTGTACAACTTTGTCTTTCATCATCAAATAAACTTTCCAAACCAATATCAACAGACCTATCATATTCATTTAAAAGTTTAGTGGTTTGTTCTACAGGAATATTTACAAAAGTATCAACGTCAACACTACTTTTAAATCTTTCTTTACCTAATATAATTTTTGTAGAATTTTCAATCATTAGTATTCAGGTACATATAGTTTATAAAATTTATCCATAGCGGTTGCTCCGTTTTTTAATCCAAAATAAAAGAAATAAGGAGCTCCAACAACAAATGATTGAAATTTATTTGTTGTTAATTGTTGTTGTAAAATATTTACCGCAACTGGTTGTCCTTGAATTACTCCGGATGTACCATTAGGTGGGAAAAAAGGCGAATCTTCAGGTAATATAGGTTGTGGTGGTAATCCTGGTAAATTAAAATTTGTAAGAAATCCAAAACCTCCCAATGTTTGGTTGTATTGTGTAATATATTTTTCACCTAAAGTAAAAAAATCTAAATTTTGATATTCTTTTTTAAAAAATCCTGTTTGTAAAACATTTGTATACCAATTATTATCTTCTGTTCCAAAAATTGAACTAGATTTAGCTAAAATCCATCTATAATGAGGCACAACTTGAGATTTAGGATATCCATAAATTTCTTCTATTAAAGGCGATTGATTATATGTGTGTATACCAGGTGACATAATTTTTCTATATCTCAACTCTTGAGTACTTGATGAAAAGAAAACTCCAAATACAGGTTTAAAAGGATCAACACCAATACCTTCAATTCCAAAAAAGATGTATTTATTTACATTAACAGGATCTAAATTTTCAGTAACAAAAGGTGAAACTTTCCATTCTGAATTAATTGATAACATTTGGGCAATATCACCATCAATTCGATCACCTTTTCTATCATTATCAAAAAATTGTTTAATTGATGTTCCTTCAATTAATTGTGCAATATTTCCTGTTGGTTGTATTCCTGTATTTCCAATGTTACCAATAACTTGTTGATTCAACAACCTTGATAGAAATGCTAAAAGTAAGATATTAGAATTGTCTTTGTATGATGTTGCATCTATTTGATTTACATAATAAGATCTAAAAGCATCATTAGAACAAATTTCTCTTATAAAACTATCTCTTGGTCCTAAATCAACAACTGTTGTCGGAAATTGTATTCTTTTGAAATTATATCCTGGTCCTGGATAATTCAAAAGAAGTTGGGGGTAATTTGCGGGTGGCGAATCTTTTCCAATAAACTCTTGTGTAACATTACTCCAAGGAGAACTTCTGTAATAAAAATTATTAGAAATGTCATTATAAACTATTACATCACTACAATAACCTTTGTAAAATTGTGTTTGATATAATGGTTGTGTAGGGTCTAAAGCATAAATTTTTCTTGTATTAAAAGAAAACATATATAAAGTTCCATTTACCCAATTATTTTGAAAAACTTGAGCAAAAACTCCTCTACAAAGAGCAAAGTTCATTGTAAACCTAACCTTCCATTCCAATAATAAACGTACATCATCTTCAAAAGCTCCATGTATTAAAAACTCACCTTGGTTATTTTTGTTCAATATACAGTAACAACCATTTTTAACTCTATCTGCAGGCACTGAACATTTTGTAGGTCCGAATCCATACGGTTTAATAGTCCATGAATGACCGTTACCACTATAACATCTTAGAGGTACAATACCTTCACATTGTAATGTTTCTGTAAGTGCTGTTATAACTGGAGGTTGATCAAATACATCTCCAGTTACTAATGACAAACCTGCTAATATCTGTAAAGGTGGTTCAGCTCCTTGTACATCATAAAATATTATATTGTTATTTTGATGTAAACCATATCCTGTGTCTTGTTGTACTCCATTTTCTACTTTTGTAGATGTTGGTATTCTATCACTTCTCATGATAAGATAATTTCTACTGTTAAAGTTTACAGGTTGTGGATTAAAAGTTCTATAATACGCCGCTGAATATAAATATACAAATTTATTCATAGTCAATGTTGTATTCGTTGGGTAATAATAATATTGTTTTTTTTGAGTAGCATTGTTTGCTCCTTGGTCTGTGTGTCTATCAAAAAAAGTTGGAGTTACGACATTCACTAAGGCGTTGAATGCGGTTTGTCCATAACTTGTGACTAATACTGATCCTCCTGGAAAATTTGTAGTAAATGGTGCTAATGATGGATCGTAAGGTAATGAATATATATTAAAAGGATTTAAAGTTTGTAACATTGAAAAAAAAGACATAAAATTTGTTGTAGGTCCTTGTCCTACAGAGTAATTTATATATGTATTACCGACTCCTGTAGTATTATCATCTGTAGCCAAATAATAATAAGGTAAATTAGAAGTGAAAGCTGTAAAATTTGGATTTGTTGCAGTTTGATTTGAAATCCTAAATGAATATGATGGAAAATAAAGGTTATATCCTTGATTATTTGGTGTAAAATGTGAAATTGGGTGGTCTGAAGTAAAAGCATATTGGTTTGGGGTAAACCCTTGAATTGGTACATTTAAATAATAATTTCCTTCAACTTCTATTGTGCCAGGTGCTAAATATCCATAAATTCTAGATACATCATATTTAATATGTTGTTTTTGTGTGTGGGGATCTACACCTCTTGTACAAATTATAATTTCATAATTTTGATAATTTGTCATTAATTGTAGTGCTGGTGTAGGAATTGTTTCAACATTGTAATTGAATGGTGGATTACCACCAACTATATTACAGCCAGGTCTTATATATTTTATTTTGTGTAAAAGATACTCATTTGGAAAAAGTCCTTGTGAAGTTGTATTTGCTACTTGTAAAAAATCACCAACTGTAATTCCTGTAATTGCTTGGAAATATACTAAATCTATTGGGTATTTTAAAAAAGATTGTTCGTAACCATTAACTCCAGGATTTGTTGGTCCGTTATTAGCTAATGATGATATTTGAGTAATTGAATCTGCAGTTATAATTACAGGTACAGGAATAAAGTTCGATGTGTTAAAAGGATCTGCATAATTTATTGTTATTCCTGTAGTTCCTGTAAATGTTACTCCTGTAACTGAATTTGTATTAAATTGATTATATGTTCCTCCTGTCAAATTAACTAATCTATTATTTGAATATTGATCCGAATATTTAGGGTCTTGAAATAAAAATAATTTACCTGGTGTTAGCTGAGCTTTAGTACCTGGGTTTGCTAAAAACACTAATACTTGATCTTCGTAAGGATTAGATCCTTGTATTAGTGGATTCACATGAACTTTAATTCTGTTTGGCGCACTAATTCCAAAATATTTATCTTTAGTGTTAAATTGATTTAATTTTTGAGGATATGTTTCAGAAGAAGGATATGCAAACCATCGTTTATCAGCTTGAAGAGCTTGATGTCTTCCTGCAAATAAAAATGGTTGTGGTGCGTGTAAAAGTAGTTTTTCATTAGGGTGTATTTGGATTGGTGGGTTTGTAACTAAAATATCATATCCAGAAAACAATCTTATAAAATCTTGATTAGCTCTTATGACAACTGTTGGGTCGATATCTTGTTGTCCTAATAGATATTGAAAAGACCTGTAATCAGGGCTATTTGCACAATCAAAATATCCATCATTAGGGTTTGTACTGGTGTTTGATGTTTGATACATATTAGGATGTACAATTTGATATGCCGCTGATGAATTTACGGGAGCTAAAGCTCCGTTTGGTATTGCTAATCCTGTATTATTTCCATTTTGGACTGCTTGATTAATATCAGATAATAAACTATTATAAGAAAATTCACTATCGCTATCAATTGTACCACAGTCACATTCACAAGTGTTACATTCAGGATATGAAATTATAGGAAGTCCCAATCTACGAATTTTTAATGGTCCTGAAAAAATAGCAATAGCAAGAGCACCAAGTGTAAATAAACCAGATATAACAGTCGATACAATTGCCTGTTGCAATTCAAGTGCTGCTTGTGCCGACATTTCACTTACCAAAATATAACATGGTACATTTACAATTGGCAAAGGACCAAAAGGAGATGGTACAAATCCTGAAATACAATACGATGTATAAGTTGACGCTTGTGCTACTGCTTCTGCGGCGTGGTTTATTTGATAAATATTATATAAAAGCATAAAAACAGCAAAAGCAACTAAAAGTGCTTTTAGAAGACCCCAAGCATATCCCGCAAAATGTAGTACAAACAATACTGCAATTGCAATAGGTAATAATATATTTGAAAGAATGTTAAACAGAAAAAATATTAAATCAAAATTTCTTATGATATCATTTACAGGAAAAGTATTTGTTGTTGTTTTACAAGTTCTATTATCTATTTCTTTAATCCCTAAGTGTCTTGCTCTACTAATACCATTTTTATATCTATCTAAAAATAAAGCAGTTGTATAAACTTTGTTGTAATTAAATTCATAAAATGTATCTTTACAGTCAATTGCTGACTGTACATCCACATAATCATCCCAATCTAATGAAAATGCATATGATCTGTAAAGATCGAATTTTTGTTGTGGTATATCATTAAAAGTAAATACTTGAGGTGCATTACCAACAGGAGTTGCATTAATTTGTATAAAAGAACCTGCTGGTAAAAAAATTGACTCGACACCTCCTAAATATGGAACAAAACCAGAACCATAGTTAATTAATATTTCATAATTAAGAGTGTTTAATGCTGAAACAAATTGCCAACCTGTATCTACTATGATTGAAATAACAGGACCTAATTGTTGTGGATATGGTATTATAGATCCT
>Ga0214923_10005231_pt1 | contig 15203 bp, 13 predicted proteins | sample LL1510_MetaG_FD_177993 | JGI IMG/M metagenome (GOLD analysis project Ga0214923, IMG submission 177993) | Freshwater microbial communities from Lake Lanier, Atlanta, Georgia, United States - LL-1510 | ecosystem: Environmental > Aquatic > Freshwater > Lake | place: USA: Georgia | collected...
ACATCAGCCTCCAGAAGGGAGAAGTAAAGATGGAGGTTTAAGATTTGGTGAGATGGAAAGAGATTCAATTATATCACATGGTATGTCTAAATTCTTGAAGGAAAGATTACTAGATACATCTGATGCATATTCAACATATGTATGTGATGTATGTGGATTATTTGCTCAAAGAATGATAAAAAAAGAAAATAAAATGTATCCATCTGATACGGATGTATATTACTGTAATGCTTGTAAGAATAAATCAAGAATTTCTAAAATCATTATACCATATGCTTTTAAGTTATTGATTCAAGAATTAATGTCAATGAATATTGCTAGTAGAATTAGAACTAAACAATATACAATTTAGAATAAATAAATATATGGTTAATAACCTCTAATTTTTATATTTTCTAGAATAGCTAAATTATTTTTAATAAGATAATTTAATATTTCAATTCTATGATCACCTTGAAAAACAATCATTTTTTCATCAGTGTCAATATGACCACTTGTTTTTAATATTTTTTGTAAGTCTTTCATAATATTTTTATGTTCTGATTCTTCTAATCCTTCTATTTTTGTTAATGATTTTTTAGATGTTCTTTGTTGAATAGATATAATTATATTCTTTTTATCTTGTAAAAAATTAAGAGCTTCTTGTTCTTCATTATTAAATATTTTACGGCTCATTCTCTAAATATATTAATACTATCCTATAATTTATTCAATTTTTTCTGTTTTTTATAAAAGTGAACAAAAAAATTTTTTTCATTTTTGGGGGTTTTTTTTGCAGTGCAACTCTCTCAAGTTTTATTTTTACCATTTTTAAGCTTTTTTTGGTGCAAATTAAGCTTTTTAAGCTGTATTTTTAAGCTTTTTAAGCTTTCATAAAAATTAATATATAAATATAATTATATATATTAAAAATAATTGCGATGGTTGTATATATTTGTCAAAATTGTAAAAAAGAATTTAATAAAAAATCAAATTATTTAAATCATATAGAAAATAAAAAGAAACCGTGTACTCAATTAAAGCTTAAAATGCACCAAAATGCACCAAAATGCACCAAAAAAGCAACAAAATGCACCGGAAAAAACCCTATTTTTGAACAAGATAATGATGAAAAAGAATATAAGGATACGAATAAAGGTTATATTTGTAATTTTTGTAAGACGTCCTTTACGAGAAGTACAACATTAAAACGCCATTTACTAGAGCGTTGTAAGATACGAAAAGAGGAAATTCGTGAAAAAGAGGCAATATTTCAAGAATTACTACAACAAAATATTTTATTGAAAGATCAAAATGAAAAATTAAATAATCAGTTATTAGAGCAGAATAAATTTATAATTGGATTATTAGAACATAACAATAATAAAAATAGTATTCAAAATAATAAGAATATAAAAAACCAGAATAATGGAATAATAAATAATACAATTATAATTCAGCATGGTAAGGAAGATTTATCAAAAATAGATGATAAAGTATTTCTTGATGCATTTCTTAAAAGTACAGGCGCAAAAATTCCAGAGAAAATTATAGAAGGTATTCATTTCAATAATAAGTATCCAGATATAAATAGAGAAAAGGTTATGATTTATAATGGTAATGATTGGATACTTACACCAAGTAATAATATAACAACAAATTTATTAGAAAGATCAATTGATTTTTCTGAGAATAGATATGATGAATTAGATAAAAAAATACTAAATCAACAAAAAAAGAATAAAATTGAATATGGTTTAAAAATTATGGAACTTATGAAAGATTTTGATTCAAGTGATGATGAAATAAATATTACAAAAGAAGATAAAGAAAGAAGACAATATCTTAGAGAAAAAGCAGAAGAATATATAAAATTACTATTATATAACAATAAAGATTATGTTATAAAAAAACAAAAATAAATTATATGTCCTCTAATTCAAAATGATTTATGTATTCATCTTGACTATTATCTTTTAGATATTGATAAAATAATAATAAACTTGATAAACCCATAAATATAATAGATATAATAATAAAAGTATCAAATAATTCATTAAAAAATAAGAATGAAAATAATAATTGTATAATTCTTCTTAATAAATCTAAACCACTTAATAATATATTAGCAGGTAAATAATTGTTTTTAGTATTTAATATGTAAATCTTATTATACATATACAATTGAAGACCACCTCCAATAAAAAAATATAGTACGATTGTTAATCCACTTATTGGTGGTGGATCTAATATAGTATAATAAATTGATGGTATAATTATAAGAATAAAATAAGTAATTTGAAAAATAATTTGATAATCAACACTTGTAAATACATTTTTTTTGATTGAATATTCAATTAAGTTATTATAAGTTGAATTCATAAAACAAGTTAAAAATATTATTCCAGTATTTGAAATTAACAGTTTATTATCGTTATTATCATCATTATGAGTTATATAATTGTATATTAGTAAAATATAGGAAATAACCAAAAAAGAACAACTTGCTAAATAAATATTAGTAATTTTTTTATTTAATAAATATTTAAAAAACGGTATATTAAATATAATAAATCCTGTTCTTAATATTGTGTAATAGCTTAAAGTTAGATTATTAATTGTATAGAATAATAATGCTGTTTCAATTGTATATAATAAACCATTAAATACTGGATAACATAAATTTTTTAAATTATCTCTTTTAAAAAATGTTTTAACTTTTTCTCTATGAACTTGTTTAAATAAAAATAATAAATAAAATGGTGTAAAAAAACAATTTAATAATATATTAAACCAAGTATTCTTATACTCATATGTATAATTAATATATTTCATACATATCAAATATTCTGATAATGTAAATACAAATAAAAAACTATTTACTAATAATGATAAATTATTCTTTATAAGATTAATAATATACATATTTTCTTTATTATTAATTATTATATCTTTTTCTATATGTATTTTTTATTTGTAAAAAATTGATATTTAAAGTTTATATAATAAATAATATATATATAATGTTAAAGTTATTTATTTTGTTGTGTTTTGTAAATTATGCTTATTCAATGGATGTATATAAAAAAACAAATTTAAGTCAGGTAAAAGTTTTAGTTTTACAGAACGATTCTGTAAATATTTATCTTAAAAATTCATTATATGATGAGTTTGATATGTGTAAAGTTAATAATTTATTTTATAATAATTATTTATTAAATAATAATAATTTAAAAATTGTATGTAAAAAACACTTTTTAGATTATATGCTTTGTGAAAAAGATTTGATACTTTTATCTTTAAAAACAAATTATGAAAAATGTGATTTAGAATTTGCTACTTATGATAATATTTTTCAACTATTTATTAAAGAAACTATAAATATTTCTAAAAATTATATTTATCAACAAACATTATATAACTGTTTGAGATTTTTTGGATTATTTTTAGCTGTTAAATTAGTTATTTATATTATATCATATGATAATTTTGATTTTACAAATAATATTTATACAAGATAAAATATTTAGAATTAAATTTATAATAATAAATTATTATTACTATAGAAATATGAATAATTGTTCTCATTATAATAGAAATTGTAATTTTGTCACTCCATGTTGCAATAAAATATATGGTTGTAGACACTGTCATGATGAAATAGAAGGAAATGTTATAGATAATAATTTAGAAAAACCTAAATCACATCTATTAGACAGAACTAGTATAAAAGAAGTAGTATGTAATTTATGTGGAACAAGACAAAACATATCAAATTTATGTATAAATTGTAATACAATATTTGGTAAATATCATTGTTCTAAATGTAATTTTTATGATAATAATATTGAAAAAAATTATTATCACTGTGATGATTGTGGAATATGTAGAGTTGGAGGAGAAGAAAACTTTTTTCACTGTGTTGATTGTGGATGCTGTTTAAGCTTAAAAATAAAAGATAATCATAAGTGTAAAAAAGAATTATTACAACAAGAATGTCCTGTATGTTTAGAAAATTTATTTATATCAACCAAATCAAGTATTATTCTAAACTGTAATCATACTATGCATGTGGATTGTTATGAAATATATATAAAATCTGGTTCATTAAATTGTCCTTTATGTAGAAAATCCATAATTTTGAAAGAATTTGAACAGATGTATAATGAAAGATTAGATGCAGAAATCGAAGCAACACCAATACCAATAGAAATATCTGGAAATAAAATCAAAATATCTTGTAATGATTGTGAGTCTATTACAGAATTATATTTTCATCCTTTTGGACTAAAATGTTCTGTTTGTGGATGCTATAATACTAAAAGAATTTAATTAACGAACCAATAATAATAGAAGTGCATCCAACATATAATAAATTTTTATTATTAAATAAATTATTATAAAATTCATTAAAATTGTTATTAGAGTTATTATATAATAATAATAAATCAATACTGTCAGTATTATTTAATTGATTAAGATTATTAAAAGAATTATTTTTTAAGGAGGTTATTTTTTCATGATCATCTTCATGAATACCTTCTAATAATGATAATGATAAATCTAAATCATTACTCATAAATATATAATTAAATATATATATTTATAAATCTAAATATTTTTTTTCAACAGCAATACAATTATTTATTTTTAAAGAATTTTTAGTTTCAATATCTTCAGTAATTCCATATTCTGATACTAATTGATATCCATAATAATTCATTAATATAAATTTAATATTATTAGAATGATAATAACCTGCATAAAAGAATTTAAATTTTTGTGGTAATATTAAAATCAAAATAAAGGTAAAAAATTCCATTATTCCTGATAATATTTTATCAATTTCATCAAAAAAATAAATATTACTATCATTAACAAATGGATATCCTTTGATATATTTAAAATTAAAATTTTCTGAACCTAATGTTTTAACATAATCATATAATAACATATTTTCATTATCTTTTAAAAATTTATTATAAAATAGTAATATTCTTTTATATAATTCTTTATAAAATTGTGTATCTGAAAAATTTTTAAAAATATCTTTTAAAAAATTTATAATGCTATTTTTTTTTAATAATGTTGCATGAATATTAAATAAAAATAATATAGGATTAAAAAAATCTTTTATATTAATATTTCTATATTTTGGTGATATATTTTGAGTATCCATTATTTCTTCTATAGAAAAATCTGTTAAAATTAATCTTACATCAATTGGATAACCAACGCAAATTTTATCTTTTGTGCACTTATTAATTATTTTAGTATAAAATTGTCTAAAACTATATAAATGACTACTATCACCCCATAATACTTTTATTTTATTTAAATTATTTATAAATGGTTCTTCTAATAATAAACATATATCTTTATTAATTTTGGGATTTTTTAATAGATCAGAAAATAAATCACTTATATAGAATTTATCTCCACAATATTTAATATTATTATGATCGTCGTAAAATATAAAAATTTTATTTTTTTTATTTTGTAATATTGATAATCCAATAACTCCAGAAATATTTTGCATCTAATTAAAATATATTTATACTTTTTTTTTATTTTTATGTTTTTGCTTTAAATTCTTTTGATTTAACTACAATCCTATAATATGGAGCTTCTACAGTTAAAATTGAAGGCCGTATTATTCTGCATATTTCATCTGGCTTCATATTATAAAATCTTGCTACTGGATCAGTTGTTAATATTAATGGCATATCACGCTTTCTAGCACAATATTCATTTAATACAATATTAGCTTCCTCTTTAGTTAATACTTTATGATTTGGAACTAATGTATGTTCAACAATACATAGCATAAGTTCATTTATTTTAAATATTTCACATGGAGTACTATAACTAGAAATAACTTTAACAGATTTAGAATTAATATCCTCAACTACCATGAATTTATAAACATTGTTGTATTTTGTAATAAATTCACCAATAGGTGATGTTTTATTTATAGATGAAATTTTATAATCAAATAATTTAATTATAATTTGTTTGTCTTTAATTGTTGTATTGTAATTTGTATCAACATCTAATATAAGAGTATATTCATAATCATCGTTATCCTGATCTACTAGCTTCTTAATGTTCTTTTGTAAATTTTCTTCCTTTATGTAACCACGATGAAAAAACATCTTGATTATATTGGTCTTTATCATATTTATTTTCTGATAATTACTCTTCTCTATTGGTAATAATTGAGGTACTTCTGTAGTCATGGTTAATATATTATATAATAATATGATGATTTTATATTTTATTCAATTTTTATTAAATAAATGAAAATTGGCCTTGTGCTCAATTTTTATTAAATAAATGAAAATTGGTTCGTAGAACGCAAATTTATCAAAAATATTGAAAAATAAAGATAAACAAAATAATATAGAGAAACATCTACATTATAGTATAAGAAATGAGTAAATTACTAATTGTAGAATCACCTGGCAAAATTAAAAAAATATCAGAATATTTAGGAAATGAATATATTGTTATGGCGTCAATAGGGCATATTATAGATTTAGACGAGACCAAGATGTCAATAGATATTGAAACATTTGAACCACAGTATAAGATATATGATGATAAAATGAATGTTGTAGATAGTTTAATTAAAAAAACAATTAAAGTTGGTAAAAACAATGTATTACTTGGTGCAGATGAAGATAGAGAAGGTGAGATGATAGCATGGAGTTTAGCAAAAGAGTTAAAAATTGTAAATGCTAAGAGAATTGTATTTAATTCTATTACAAAGAAAGAATTAGAAAATGCAGTAGCAAATCCAAAAGGAATAGATTTATCAATGGTTAAAGCACAACAAGCGAGAAGAATACTAGATAGATTTGCTGGTTATCTACTATCACCGATATTAAACAAGATATATTACGGTGCTAAATCAGCTGGAAGAGTTCAATCAGTTGTTGTAAAGATTGTTGTAGATAGAGAAAGAGAAATAAATTCATTTTTTGATAATAAGAATGATTGTTATTTTATTATAAATTCAAATACCGTTATAGGAAGTGAATTTAAATTTTTATCAAAGTTATGTAATAAAAATACATTAATTGAAGAAATTAAAGATAAAGATGATAATGATAACGATAACGAAGATGAACTAACTGCTGAATTAGAAGAAGAATTAGAAAAAAAGAAGGGAAAAAAGAAAGTTAAAGTTGATACAAAAAATAAGTTAGATGACAAAACATTTATTAAATTTTCAAAAAACGATGAAGTTCTAGTAGTTGATATAATTAAAAATATGGCTAAAAGTAAATATCAAATTTTAAATTTAAATTTAAAAGTTAAGAAAACATATCCACCACCACCATACACAACTTCAACATTACAACAAGATGCATCTAGAAGGTTTGGTATGGATTCAAAGAGAACAATGGGTATAGCGCAAAAATTATATCACGACGGTCATATAACATACATGAGAACAGATTCAACAAGTATTTCAACTGAAGCTAGTAAAACAATAAAAGAAAAGATTATACAAGATTATGGTGAAAAATATTATGAATACAAAGAATATAAAAATAAGAAAGAAAATACACAAGAAGCACATGAATGTGTAAGACCTACAAAAATTCAATATAATGAGATAGAAGGAACAGGAGATGAAAAAAAACTTTATAATATGATATGGAAAAGAACTATAATGTCTCAAATGAAGCCAGCAGAATATCAAAGTTTTATTATTGAGATTGAGATGTTAGAAAGAAAGTTATTAGAAAAATATAAATTAGTTGGTACATTAGATAATTTAATATTTGAGGGTTATTTAATAGTAGATGGTAAGAAAGGAAATATACCAATTGAAGAAAAGGATATTAAAAAGAAAAAATTAGATTGGATAGATATTAATGGTATAGAAGATACAGAAAAACCGCCTGTAAGATATAACGACGCATCACTTATTAACAAGATGGATCCTAAAAATTTAAATATAGGAAGGCCATCTACATATGCTACATTTATAGATAAAATTATAAAAAGAAAATATGTAGAAATAAAAGATGTAGAAGGAAAGAAAATGAATATAAAAAAATATCAAATTAAGAAAGATAATCCGAAAGTAATAGATTTAGAAGAGAAAGAGGTATTTTTAGGAAAGGAAAAGAAAAAACTAGTTCCAACTGAATTAGGTTTAAAAACAACAGAATTTTTAGAAAAGAATTTTAATAAAATAATGAATTATGATTTTACAGCTAATATGGAAAAAGATTTAGACAATGTAGCTGAAGGAAAGAAAGACAAGAATAATGTTATAAAAATATTTTACGAATATATCAATGAATGTTTAGGAAAGGTAAAAACAATAGAAATACAACCAAATGGTTCTGAAATATTGGGTTCATATTTAGATATTAACATTGTACTACATAATGGGAAATTTGGTAAATACATAGTATATGACAAACACAAATTCAATATGAAATATCTATTTAATGGTGATGAAGATATAAACAACAATAAGATATTAGATAGAACAATAGAAGAAATAAAAAAAAAAGATAATAAAGAATATCCCAAAGTTATAGGTTCATACAATAAGATAGATATTATATTAAATGAGGGTAAATATGGAAAATACATAACATATGATACTTATAAATATGGATTAAATTATTTATTAGGAAAAATAACAAATGATTTAGATAAAGAATTAGAAGAATTAGAAAATATTACAGAAGAAAAAGAAGGAAAAGAAATAGATGATGATTCGTTAGTTAAATTAACGATAGAAAAAATAGAAAAACAAAATTTACAGAAGAAGAATGAATGGATTATTAATGCCAATAAAAAATATGTATTAAAAGAGGGTAAATTTGGTTATTATGTTGAAGAATGGAATATTAAGAATAATGAAAAGAAAAATAATTATAGTATGAAATCATTATTTTATAAAATATCAAAAGAAGATAATATTGATATTAAGGATAATGAAAATATTATAAAAAAAATTACAAAAGATAAAATAACTGAATATATAAAAGAATTGAAAGAAAAAGAAAAATCTAAAGATTAATTTCTAGTTCTGATAATTTCCATTTTTCTACACCAACATTAGGAATAGGTCTTTCTATAATAAGAGGTATAACTCTACTTTTTAATTCTAATAATGCTACTTCTTTATGAGATAAACCTGTTGTATTTTTAATCATAGGTTTAGCACCTTGAGCTAATTGTCTAGCTCTATCGCCTAATATTCTAACTCTTTCATATTTAGTTAAATATGGTTTAGTTAATCTACCAGTTTTGTTGATTATGACTTCATCATCTTTTATAAAATATTCATCATAATCAATATCAGTATCTATATTACTTTTTTTGGAAAATTTTTGATAACATTTATCTTTTATATTTTCTTCATTATCTTCTTCATCTTCCTTAGATTCATTATCACTTTCTCTATTTGTTTTTTCATCTGCATCAGTTTCTTTATCTGTTTCTTCTTCAGTTCTAATTTCATCTTGTTCTACTTCACCTAGTTCTTCTTCATCTTGTTCTTCATCATTTTGTTCTTCATCTATATCTCTTTCTTCTTCAGAAGAAACTTGTTCATCAATATTAGATTCATCTGATGTATCTTCTGATGAAGAATCAGAATCAGAATTAAGTTCTTGTTCTTTTTCCTTTTTTTTAGCACCACCTGTTAATTTATTAATATTTAATTTAGAAACATCAATTATATCTTTAGAAGTTTCTAGAGATACTTTATTAGATTTAGAAGGCATATTTATATATATATATAATTTATATTTATAAATCAATTTTTATAAAAATTAAGAAGCTTTAATATTAAATGTTTGCCAAAAACTATCACATTCTAAACAAATATATTTAATAACATAAGTATTAGTTAATCTAAAAAAGAGTGCTCTTTTTTTTTCAGGATGTTTATGAGTAATACATGAAGCATTATTACAAGTATATTTTTTTGTTCTTGGTATCAATGGGTCATATTTATAATTTAAAAAGTTTGTATTAAAATTATCAACTGAAGATTTTTCATTACTTCTATTAAAAATCAACATTTTATTAGGAATTTTTTCATTATAACCACAATTTTTACAATAAAAATATGAAAGTTTAACATTTGTTGATGTTTCTTTAGGAATTTTTTGTATTTTAGGAATTTTTTCATATAATCTATTTATTAATAATGTTTTTTGATTAGATGTTAATTTATTAAAATATGGAATTTTATTTATTTCATTTATATCTTTTTCATCAATTTCTATTTCTAGAATAGTTCCGTTTAAAACTTTTTCTAAGATATCTTCATTTAAAGCAGTAAAAGAAGTTTTTTTACTTTTTTTAGAGCTTGATGTAACATCATAATCTGATGATTCTACTTCAGTTTCTGTATCTTCTTCTTTATTAGAAACTGATACATTATTTGTTATATCCATAAAATTTTCACATATCTTACAAAACATGATTATAGTTATATATACTTTAATATATATAATTCTAAATTCATTTTTTTTTAATAATTAAGAGCATAAAAAAATAATATAATTATTTACTAGATGCTAATAGAATATAATTATAAATATTTTTAATATTTTATAATATTTTATGGTCTAAAATCAATATAAAAAATTGAATTTAAAAAATTAATATATATATATATATAATGAAATCTTCTAAAAACGTAAATATAAATGATAATAATGAGAATAAAAATAACACGTTAGAAGACTTGATGAGGATAATAAATGAGAATAAGTGTGAATTTGGTGATAAAACTTTTACACACACATTATTTGGAGATAAGAAGATATTATTTAAAATAGAGGATGAAAATTACAAAGAATTATTAAGAGCTTATAAAACTGCGTTAACAGGTAATTATGGAAGTTTAAGAATATTAGAAAAACCTCGTGAGAATGGTCCGTTATGTTTAGACTTTGATTTAAGGCAAGTAGATAGTGAGAGAAAAATCAAAGTAGATCATATTATGATGGTTGTAGAAATTATTAATAAAATAATATTAAAATATTATAAAATTCAGGATAAAGATTATGAATTACAATCATTTATAACGATGAAAAATGAATTATGTTATGTAGAACAAGAAGAATTGTATAAGGATGGTTTTCATATAGAGTATCCATATTTAAATATAAATGTAGTAGACAGATATTTAATATATGACGAATCAAAGAAAGATATTATAAAGACAGGAGTAATTGAAGAATTATATTCAGAAATAGATGATATTGAAAAAATATTTGACAAATGTGTTATTAGTTCAAATCAATGGTATATGTATGGTTCAGGTAAAAAAATAGGTAACTATAATTATTTCTATGAATTACGATACATATTTGATTGTAATGGTGAATTAATAGAGGACAGTTATAGTATTGAAGATTTAGTAAATATTTTATCAATTAGAAAAGGATTAGAAGATGTTTTACAATTAAAAGAACCAATTGAAGATAAATATATGTATATAAAAAAAAAATATATGAAGATGGTAATTGATAGAGCAGCAACTGAAAAAATACCTAATAATATACTAGTATCGAATGATGAATTTGAAATAAATGATTATACAAAAGATAATTTAAAAAAACATATTAAAAAATTAGTTGAAACAGATCCATCTGTTGATTTAGAAATGTCTAAAAAATTAGTAAAAATACTTAGTCCAAAAAGAGCAGAAAGTTATCCAGATTGGATTCCTGTAGGATGGGCTCTGTATAATATATCTCCAAAATTACTACCTGAATTTATAGAATTTTCAAAATTATCACAAAAGAAATATCAATCAGGATGTTGTGAAAAAGTATGGAGAGATGCATCAAATTTTACTGTGACAAATAATAATCAGAGTGGCTATACAATAGCATCTTTATATAGATGGGCTAGACAAGATAATGAAAAAGAATATTTAAAATTAATAAAAGATGTAATTATAATCAAAATGCAAACAGCTGATATTAGATCTGATTATGATATGGCAAGAATTATAAGAGAAGTATATAAATATGACTATGTATGTAGTGATATTAGTAGAAATATATGGTATGAATTTCATAATCATAGATGGCGTAAAGTAGATCAAGCATATACATTAAAACAGAAATTATCAACAGAGCTAGCAAAATTATTTGCTTATTTATCAGGACATTATGTTACACAGAGTAGTGAAAAATATGGCGAAGAAGGAGATATATTAAGAAACAAATCAACAAATATAAATAAATTGATTGGTGATTTAAAAAAACATGCTTACAAGGACAGAATTATTTCTGAATGTGCTAGTGAATTTTATGTTGAAAAATTTGAAGAGAAATTAGATGAAAATCATTATTTAATTGGTTTTGAGAATGGAGTATATGATTTACAGAAGGGTATTTTTCGTCAAGGTTATCCAGAAGATTTTATTTCATTTTCTACTAAATACGATTATATAGAATTCAATGAAAATGACAAAACAGTGATGCAAGTCTTTGCTTTTTTAAGATCTATTCAACCAGAACCAGATATGATGACTTATTTATTATGTTTTATTTCATCATTACTTGATGGATATAATAAAGAACAAAAGTTTATATTTTGGACAGGTGAAAAGGGTTCAAATGGTAAATCTACTATTGTTGAATTGATTCAGCATACATTAGGAAGTGATTATTTTGGTATTTTGCCATGTACTTTAATTACAGAAAAACGAAAAAGTAGTTCAAATGCTACACCAGAATTAGCTGACAAAAAGGGTAAGAGATTCTGTATTTTACAAGAACCTGAAGACGGTGATGAAATAAAGGTAGGATTGTTTAAAGAATTAACAGGACAAGATAGAATTACTGCAAGACCGTTATATGGAAATAACTTTGAATTTACTCCGCAATTTAAATTGTGTTGCACTTGTAATAAATTACCTGAAGTTGGCGGCGATGATGGAGGAACATGGAGAAGAATTAGGGTTACACCATTTGATCAACAATTCGTTGATGTTCCAGATCCTAAGAAACCATGGCAACATCCATTAGATCCAGAGCTAAGAAACAAATTACCAACATGGAAACAAGCATTTATGTGGATATTAATTAATTTGTATTATCCTAAATATAAGAAGGATGGTTTAGAAAAAATTACTCCTGAAAAAGTTAAATTATCTACTAGCAAATATAAACAAGACAGTAATACATTTTTAGAATTTTACAACTCAGAATTAGAAAAATCTGAAAAAGATAAATTACCAATATCTGTTATCTATGATTTATACAAGGATTGGTACGCTGAAAACTATAATAAGAAAGTTGCTCCTATGAAGAAATTAAGAGAATTTTTTAATACTAATGATTTTAAAATTAAAAATAGCTATCTTCTTGGTGTTAAAATGAAAGAACCCGAAGATGAAGATGAAGATAAAAATAAAAAGCTTGGATTAGATAAGTAAATATATTTTTTATATAGAAAAATCTATACATATATATAGATTTTTGATAGTACCTTTATGTAGATGGATATAATATAGGGTCCAGTAGGCCAACTTTATATATATAAAAAAAAGTTGGGTCCAGTAGGTCAACTTTATATATATATAAAAAAAAGTTGGGTCCAGTAGGTCAACTTTATATATATATAAAAAAAAGTTGGGTCCAGTAGGCCAACTTTATATATATATAAAAAAAAGTTGAATTATTAATAATTTAGAAAAAACTATTATTATGACATATGCTCATGAAGCTGCTATATTAAAAAACATAGCAGTGCGACAGGAACAGGCTGGTGATAAAAGGCCTTCCATGTACAGTGGATTGTATTCTACCTATACATCCTCAACGTATTCAACCTCTGGTTCCGTTTCAGGGAACCCCATTTCTGGCGCTAAGCGGCCTAAATAGGTATATTGAGACTTAATGTTTCAATGTGCCATCCACGTTAAGAAATGTATCTCTACGTGGTGAGTTCTTTATCTTATTATAAAGAGCTAGATAGGCACTTATATCATCTTTGAATAGATATTCAAGGATTAATTTAATTTGTATAACATCTTTATCTATTTTTTTAATATATATATTTTTTTCAACATCAAATAATATTTTACCTGTTTTTAATTCATATATAGTACAATACAAAGACCAAAAATCTATATTTTTATCATATTTAATTCCAAGTAAAACTTCAGGTGCTCTATAATATCTAGTTTGTATTGTTCTACATTTATCTGTTTGTTTTTGCATTAAACCAAAATCTGTTAATTTTATTATTGGATTTTCTAAATATTTTTTTATAAACTCATAATTTTCATCATTATTATTCTCCAGATTTTTATTATTTGTTTCATCTTCATTTTTTTTATCTTCTCTATAATATTCAAACAGTATTTTATTAGTATGAAAATTATCATATTCTTTAGTAAATTCATTTTCTGATGAATTATATGATTCACAATCTGTATTATAAAATTCAGATTCATAACTATTTTGTTCGTCATATTGTTCTGAGTTATAAGAATCAGAATTATCATCTGATTCTGTATATTCTGAATCATCATCATATAATAAGTTATCAGTCAAATTAAAAGACGATGTTAATTCATGTAATAATTGTTTTAAAACTGGTTTAAAAACTTGTATTATATTTTCATATGTAATTTTCTTTTTTAATATATTAATAATACTTATTTTAGACATAATATTAAATTTAAGGATATCATTGTATATATCATTTTGTAATTTATTAATTCCCATCAATAAATAATTTTCAGGTTTAATATCAGCGTGTATAAATCCACAATCATGAACGAATTCAATACTTTCTCTTAATGAATTATTAATTTTATTTACAAATTCTTCATCAAAATTTCTTTTATAAATTTTATGAAAATCATATAAAGAACATAAAGCTGTTTCATATACAACAATTACTGTTTCTTCATCGTATACAAAATGTGATTTAGGATAATTAATTAGGTTTGAACGCTTTCCATTTTTAGATAAATAACTATCTATTTTTGTTTCTAACATACCTTCATCATAATCTTCTTCATTGTGAATTTTTAGAGCATAATGATGTAAATCTATTTTTTTCTTAGTTTTAATGTTATTTACAAAACTTTTTAATTGAATACTAAACCATACTGTAGCATACGAACCCTTTCCTAATTTATATATTAATAAATATAAATTATCATTTTTTTCATCGTAAATAATATTAGAAACCATTAATATAATTTT
>Ga0214923_10005232_pt1 | contig 15200 bp, 15 predicted proteins | sample LL1510_MetaG_FD_177993 | JGI IMG/M metagenome (GOLD analysis project Ga0214923, IMG submission 177993) | Freshwater microbial communities from Lake Lanier, Atlanta, Georgia, United States - LL-1510 | ecosystem: Environmental > Aquatic > Freshwater > Lake | place: USA: Georgia | collected...
GGAAGCAGTTGGCAACGTCGCACTCTGTAGAATCTCATCTGCGGGAACAACTGAGTATCCAGGAAAAACAATTTCAAACTCAGTTTCTTCAAAAGCAAGTGGAGGAGTGCTCGATAGTGCAACAGGATACTACTATTGGAAAAGTGGTATTCCTGGATCAAAAGGAAGTCAGTATGTACTCGAGTGCCAGGGCAACAATCCAACTACCGAAGATCCTGAAATTTCCACACTCACCACAACACTTATTTCTTGTTCGGATACGGGCGGAGAGACGTTGAAGCAGTGTGAAGATGGTATTGACAATGACGGTGATGGATACGTTGATTTCTCAAAAGATACTTTTACCAAAGATACTCCTGCAAATGCAAAAACTCCTGATCCAGGATGCACGAGCGCAAAGGATGACAGTGAAGCAAATATAAAACCAATCTATATTGAGCACTAAATTATGGAAACACCAACACAACAACCTTTTTCTACTCCACCACAGCATGTGCAAGTGCCCGAGGGGCATTCTCATCGGAAGCTTGCAGTCGGAATCCTTTGCGCCATCGCGCTTGTGTGTATTCTCATCATTGCACTCGTTACTCGCAAAGCTTCACGTACGTTGACTCCAGTTGATATACAACAGACACTCGACACACTCAACGAATCATCTACACCAGTCAATACTACCGCGCAAGAGCGTTCACAGGAGTTGCAACGCTTGGAATCACAATCAAAACCAGTTACACTTACAGAACAACAACGTCTCGATGAGCAGTCTCGTTTAAATCCATAACATATATGAAGTTTTTCCCATTACAATCAAAGAGTGCGATATTACGAATAGTACTTGTGATTGTGTTTGTTGCGGGAGTATCTGTAGCAAGTTATGAGAAACCAATCGCTGATCCAACAGGAGCAAATGCGTACGGGTACGTCAATGTTGGTACGAGTGGTCAGGTGAAAAATGGCGGGGCGTCAGTGTATGCATTTACTGCAGGCAAGAATGCATGGCTAAAAGATCAAACGATCATTGGAGGTGCGATGCTTCCACAGTCAGGAACTACACTCGCATTTGGAAATGCAAAAAATGAGGTTGCGGTTGATGTCAACAACAATACTCGCACTGACGCATTGCAGTCTGATTCGCTCAAGCACGGCGGAGATCCGTTGTGGCATTTGTGTGGTGGACCAAACGGAGAGTTGCAGTTTTGCGACCCGAGTGGATCAGGGAGCGTGGTTGATCTTTGTAGTAACATCTCCGGAATACAGGACAAAGTTCCCGAAGGGTACAGCGCAAGTGGTGGGGTGTGTACGGTAGTAAGTACGGAAAAAACGGGAACACTAGTTATTAACGTTAAAACGGGATACTATAAAACCCTTATGTGGATTCAGTTTATCAATACTGATACAAACGCATCATACAGATTTACAAATGCAGGATCATATAGTCTCCCGATAGGTGCGTATAAAGTTGATGGTTTGATGTGTGAAGATCAACAAAAGCCAAAACCAGGTACTGCTTCCCCATCAACTTTTGATATCGTTGAAAAAACAGAGACAGAAGTAACGGCTAATTGTACATAATATATGAAATTATTTCCTACAAAATACAGTAATGGTATTCAGGTTGTTGTGCTGGTGTTGTTTTTTGCAACGATCGCCACAGCATCGTGGAGTGAACCATCATCCCTTCCTCCTACAGGAAATGTTGGTGTACCGCTTCATCGAGGGGTCGATCAAGTTAAAGATGGCGATCTTGGAGTACAAGGATTTATCGCACAGCAAAGTGCGTTGTTTTTGCAGGACACATTCTTTACCGGAACACTTCACGGAGGAAATCCAGGGGATACAACATCAACTGTATTTTTTGGAGGAAAAGATGCTGGGGGGACGCTTCATACAGTAGATGTTGCCAATGTTGGGAATATTGAAGCAGTGAAAACGGTTACCGTTGGTGATGTTGCCAATACCGGCAACGCACATCTTTGTGCAGCAACTGATGGGACCATTACGTTTTGTGATAGTGGGGCAGTTGTTGGCAATAGTGATTGTCCTACTGGGCAAACACATGTATGGCCAAATGGAAATTGTGGGCCGAGTGTGGTTATCGAGAATATTAAAAGTTCAGAAGGGGGAAATGTTGCACCGCAAGCTACCATATCGGCGGTATCGGGTATTTCAGGGTACACCTTCTCGGGGCCAGTGAATTATCAAAAGCCCATAGATACTGGAGTGCATGGCATATTTAATGGAGCAATCTCCGTAACCGTAACAAGTCCGTATACACCACCACTTGTTCAATATAAGGCAGGTACTGACAATGAGTATGGATACGGTCCACATGGGACACTCTCATTGTATGTAAACGGATATATTACAAGTTGTTATATAATTGATAATACGAACAAAAAAGTTTTTACATTTCCATCGCTTAATTATGATTCAAAAGTGCACCTTATCAACATAAAGGTAGGACTTGATGGAAGTGAAGATCAGTATGGCAATGTGACATGGAATAATGGAATGGTATGTAAATAATCCCCAATATATATGAAATCATTTTTACAACAACTTAAACCAATCATCATCTGCCTTATACTTATTTTGGGACTTAGTTATGCAAGTGCGTATGATACGGATCCGTGGGTACCAATGCCTGGAGTGTTTGATCAGTCAAAAAATATTTCCGCACCAATTGATACATTTAGTGGAAGCAATATCAAAAACGGAGACCTTACGGTGAATACGTTTTCTGCAAACAAGGACGCTCAGTTTAACGCGGATACATTTTTTAGCCTCTTTGTTCGCGGGATAGAAAAAGGAACAACAAATAGTACGGTTGCAATCGGGACTTCGACTACTCCAGCAAGAGTTACAGTAAGTGGTACGGTGACGAGCGACAAAGCAATGACCGTCACTGGCCTTGCAAACGGAAAAAATTTCCAATGCGATGGAAGTAGCGAGACAAACTGTCTTCCACATATATGTGCAGACAAAGCAGGCAATGTTGTTTTTTGTAAAGATGCCCAACCTGCTGATTTATGTCTCGATGATGCGAACGATCCAAAAACAAAAGGTGTTCAAACGACGATCCCGCAAGGATACTGGAGAAATAGCGATGGAACGTGTGAGACCATTGTTGATGTGTGTTCCAATATTCCGAATGCACAACCAATGGTTCCGCCTGGATACACGGCGCGTAATGATGGCACGTGTTACAGTAGTGATTCAGTGAACGCAACGTTTTCTATTACATCTGCATGTAATGCAGATAGCCCTAGTGCTGAACTCGGAGCGTTTTGGAATACGAACATGGTTCGTTCAGGCTACTATCTCGCGAGTCTTCATTTTTCAAAGCCACTTCCACAATCGACAAAGGTTGACCTAAAGGTGTGCTCATCAAGGCCTGGGTATAAAGCAGGACTCTTCGGAGGAAAGGCGACTCGTGATGATGTGGAAACATGTCAGGGCGCGCCACACAATGCCAACACACTAACATACCTCAGTTATGATGGCGGAACAGTGTATAGTGTTGGTGGGCCATATGGCACTGTACACCTCTCCGACGCAACGCCTCTTACGTACGATATTCCTGCGGGGACCACTACCTTTGACATTCCTGAACATTTTGTATGTTCACGATCAGATCGAGGTTCTGGCATCATGTGGTCATATCTTAATGAACTCTCTGCACAGTTCTCTCCAACACAAACATCAAGTCTACAGTGGAATGTCTCATTGAAGACCGTCCCGCCGATTTGTGAAAATCCTGCAGGAAATTTTGATTGTGGACTATAAATACACAATCTTGTGTTGAAAAAGCGCCGCACGTGGCGCTTTTTTCGTGGTACGATATATACATGACGATTGATGAGACGAAACTTCGTAACCTACTCCTTGATGCACACATACTTACCAACGAAGACCTTGCACGTTTTGATGCGCAAAAAAAAGATTCACCACAGCGACTTTCTGATTTCGCGCTCAATTTAGGAAAGGTAAAAGAAGGAGACATTAAGCGTCTTGAAGCATACGTTCTTGGGATCCCATTTTTGAGTTTAGAAAAAGAAAAAATTGCACATGAAGTGCTTACACTCATTCCAGAGGGTATTGCACGTCGATACAATATTGTTGCATATAAAAAGAAAGGGAAAGATCTCGAAGTAGGAATGCTCGATATCGACAATCTTCCCGCAATCGATTTTGTCGGCAAGAAAACAGGACTTCGTATTCTCCCACGACTTACTGATAGCGCATCCATCAAGGCGCTTCTAGTGCAGTATCGTAAAAGTTTGCAAGCAGAATTTGAAACACTTATTGATAAAGAAGCGAAAAACCTTGTTCCGATCCCTACAAGTGATGGCAATGAGGTAAGTGAAAAAGATCTCAAAAAGATGGCAGAAGATTTGCCGGTGATTAAAATTGTCGACAGTCTTGTTTCCCATGCAATTTTACAAGGAACCTCTGATATTCATATTGAACCAAACGAACATGAGCTTATTGTTCGATACCGTATCGACGGAATTTTGCATGATGCGATGGTGCTTCCTATAGATGCGGCTCCGGCAGTAACTGCTCGTATCAAAGTGCTCTCAAATCTTAAGCTCGACGAAAAACGACTTCCACAAGATGGACGCTTTAAACTTGTTCTCGATGAGACACCGTTTTCATTTCGTGTCTCAACGATTCCGACATACTACGGAGAAAAAACAGTAATCCGTATTTTGCGCGAATCAACACATGGGTACACACTCGAGAGTTTGGGATTCCATGGCTCTGGGCTTGAACTTATTCATGAAGGATTGCGACAGCACTCAGGAATCGTACTTTGTTCCGGGCCGACCGGATCTGGAAAAACAACAACTCTCTACACACTCCTTGATATTTTAAATACCCCCGAAGTAAATATCTCCACGATTGAAGATCCGATTGAATATCAAATGCCTCGTGTTAATCAAACACAGGTAAAAACAGAAATAGGAATGACGTTTGCGAACGGACTTCGCGCACTGCTTCGACAAGACCCAAATATTATTATGGTGGGGGAGATCCGAGATGGAGAAACGGCATCTCTTGCGGTCAACGCTGCGCTCACTGGACACTTAGTGCTCTCAACCATACACACAAACTCTGCTGCGGGAGCGATTCCTCGATTGACCGATATGGGGGTCGAACCGTTTCTCCTCGTTTCAACCGCAAAAGTGATCATTGCACAACGCCTTGTTCGTGCATTGACTTCTGCAAAAGAACAATATTTCCTCTCAAAAGGAGAGCTCGAAGCACTCACACGTGTCCTTGATATGGATCGTATGCGCGAATTGCTTGAAAAAGAAAATATTATTGCACCCGGAATGAGTTGGGGACAAATTCCTTTTTTCAAACCAATTGCGAGCGAGGAGAGTAGTGATGGGTACAAAGGACGTCTTGGTATTCATGAGGCAATGCATGTGACAACAACAATCAAAGAACTCATTTTGCGCGGCGCATCAGTTGATGAAATTGAAAAGCAGGCAAAATCTGAAGGAATGATGACAATGCTTGAAGATGGTGTATTCCAGGCAGTGCAAGGAAAAACAACAATCGACGAAGTGCTTCGCGTGGTGAGCGAATAATCGTGTACCATAGAAGTAAACTTTGATACACTACCGATATGAAGTTTACCTACAAAGCAAAAAACAGTGAGGGAGCGATAGTCACTGAGGTATTAGAAGCCTCTACTCGCGCTGAAGCAATCGCATCGGTGCGATCGCTTGGGTTGATACCAGTTTCTATTGTTGGACATCGATCGTTTTCTTTTGGTGGGGCAATTTTTGTATCAAAAAAAGTAAAACTTTCTGAAAAAATTCTCTTTGCAAAAAATCTCTCAGGAATGCTCTCTGCAGGGCTCTCTATTTCTCGCGCACTTCAGGTGTTGGTAAAGCAGACGCAAAATATTTATTTTAAAAAGGTGATCAATGGACTTCTTGCAACGATTGATCGCGGAGGAACACTTTCAGATGGGCTTACACAGTACCCCGATGTGTTTTCTCCACTTTTCATTGCGATGGTGCGTGCTGGAGAAGAGTCGGGGAGTTTACCAGCGGTACTCATTGAGGTGGAGACTATTTTGGAGAAAAGCTATGCGCTCAATCGTAAAATCAAAAGCGCGATGATGTACCCAGCAATTATTTTTTGCGCAATCATTTTAATTGGGGTGCTTATGTTTATTTATGTTGTTCCAACACTTACGAAAACATTCAAAGACCTCGGAGCAGAACTTCCCGCAACAACACGATTTATTATTTTTATCAGTGATACGCTCTCAAATCATTTTATAGTGATTGTTGGGGTTGTTGCAGTGCTTGCGTTGGGAGGGTACTTTGCATTTCGAGTTAAAAAAGTAAAAGAACGAATTGATTGGGTGATATTGCATCTTCCAGTGATTGGGATGATCGCAAAAGAAGTAAACACTGCTCGGACAACGAGAACTCTTTCATCATTGATGTCCTCTGGAGTGACTATTTCGCGTGCGCTTTCTATCACCGAAGACGTCCTTCAGAATCACTACTATAAAGAAGTGATTCAAAAGGCTGGTCACGAAGTTGAAGGAGGTGCTCCGATTTCGAAAGTATTCCAAGAGAGCGACAAACTCTATCCGCTTATGGTGGGAGAAATGATGGCAGTTGGAGAAGAGACCGGAAAGCTTGGTGGAATGCTCACCGACATTGCACTTTTTTACGAAGCAGAAGTGGATGCAAAAACGAAAGATCTTTCAACAATTATTGAACCAGTGCTTATGATTTTCATTGGGGGAGCTGTTGGGTTTTTTGCGGTATCAATGCTCTCTCCAATGTACTCTATTTTGAATGCTATTAAATAATATGAGAATACCCGCGTTGTTTCAAAAAGGATTTACTGCAGTTGAGCTTCTCGTTGTTGTTGCAATTATCGGGATACTTTCAACAATTATGACGCTTTCATTTAGTAATTTTCGTAACAACCAGGCGCTTCAAAACACTGCAAATACTGTTATGTCGGTTATTGAAGAAGCGCGAACAAAGACACTCTCAGGGGATGGGAATACCTATTACAGTGTTCGCTTTGAATCAGGAAAAGCGGTTCTTTTTACTGGTGGAACATATAATGCAAATGCATCTACAAATAAGTATTTTTCATACGAAACACCGGTAACACTCGGAACACTTTCACTCAATGGAAGTGCAACAGCGGTCACCTTTGATCGCCTCACTGGAAAGACAAGTCAGTATGGTACAATTCAATTAACTCGTTCCGCTACAAGTTCTGTGACAATCACAGTAACTGCAAATGGAACTATTTCACGAAACTAGTATGCATAAAAAAACCACGAATGGATTTTTTCTTGTTGAAGTACTTGTTGCAACCGCGGTCATCGGTACGGTACTTGTTGTGTTGATTGGTGCGGTTTCAAATTCAGTAGCAATATCACGACTTGCCCTTGAGCGCACACAAGCAAGTTACCTGCTTGAAGAGGGTGCTGAGGCAATGAAATCGATCAGAGATAATGCATGGACTTCTATCACAGGGTTAACCATGGGAACTACGTACTATCTCTCATGGAGTGGAAGTATATGGACAACAACGACCACAGCTTCGAAAATTGGGAACTTTACTCGAACCGTTGTATGTCAAAATGTTTCGCGTGATAGCAATAATGATATTGTTACGAGTGGCGGAACGAATGACACAGGTACAAAAAAATGCACGATTACCGTAACATGGCCTTCCTATAACGGGACAATTACTGAAACATTGGCAGAATATATTACCGATAGTAACTAATATGAAACAACGTATTCAACACAGCAAGGGGTATTCATTAATCGAGCTTCTTATATATATTGCTCTTTTTGCAATACTTTCAGTTGTTTTAATACAATCTCTCGTCACGTCGTTTCGGGTTTATGCTGCATCACAATCGTATCGTCGTGTTCAGGCCGAAGGAGAACTTTCGATGGAGCGCATTGTTCGAGAAATTAGATCGGCAACCACGATTACGACAAGCACGAGTACATTTGATAGTAGTCCCGGAGTACTTGCTCTTGTGGGGACTGACAGTGTTGGGGCAACGCGTACAGTTACCTTTTCAGTTTCAAATGGTCAATTGCAAATTAACGACAATGGGACAAGTGGTGCACTGACAAGTACAAAAGTATCGGTTGGCACGTTGATCTTTCGTAAAATTACTACAACATATAGTACTGCGGTAAAGGTTGAACTCACGCTTACCACAACGGTTGGACAAACATTGACTTCTTCGTTCTATGATACTGTTATTCTACGAGGAAAATGAACATGAAGCACTTTCGTATACAACAAAAAGGGAACGCACTTATTATCACAATGCTCTTTTTCGTCGCAATTTCCCTTTCTGTTGGCATGGGGATGGTGTTGCCAGTAGTCAAATCACATACTGACGCAGAGCACGAGTTACACACAAAGCGCAGCTATTTTGCTTCCGAATCGGGAGTTGAAGATATTGTTTATCGTTTGAAACGTTCAATGACAGTCTCATCAACTGAGACTATAACACTAGGGAGTGAACAGGCGACAACATCAGTTACTGATATTTCGAGCAGCAAAAAGCAAGTGACTGCACTTGGAAATAGTGATGGACGAAATCGTACTGTCTCGGCGGTTGTTGAACAGGGTGCTGGGGTGTCATTCACGTATGGAATGCAAAGCGGGATTGGAGGGATAGTTTTTGCAAACAATTCACAGGTAAACGGAAGTGTGTATTCTAATGGGTCAATTACTGGATCGGGCACAATTACAGGGAGTGCAACATCAGCAAATTCTGCGTCGTTGTATGCTGATCAACAAAACGGCACAGGGACACCATCAAACAATATTACATTTGGAGATACTACTGCAACTGCAGATGTTGCACAGAGCTTCGTATTGAGTGCCGATGAACCAATCAACAAAGTGCAGTTGTATCTTAAAAAAGTGAGCACTCCATCAAATGTAACGGTTCGAATTGTAAGTGACAATAACGGTGTTCCATCGAATACTACACTTGCTTCGGGGACACTTTCTGCCTCGACGGTGACCACTGCATACTCATGGATTGATGTGACGTTTAGTTCAACACCACAACTAATTGTTGGTACCACATACTGGATAGTGTTAGATGGAAGTGTTTCTTCTACAAAGTACTATATTATAGGAGGTGATTCTGGGTACACGAGCGGGATTGCAAAGATGGGGCAGTACGGTGGTTCATGGACAAACACGTCCCCTTCTGGTCTCGATACCTATTTCAAGGTGTATCTCGGTGGAGCAGTAGGACTTATCAGTGGTATGGCTGTTGGATCAGGGGGCGTTGGAAATGCGTATGCAAACACAATTAACAGTTCAACAATTGCTGGAACAAACTATTGCAAAACTGGATCAGGGAATAATAAATCATGTAATACATCACTTGCAGATCCTGTTGCAATAGATATGCCAGTTTCAGATGCAAATATTACCGATTGGCAAGATGCTGCAGTAGCAGGAGGTACGTATACCGGTAACTATACTGTCAGTGGTACGACAAATACGCTCGGTCCTAAAAAAATTGTTGGAGATTTATCAATTTCAAATAATGGGAGATTAAATCTTAGTGGTACTGTCTGGGTAACAGGCAACGTTGATATCAGTAACAATGCAACACTCGCACTTTCGTCTTCGTACGGAACAGGGAGTGGAATACTGGTTGCCGACGGTACTATTTCAATAGGAAATAATGCTAATTTCTATGGATCAGGGACTTCGGGAAGTTATATCATGGTCCTTTCGACATCGACCTCAACTTCTGCGATAACGCTTTCAAACAATGCTGGTGCTGTAGTCCTCTATGCTGCAAACGGAACCGTAAATGTCAGTAATAATGCGGGCGCTGCAGCAATTAATGGGTATAAAATTAGTCTTGGTAATAATGCAGTGATTACGTATCTTACAGGCCTTGCGAACGCAAACTTTGTCAATGGACCATCGGGGTCGTGGAGCGTGACTTCTTGGAAAGAACAATAGTGAATTTTCTGCTATAATTGTCCTCATGATACTTCTTGTCGGAAACTGGAAAGCAAGTCCCGAAAAACCTGTCCAAGCAGAGAAATTGGCAAAAGAGACGCTTTCGATTGCGCGTGCTGTTAAAAAAGATACCAGTGTTATTGTCTGTGTTCCGACAATACATCTTGGTGCGATTACGAAGAAATTTCCGGCACTTGCAGTAGGAGGACAGAATGTGTCGCAATACACCGATATTCCACATACAGGAGAAGTAACTGCTGGTATGCTCAAGGCAATTGGAACCACATACTGCATTGTTGGACATTCAGAATCTCGCAAGGAAGGCGAAACAAATGAAATAGTTGTAGAAAAAATCTTTCGACTACTCGAAAAAAATATCACCCCCATTCTTTGTGTTGGAGAAGATATCCGTGATGAACACGGCTGGTATTTAAGCACAATCAAAGAGCAACTCGTTGTTGTATTTGGGTCATTACCAGTAGAGAAAGCAAAGAAAATTATCATTGCATATGAACCAGTGTGGGCAATCGGCGCAAAGGCGAAGCGTGAAGCAACACCGCTTGAATGTCATCAAATGGTGATTTATATCAGAAAAATAATTTCTGATATGCATTCACCTAAGATAGGTGAAAAAGTACGAGTATTGTATGGAGGATCGGTCAATGAAGTAAATGCACCGTTTTTTATCACTGAAGGAAATGCAGACGGATTTTTGGTGGGGCGAGTGAGTCTTGAACCAAAGCGGTTCGCATTACTCGCAAAGAAAAATTGGAAAATATGAAATCGATAAAAAGCATTCCAGGTTTGAAAGGCAAGACCGTACTCGTGCGGGTTGATTACAATGTGCCGATCAAGGAAGTAAAGAATGGGAAAAAGGTACTATATAAAATTCTCGATACTCGACGTATCGAAAGCTCCTTTAAAACAATTGATTTTTTACTAAAGAAAAAAGCAAAAGTCGTACTGATTGCTCATCTTGGAAAAGGGGAAGAAAGTCTACAGCCAGTTGCGCTCTATCTAAAAAAATACTACGACATGCTTTTTATAACCGACGATATTGCAAGTAACAGTTGCAAAGACGCAATTACAAACGCACAACAATCAACCGTTATACTCCTTGAAAATATCCGTCGATATCCCGGAGAGGAGAAAAACAGCACTTCATTTGCAAAAGCACTCGCCTCCCTTGGAGATATATATGTAAATGATGGATTTTCCGTTTCCCATCGCGCACATGCTTCGATTGTCGGCATTGCAAAACTGTTGCCACCGTACGCTGGGTTTCAGTTGGAAACAGAGGCGAAAGAATTATCAAAGGTGTTGGGTATAGTAAAAAGACCATTTCTCTTTTTACTTGGTGGTGCAAAATTTGAAACAAAAGTGCCGCTTATCAGACGATTCATTAAAACAGCGGATGAAGTCGTAATCGGAGGTGCGATCCTAAACAGTTTTTATAAAGTATCAGGGTTTGAAGTCGGGAAGTCCGTTGTTGATGATGGGTTTGATGGACAGATAAAAAGACTGCTTACAGAAAAAAACCTACTTCTTCCTGTAGATGTTGTTGTCATTCGTGGCTTAAAAACACGTACAGTATTGCCGTATGAAGTTGAGGTAAACGATGTGATTGTTGATATAGGTCCACAATCAATCGATCTCCTCCAGAAAAAGATTTCGAAAGCGAAACTCGTGGTGTGGAATGGACCGTTGGGCTGGTATGAAAAAGGATTCACCAAGGCAACGGTTGCAATCGCCAAGGTGATTGCAACCTCACCTGTGCATGCCATCATAGGCGGCGGAGACACCGGCGCAGTCATTGAAAAGATCGCAAAAAATAAGAAAAACATTTTCGTCTCTACTGGTGGTGGGGCAACACTCGACTTTCTCGCGACGGGCACCCTTCCGGGTATTGAAGCGCTTCGCTAAAAGCTTTGACTTTTTTGATTTTTGATGTACTATCAAAAGTATTCTTTCACAAAAAAATAATACAAATGAAAAAAATAATAGTACTTCTTTGTTTCCTTGTTTTAATAGCACAAGGAAAAGCGCAAGATGTTTATATGAATCTTGCGATGTCTAAGCCAATAGACACAAAATATATTGGCATAGATTTTTCCACAGGGGTACAGTACCCCACTATATTTGGAAAAAAATTTTACGGGTTTAACGGTCTTTCAATTATGACACTTGAAAACTCAGGTCCAGCCTATTTAGGCATAATTGGAGGAGCTGGTTTCCCAAAAGATAACGACCTTCAATGTGAGCTAGAGGTAGGATTTTTGCATAGAATGCAGTCACCTACGTTTACTGTTAAAGGGGTATATCCCCTTAATAACTATTTGGCAACAGGATCGATAAAAATTTCATACAAAAATTTGTACCTTCAATTCATGAAGGCAGATTTCCCTACCTTTTCTTTCGGGGTCACTGGCATTGTTGGTGATCTCCGAAAAAAAGGAATACCCTGCCCCCAGTAATTAGGGTCCTGGGTCTCCCAAAAGGTCTTTTTTAGGTATATTCTAAGTAATAGTGCGTACGGTCTTTGCCGTCGCACTATTTTTTTTGCGTCTGAATGGTATACTACTTTTGTACTATTAGCTTTATTCAATTATGAATTACAAAAAACACCATCTCGTACTTGCAGGACTTCTCGCTATTGGGCTTACGATTACTAATTTCTCACTCGACGCAACTCGCATTGGAAGAGTTGTTATTCAGCCGACGTCTTCGAACGGAAAAACAGGGGTCTGTAGTAGTGCTATAACACCGACACTACAAGTGAAGGCACCAGTAACGACAACAACCGGATCAGAGAGTATCGTCGCCAAAACCGGAAATACGACAACGTCATATAAGTTTACCGATGCTCCGGCGCCAAAAGATACGACAGTGGTGTTGCGCATAAAAGGACAAAATGAATCAATGTTTAGCAGTCTCTTTAATGGTCCACGAGCTCTCTTCTTTAGTGATAGTGATTGTAAGAATCAGGTGGCAAAAATAATTATTCCAAAAGGATACACAAGCATTCCTGTGTACGTTGCAGTGGCGTTTCCTGATACCTATACAATCACTGCTTCCGCAACAAATTATACCGAGGGCACAGCGTCGTATTTGGCTGTAGGTAATATCAACAACAAAATAACAACAATACTCAACAATCACAATGCGGGAGGTTCTACAAATGGGACATTTGAAATTCTTACACCGACTCCTGGAGCAATCGATGTTACAAAACTTACTGGATCGACGGTAGCATCTGCAAATGGAACTGACACAAATGACGATACGGCTGCATTTACTGAAGCAGTTCGACAAGCATCAATTGCTACGAATAAACAATTTGCGCAAGGGCCAACAGGTGCCCCACAAGGTGTTGTGTATGTGCCTGCTGGAACGTACTACATTCGGGATGTACAACTCAAAGACAATGTGCGTGTTGAGATCAATGCAGGAGCAGTACTTAAGCAGACGCTTGTTAAATCAGATAAGAATGCAAATGGTGTAAGCCTCTTTGTTATAGGATCATCAAAGTATCGTACTGCAGTACCAACTGCCCCACTACAAAATGTTTCTCTTGTTGGAGTCGGACAAAGCGCTACTATGGCAGGTATCCCGAAGCCGGCAACGTATAACGGATGGGATATTTCTGGAAGTTTCACCGTCAATGCCGATCCTGCAACAACTGATGCATCGCAGCTTTTGAAACCACTCAGCCTTATGTATGCAAACGGAGTGTTAATTCAAAATGTGTTTGGTATTGCTAATAACAGTGATGTAACCAATAGAAATCCGCTCAATTCATATAATCGTGGGTCTGGTGTCAATGTACAAAGCACACTTATTTGGGGCAACAATCAAGTCAATATTCGAGGAACAACTTCATATTATGGTCCAACAAATGTGACTATCAATAACGTATATGCAACCAAACAGACTTTTGGGTATGGAGCAATTCAGTTGCAAAGCGCACGAACGTTTGATGTCAAAAATATCTTTAGTGAAGGAGGAACCGCGCTTCGATTGGAAAGCGGTGTTCCAGGTGCGGAAACACTAACCTCTTATGGTTGTGTACGCCGCCAACAAGGAGGCGGTGGTACAGACTGTAAATGTACCGAAACAAGTCCTTGTGCACTCAATTACTTCTCAGAAATAAACGGTGTCGTTGCAGACAATATCTCTTGTCTTAATGGAAATACTGCAGTGTCACTTCTCCCACATGAACAAACAAATAGCAATGTTACCGTAACCAATGTTCGCTCGGACAACTGTTATAGCGGAGTGCTTGGTGGATACACAGGAGACCCTCGTATTGCAAATAAGGGACTGTTTAGCAATGTCACCATCAACGGACTTACTGTATTTGGAAGCGATGTCGATGGGTCAGGACGACATGCGCAGGGAGCACCGCTTGATTTTGGACTTGATTCAACAACATGGGCTCCTGATGTAGCATCTGGCACCACTGTATCTATTACAAGCAAATCAATCGTCCCGCTCGTACTTAGCTCTTGTACCAAACAAGGATATTTCGAAGAGAAGAATCCAAAACGATTCGATCAAAGCTATCCGCAACAGTGTTCACTAATCGGTAATCTGAAGGCACAATCGGGCGCACTCAAGAGGTAGTGGTTATTCTAAGATAGATGTATAATTACACTAGATTAATGTTTCTAAAGGGCAAGGCTTCTCACCACTAACTGCGCCTTGCCTTTTTATATGCTTTTTCGTATTGCTTCCCCAAAGCGCTCTTTCTCGTCTTGGTTTTCATAAGACAGCGTACTCCATCCTTCTAGTGTGTCATTAAAAAAGCGTGGAATGAGGTGGATATGAACATGAGGGACATCTTTTCCTACAACAGAAAGTTGTACATAGTCACACGAGAGACCTTTTTTTATTGCAGAGAGTAGGTGTTTTGCTTGTATGAACAAATGTGCAACAAGCGCGTCAGGAACGTCTTGTACCCACTCATAAGGCTCTTTTGGAATAAGTAGTGTATGCCCCTTTGTCACCGGATTGATATCCAAGATCGCAATACACTTCTCATCTTCGTATACCTTCGTTGCAGGTATTTCTCCCCTGATAATTTTGCTAAATACGGTGTCGTTTTGCATGAATGGCAGTATATCAAAGATTGCAGTGTGATATACTTATTGTATGTTATTAAACCGAAACACTATGAC
>Ga0214923_10005234_pt1 | contig 15197 bp, 21 predicted proteins | sample LL1510_MetaG_FD_177993 | JGI IMG/M metagenome (GOLD analysis project Ga0214923, IMG submission 177993) | Freshwater microbial communities from Lake Lanier, Atlanta, Georgia, United States - LL-1510 | ecosystem: Environmental > Aquatic > Freshwater > Lake | place: USA: Georgia | collected...
TGCAACCTACATCGCCTACTGCTTCGCTGAAATCGAAGGATACAGCAAGTTTGGAAGCTTTGCAGGAAACAACAATCCAGACGGCCCATTTTGTTGGTGTGGATTTAGACCAAAATATATCATGGTAAAGAAAACATCAGCAACAGGCCCTTGGATGGTTTTTGATTCATCAAGGGATTTGTTTAATGTTGCCACGACAGAATTAAGGCCAAACGAGCCAACGGCAGAGCCAATCTCAACAAGGGGGTCTGTGGATTTTCTCTCAAATGGATTTAAGGTAAGATCAACCTCTACAACATTTCTTGGAGAGCTTGGTGATTTCATCTTCGCCGCTTTCGCCGAAGTCCCTTTCAAATATGCTAATGCTCGTTAAGAGGTGTAATATATTATATGCAAAAATTATACGTTTATATATCTGAAAATGGCAAAGTAGGACAACCTCATTATAGAGATGAAATTGAAAATTGGGATCTTATCTCTAAAAATCTTGATGGCGGCTATGTTCTTAGAGAATTTCAAGACAATCAATTAAGTTGCAATCCAGCAAATGAATCTGTATCTTTTAGCCATTACGAACTAACAGAAAAAGAATGCTATAAGATTTATAAAAAAGATGAACTTAGTTACGAAGCAAAATTAAATTACGTTCTTAATAAAAGAAAAGAAAATTATCCTTCTATTGGTGATTTTGCAGATGCTTTTGTTAAGATGCAAAATGGTGACTCAACTCAAATGAATAGTTATGTACAAGCTTGTTTAGCGGTTAAAGCTAATAATCCTAAGCCAACTCCTCCAGTTACAGAACCAATACCAGAACCAGTAGTTCAGCCAGAGAATCCTTAAACTTTACTATTTCTTAATATTCCAGCAATATAACTATCTATTTGATGGTTTGATGCAATATCAAGAGTTTCTTTAATGTTATCTTGATTCTTATCTACTGGATTCTCAACATAACTAGATGCAATTTCGATCCATTGTTCTGCATTCTCATTTGCAACAATCATTTTGGTTATATCATCAATAATAGATTTTTGCTGTTTATTTAATCTTTTAATGTTAAATTTTTGTTTAACTAAATCAGATACATGCTCTTCTAGTTTAGAAGCAAGAGCAAAGTTTTCAGATACTTTCTTAGCACTAAACTCGGCTTTAGATTGTTTACCAGTACCAATTGGACTTACATTTTTTGTAGCTTGTGGTGTGCCTGATCCTGATGGTCTACCAGCTTGAGGTTGACTACCACCAATAAGTGGAGTATAGTAACCTTGATCTCTTAATTCTTTATATTTAATTTGACTTTCTAATGAAGCTTCTGGATCTGGAAGACGACCAGTTTCAATAGCTGTAAGACCTTCTTCTGGAGTAAGAACACCAAGTTCAACAAGACGATTATAAATTCTAGCATATTGAATGTCATCTTTAAGATCAATATCTTCAAAGTATGGAGTAGGATAGTTCTTAAATCCAAGACTTTTACTGATGCGGATAATCTCTGGAAATAAAAATTCATTTATAAAAGCTTCTCTAGCTTGTTTTAATCTTTCAATAAAGACTTGCACTTTAATACTTTGATTAGCAAATTTTTCACTACCAATAAGTATATTATTAAGACCAATTTGAATATCTCGGTCAATTACTTCATACTTCTTAGGATCAAGAAGATCAGCGATAGCAGGAATAACAAACTCTGCTTTAGTTGTATAATCTGCAATTAATACTCTGCCAACACTTTCATTTTGAAATAAACTTTGCATAGCTTCAAGATTCTTTTGATTAACACCGCCTTTATCTGGATCGGTTCCCATTGTAACAAGAAGAATAGCTTGCTGAGTTGTTCTTGTGACTGCCATATCCATTTTACGCATCTCAGCTTTAGCATTAATATCTTCTAATACTGGATAACCCATTGGTACAGCAAATGGCTCGTAATCTTGCTTCTTATAAAATACTGCAACAAGTCTATGAGTATCAAGAGGCATAATAGCTGTATTAGCCTTCTTTTGAATATTATCTTTTACTTCTTGAGGAAGAGAATCGTAAACTTCTTTATCTTCATCTGTTCTAGGATGACGAAGTCTTTCAAGCTCATAATCACTTAACACTTTATAAAATCTATTTGTAACAAAACTAATATTACCGCCGATTTGAATATCAGCAGGATTAATAATTATATAACGAGCAGGAAGAATAACAGAAGCGGCTTTACTTACTCCGAATGTTTGGGTAATTTTAATTAAATCATCTTCTTTAATATTAGTATCAAATCTATAAATGAATACGTTACCAGAACGATAGTATTCACGAAAAAACTTATCTTGGAAACTCCAAAGATTAATTTTATCAAATAAAGCCTCAAAAAAATCTCTGCTTTTTTGACTGCCACCTTTAAAATAGATCTTACTAGAACTAAATTCAGTCATAAGATCAATAGTATTTCTAAATATAGCAAAGTTATAATAACATTTTTGACAAAGGATAACAGCATCTCTAATATCCATATTAGATGCACTATAAATATTATTTGCAGCTCTATTAAATGGTATTAGCCCATTAGAGATATTAGCATACTTATCTGTTCTTTCAATAGTTCCAGCACGATTTCTTCTAGCTTTAGTATGTTCTGGATCATCATAATGAGTAGCTGCAGTAGAAATTTTAATACCAGAAGAAGATGTAGCTACCATAAGAGGTTCTGGAGCTATAAAGTTATCTATTTTTTCGTCTTTTTGGGGTTTTTTAGCCATTTTTAGTTATTTTTAAAAATTACACCTATTTATAACATTATAGGTCTAAATGTTTCATTTTCAACTTTATCTTCCATCTTAGCCATATCAAAGAATATTTTACTAGCCCAATTTCCCAACATAAGAGCTGTATATCTGTCTTTTCTAGCTCTTTGGGCACTGGTATTTCGTTTAAGGTGTTGAGGTAAATCAAATGATTGGATTCCACGGCTTGTGCTCCTTACTTCTATTAGACTGCATTCCTTCTTAGTACCATATATCATATCGTCTTGATTTTCCACAAAATCTATTAAATTATCAAATCCTGTAGTTTCAATATTAATATTAGCTCCTGTTACTCTACCAAAAGCTTCGCCATTAGCACATATTCTACTAGCAAACCAAATTTTCTTATGATCAATAGAAGCTTGTAGATATTCATTTCCTCTACGAATAAATTCAGTAGTAAACATCTGTTTAAAACAAATTCTTTTAGTTTCTTTATTATACTGTCTTTTTGCATCTTTGATTGTTTTATCATAATCAATTCCTTCTGCATCAGAATTAACATCAAAGAATTTTAATTCAATACCAGACTTTCTAAATAACTCATTTTCATTTGCAGAGTCTATGAATTGATATCCAGCATTATCAATTATAATCATTTCAATATTAAAATTTGTCATAAGATAATGAAAATATACAATATGATCTTTTAGATCTCCACCAGCTACAGCATAACTATGAACTAGTATACCATCTTTCTTTTCTTCATCCAATTCTATAACGCTCATGGCAAAATAATCTGAACTTGGACTGTTACTAAAACTTGGATCAATAGCTAAAATATATTTTTTATCTTTATCACCATAAATTTTAGAAGTAGGAGAATCGCCATCTGGTATAGTGCATTCATGCATTTTCTTAGCTGAAAAATAACTATCACTACCATCTGTAAATTGAGCGCAATATTCTCGCAAGAATCCGCTATGACTTAATCCTCCAGCTTGAGCTTCTTCGATGATCGTTTTGTCTACCATCTCTTCGGGTAAAGCTTCATATCCCATTTGGCTTACAAAATATGTAGCATCTTTAACAGCTTCTTCTGAATATATATTTGCAACCCATTCTTTATAAGTTTTATATAAATTTTCAAAAGTATAACTAGCAGAAGATAGAGCAATCATTTTTGATTTATTAGGAAATACCATTCTATCCTCTTCTTTCATAATTCCTTCTTGTATTAACTTATCTTCCATTTCTCTTATTTGAATACGTTCTTTCATATTCTGAGGAGCAACCAAGAATGGCATAAGAACATTTTTAATAATATCTTCTGGTATTAAAAGGAACTCATCAAGCACAAGTACATTAGCTCGAAAGCCTCGGACTTTTTCACCATTAAGAGGAATAGCCACAATATTTCCACCATTAATTTCCCATTCAAATAAATCATTTCTTTTACTCTTGACCCCAAAAGCCTGTTGAAGTAATTGAGCCTCTTTGCTATTTACAATCTTTTCTAAATTAGTAAAAATATTTCTTGCTGTTCTAAATGTTGGTCCTGCTATTAGTATTTTAGAATTAGGCTCAAATATACATTGAAGAAAACAATAAACACTAGCTATAAATGATTTTGAACAACCTCGACCCCAAACACACATATTAAAATTACGATTAAAAAATGCTTTTAAATTAACTTCTTGATAGGGTGCAAGTTTAATACCACTAATAAGTTCTGTGGTAACACCAAGATTAGCTCTAAGAAATTTAGCAAGACTGACTTTAGCTTCTTTATCTAGCATCGGTCCTTGTATTTCTAGGAGCTGCTTATTTAAATCTACTAAATCTTTTTTATTATATTTTTCTGGACAATGCCACATACTAAATTATACCTAAATCAACTAATAATTGCAAATCATATTTCTTATGAAAGCAATTACCAGTTAATATTTTAATTAATAATTCAGAAGCTCTTTTTCTGCCATCAGCAAATACAAATTGTATATTGTCATATTTTTGATTTAACTCTCTTACTCTATGAAATATAAACTCTGGAGTAGCTTTAATTTTCTTTGAAATATGAGGAAGATAATTAAAAGAAAGAGCATCATTTATAGACTCTTCAATTAGTACTACTAGATAATAATTTGCATTTTTAGCTCTTTCTATCTCATTATTAAATCGATCATATCCAGCACTTATTGTTCCTATAAAATCTGATAAATTCTTTCTTTCAACTGCTGTAAAACAACATTTTTCAAGATCATTTAATGTATAATCTCCAAAATCTAGTTTAGCTATTTGTTGCTGATATTTAAATCTAAGAGGATTTTGCTCTCTCGTATCTACCATAATTTGATACCTTTCAGATTCTTCGAATTTTAATTCTTGCTCAGTATAATTATCAAACTTATTCTTTAGGCCAATTGAATTACATATATCATAATAATCTAATTTATATTTATTAAAAGTTACAATCGAAGGCATAATTAATGATCTAAGCTCAACTTGAGTTGGAGAATATATTAGTGATTTCCGTTCTTTTCTTTTTATTAATAATTCTGTTAAAAAATTCTTTAATTGAATTTGATCAAGATTTTTTACATAAGCTTTAAGATTATTTTTATTATTAAAGTCATCTGTAAAATATTGGTCTTTATTTTTAAAATTAATCATCTCACCAGATTGTAAATCATATCTGGGATAATACTTCTGATAGTATTCTCCTGTAGTTATTTTATGAGCTTTTAGATGCAGATGCAAAAATTTATCTGCGGCAAATATTTCATTACATATTTTACATTCAATTTGCATTTCATCCATTCAAGATCTCGTCTTTAGAAATTCCCATTATTCTAGCTTTAATTTCATCTATTGTAGATAATCTTTCTACTTCTTTAGCTAGTAATTCTTTTCTCATTTCTGCGAGCCTTATCATTTCTTTTCGACTCTCTTCTTCTTTCCAAAGTTCAACAAGATTCAAAATAGAAGCATTTTCTTTTACTTGCTTGCTTAATCTTTCGCTTCTTTTTACTTTAAGATCACTTAAAAGTTTTTGCTGACGACCAACACTTTGATTATATTCATTTCTAGCTGTGCTAATAGCTTCAACAAGAGACATAGATATTTTTTCACCAGCATCAACAGCAGCATCTAATTGTAATTGTAAGGCTTGAATTGTTCCTTGGATATTAGAAGATATAACTACTTCTGTAGCTAAAACTATATATTGATCTACTTCTTCTTGAGTAAGATCATTTTTGTCATATGTATATCTTACAAAGCTACTTTCAAAAAGTTCTCTTTCACTTTCGTCTTGATAAGTATTAATCTGATGAAGAAAGCGATAAGTATGTAGATAACCAATTAAAGATTGAATGTCTCTTTTTTGTTTTCCTGTTAATTTTGCCTCATCTATTCCTTCATGCACATATCTATTAACTCTAGCTAAACATCTATTTTGAGTAGTTGGTGGTTTGTAATCTCCTTCTGGTATTTCATTTGGATTTGCATATACGACTTTAGTATCAAGAGTTTTAATATATTCTGCAACACTTCTAGTTTCTTGATTAAGGTTAGTTAATTCATTATTCTTAAATATTATTTTAGCCATTTCTACAGCTGTCATTGTAGGACAATTATTGCTAATATATTCTTTTTGTTCTTCTGTTAACTCTATTAATCCTTTAGCTTCATATTCATGACTTTTCTTTGGCACAATTTGTCTTGAAGCTAAATAATTTTTAATTAATTTTCCTTGCTGACTTCTTCCATCAAAGCCTTCGCCAAATATTAATTTAGTTAACTCTGCTAAAGATGGCGGATTAGATGGACGAGAATTCCATTCGTCAAGTATTCTTTTTTTATGTTCGTCTGTTAAAATTATCTCATTCATGATATGTCAATCTCGTCACTATAAATATATCTTTTTACTTTGATCATTATTGCTTTTTTGATATTTTGAACTTGTTTATATCCTGGAGCACGATTTTTTTCATTTGTTTTATAACCCATACTTGATGCAACTTGATCTTCGTCTTTATGTTCAATATAAAGCATTTGATATACTTTCCATTCTGTTGGTTTTAATATTTGCTGCATTTTGCGATGAATATTTTTTGCACTTTCTTCTATATTTATTTTTCCATCTTGCATTTCATGCACTTCTTTTGTATGGTTTTCTAAAGCAAGAGGTAGTTTAGTATCATGAGCATTCTTTTTATTTTTTTCCCAAGCAGCATAAAGTGGACAAGCATTACATTGTTTGCCATAGATATTACAATGCTCTTCATCTTCTGCTGCTGCACACTTTAAACATGGACGAGAATAGTTGCCATAATTATTACGAATAAGATTTTTAATTTGATTGCTAACAATTCTATTAATCCAAGGTGCAAGTGGTTGTTTTGGATCATACATATTCCATTTTTTATGGATATGTATTCTTAATATTTGAGCAACATCATCAAAATCCATCCAAGCAAGTGAAGTTAGATTCCACTTATGCTTTCTCTTGTAGATTTCTACGTTGATTTCGGTGAATTTACTTTCAAAGGTAGGTTTTTTCACGCATCTTCTGGTTCATCATCGTAATCATCATCATTAGAAGCTTGATAATCTTGGTTACCTCTGCGTAAAGTACCTGCTTCTTTTTGAAATTGTTTTAAAAATTCTTCTTTAGATAATTCTTCACCATTTCTTGGTTGAAAATTATTATCTTTTTCTCCACGAGCTAAATCTTTTAATTTTTGTCCTTTTGGTCTTTGAATTTCTATATCCCAATTAAGGTTATTAATTTTAGATCTGACTTCTTTTATTTCAATCTCTGGCTCAACTTTGGCTACAATTTGAGGCTTGCCTGTTCCTAAATTAGTTCCACATTTAAAACAGAAATTTGGTTTTAGATCACTATATTGTATAGGATTTCCACACGAACTACAATAAATTTTTGGCATATTCTATATTATACATAGAATACATTTTTTTTCTATTTTTTATTGTTATTTTTTGGTGTAGCAATTTCTTCAAATTTTTCAATAATATATGCTAATATATCATTTCGCATAATGTCGTCTGTGCCAAATTTAAATGTTTGTATACCTTTTTCTTTACTTTTTTTATCATCAAATAAATCATATATAGATTCAAAACCACTATTCTTAATATCTGATTGTCTTATATCGCCAATTAATATTAATTTACTAAATCTGCCCATTCTAGTGGTTATTAATAATAGATCATGTATGCTTAGATTTTGAGCCTCATCACATATAATATAACTAGCATTTATACTTAATCCTCTTAAAAACCCTACTGGTAAACCTTTAACTCTTTCTTCTTTTAATAATCTTTCTACTTGTTGTTTTTGTAATAATTCATGCAATTTATCCATAAGAGGTTGTAAATATGGATCTAATTTACTGTGAAGATCGCCTTTAAGAAATCCTAAATTATGAGTAGAACTTTCTACTGGATTTCTAATATAAAATATTTCACCTATTTTTTTGCTATTTATAGCATGTAAAGCGGCATATACGCTTAATAGACTCTTGGCTGTGCCAGCAGGACCCTTGCAAAATATTATTTTTGTTTCTTTATTTTGAACTAATTCTATGAATTTCTTTTGATTATCTGTCCATTGAAGCTCACGAATATCTAAGGAACCTTCAATTTTATCTCTTTGAGGAACAACTGGCGATTTATCTTGTGCTTTTTGCTTGTGTTTTTTAGACATTCAACTTACAACCATATTTACACGAATTATTAAATAATGTGTAAATAATTTAAACATGGCATTTTTAAACGCAAATATTCCACCGATTTCATGTTTTGTTCGAGGCAATTACTTAAGAGACCAACAAGATAGTCATGATAAATATTTTCCATGCCTTATTTTTGGCGTTACAAGCCTTCCAAGTCAAGTGCCACTTTTTAATTATGTGATGGAAGATGGTGGAATTTGGTGGCACGCACCAATTAGTGCATTTTGTTCTAAAGAAGGGGTTCAAGAACAAGATCTTCATGAATTAGAGCTTTGGGATAGTTTTAGTTATCATATATCTGTTACAAAATTTTCTTTATTTCAAAATAAAAAAATGAAATTTTTAGCTAGAAGCGGCAAAGAATATTTTGGTACATATTTATTTACCCTTGATTGGGCGCATAGTGATTTTAATGAATTAAATTTTGGTTTTAGTGAACATCCAGACCAACATAAATGTGGACATGTATTACAATTAGATAATGGTAATTTTGCTATACAACCAAATAATCGTATAAGATTATATGATCCAAATTTTGTAACAAAACAAGGTCAGAATCTTATTGAAAGAAAAGTAAATACAAAGCTTTATACTGTAGAAAATTGCCCTAAATGGGTAACAGAAGACAATAATAACTATGAGTATAAAATAAAGGAGGTAAAAGAATGAAAAAGCACATAACAGTAACAAATAAAAATATCAAAGAAGGCGAATTAGCTAATCCAGAGAATTGTGCAATTGCACGTTCTTTAAAAGATAGTATTCGTAGTCTTAAAACTGTTTCTGTTCTAGCAGACCATATTAAGATTAGCTTAAAAAATGGTAAATCTTATTATGCAGATATGCCAAAACAAGGAACAAATTTTATTAAAAGATTCGATAGAGGCCAAGCTGTAAATAAATTAAATTTAGATTTAAATTTTGTTTAAATTTAATCTTTAAACATCTCTGGATGTTTTTTGCCTTTGCGTTTCTTACTCCAGTCGTCCCAATATTTCTTTTTGACTGGATCTTTTCCGTACATTTTTTTTCTAGCCTCAGATAATTCTTTACTTTGGTCGAATAAATCCCCAAGAGATCCTCTTTTATTTTTAGTTTTTTCTGAAAATTCTTTAGATGAAGTATTTGCGTCCATTTTTGTATCAACACCCATTTGAGGAACAGTATATATTCTATTCCATTTTATACCTTTTTCATCTATATATTCATGCTTATCGTGAATACTTTGAATCACGCTCTTGACTTCTTCTGTTTGTGGATGTTGGTATAAATACTCAGGCATAAGAGAGTATTGAATCTACCATTTTTTCAAATGTAAATTTATTCTGTAATTTTAATCCAGCTTCATTAACTCTATTTACTCTTACTCTTTCAATCGCTTTATCACAAGCTGAAAGAAATTCGTTATAATTAAAATCAAATATATTTCCTTGATTAAAGGTAGATCCTTTTTTAAAGAATATATTATCATAAGCTTCAACCTTACCAGTTGGAATTACTAAAACAGAATTAGATTCATCTGCCCAACCTTTATAAGCATGAGCATTTAATATGACTCCATGTTTACCTAAACATAAACTATTAAATTCTGGCAATCCCCAACCTTCTCCACCACTCATTCCAACAATGATATCTCCAGAATTTAAATAATCGTTATACATATTATTAGTAGGCATAAAAGTCAAAAAGTTTATATTAAAAAACTTTTGATTATCTAAAATTGATGCAATTAGTTTTTGCTGATCTTCTGGTTTAAGAAAATGATTATAGATTGAGCAGTTAAGGAAATATTCTTTTTTATTACCATATTTTGATGCCCAAGATTTAATAACCTTTGCATGATGCTTTCTTCTTTCTAATTTACCAACTACATTAAAAGTTATTCTATCAGCAAGAACCTTAGAAGTATCTTTTGTATGAAAGGAATCTTTATCAAAAGCTAAAGGTAAATATTCAATATTATTGACTCCTTTTGAAGCAAATACATCTTTTGTATATTCAGACGATACTAAAACTTTAGAATTATTATTTAATATATTTACTTCTTCTGCAGTAGGAGAATCTAGTTCGTAAAATGTAAGCAATATTTGTTTATCACTATAAGATTCTAAAGAACCATTTATATGCCATAATTTAAATACAGGATTTGATCTCTTATGGTCTTTTAAGGATTTTCTAATACAATTCTCAATCCATTCTTTAAAATCAGAAGATATATTATATACTCCAAGGTCTGCTTGAGATCCAATTAAGAATAGGCAAGGTTCCAGCTTTCTTCTATAGAATTCTCTAAGAATACTAACTGAAACCTGCCCAAAACTTACAGCATTGACAGGTAAATGTAATGCTATATTTTTACTCACAGAATATCTTCGTCTTCTGACTCGACAGCTGTAACTACAGCCTTCTTCTGTGGAGCTTTAACTTGATTCTTTACAGAAGCATTCTTTGAGGATGCTGTTGTATTAGAACCATTTTTTGGCTCAGAAAGATATACTCTAAAATCTGGAGCCTTGTCATTGTCCTTCTTATTCTTATTTGAGAATACGACAACCTTGACTTCCTTTTGAGTACCAAATTCATCAACCTTAATATATCCACTTAGATATGTTTGGGTTGGACTCTTTCTCTTCCAGAGTGCTCCTAGTTCTAGCTTTGACCAATCGGTTTTATTATTTTCGCTCATTTATTTCTCCTTATTGTTATATTTTATCAAACAAATCTTTACTTGTCAATTTATTTTTTAATATTTGTACGCCTTTATTATGAAGATTAATAGCATTTTGAGTACTCATATTCATTCTTTTGCCAATTTTTGTCCAAGTTTGATTAGAGCCTGTTTCAAAATATCTCATATTAAATATTTTAGAAATTCTAATGTCTTTCAATTGATCTAAAAGAGAATTAATATACTCTCTTAGCTCATTCAATTTATCTGTATTTGTTTCTATTTTTTCTTTATCAATTATATATTGAAGCTCTGGCGGTTCTAAATATAAAATATCTTCTTTTTTATTAATAGTATTTAAACATTGATACCTTATCTGATTAGCAAGCCATGTAGAAAATTTTGTTTTTTTATCAGTTTTAAAAGATTTAATAGTTTTATATATTGTAAAATCTTTTTGTTGGTAAACTTCGTTAATATCTATATTTTTAACATTAAAAGAAGGTATATACTTCTTGTACATTTTAAAACATAAAGGAGTATGTCTTTCTATTAAAATTTTTAGACTCTCTTCACAATTTTTAGTTTGTACTAATTTTATTAATTGATTGTCTGTTTTATCTTTTAAATTTTTCATAATATTTTATAAATCCTTTTACCATATCATTTAGGTGCGAATCTTCTACTGCATTTTGATTCTGATCTACTGTATTCCATATAATAGAGTAATCTGCTTTTGTTTTTAATTTTTCATTATTGATAGATTCCTCTTCGTTGGCTGGAGGTATTTCATCTTCACCAAACATTCTTGTGACATGAACTAAAACTCCATTATTCTCATTTTTTAACCAATGAAATTCATCTTTTGGATAAATATCATATCTGATATCAGTAACAACTGGTATCTTGTCTAATCTAAGTATTTCGTTTATCTTTTTTTGAGCTAAACAGGTCCAATATGTTCCTTCGGTTTGTTGTCTTTTAATTTTACCATATTCTACCATTAAACCACGTATAAGACTCTTATCTTTTGTTTCATCAGTAAATACAGATATTCCTATCTTAGATTTTACAAAATCATCTAAATCTTTTTTCAATTCCGAAGCTAATGCTACTTGTTCTATTTCTGGTATATACTTTTTAAGTATATTAAAAAATGTATCTTTTCCAGACCTTGCACATCCAGAAACGCCGATTATTTTATTATGCATCAACAAATTGTATATGATATTTTAAGTTTCGTCAAGCGAATTAGTTTTATCTTCAGAAGATGTATTCATTGTGGCTATAAACATAAGATTACGAATATCTTTCTCATTAATATTTTTGGCATCACAATAGTCTCTTTTGTCTTTAATCTTATCACAAAAATCATTTATGACTTTAGCAATCATTGAACAGGTAAAGCCACCAATCATTACATTTTGCTCAAAAGAATTTAATGGTTTTTTTAATATGTATATCTTTTTCTTACCTTGAGTATAACATTTTACAAATTCATTCTTATCTAAATCTTCTAAGGCGAGTATAAATGCAATTTTATTCTCTTCAGGAGTTTCAGATAATTGCATTAAATTTAAATAATCTTCTTCAATTGAGAATGAATCTTTTTTACCAAAATGTTCTAAAAGTTTATTTACTGCTTCGACAATAGTCATCTAAGTATATTTTATAAAAATACTTGCTTTTTTCCAAAAAAAATGACATAATATAATAATGACAATCGTGCTTATCGCAGCATTTTTTATATTTATAGGACTTCATATCAAGTCTCTATGAAAAGAATATCTTTTGAGGATATGGCTATGGAGATAGCTGTTATAGCATCAAAAAGATCAGAAGACCCACACAAGAAGGTTGGTGCTTGCGTGCTTGATAAAAGAGGACGAGTATTAGGAGTAGGATATAATGGTATAAGAGCAGGTCAAAGTAAAGGAGAAGATTTTTGGGGCAATAGAGATAACAGAAGAAATTATATTATTCACGCTGAAGTTAATGCGTTAGCAAATGTAGATATATCAAAAGCAGATTTAATTGCTGTGACACTTTTGCCTTGTGCGAGTTGTGCTAATATTGTAGCTTCTCATAATATAAGTAAAGTATTATATTTAGAAGATTATGAAAAAGACCAGACTTCAAAAGAAATATTTAAATTTCATAATATAAATTTGATAAAATATGAATCCTCAAGTTGAATATAAACGATTATACGATAAAGCTAAAAATTTAACAGAAGAATATAAAAACTCTGTTTACGCTATATCAAGTTCTGAAAGATGTTATGTTTTTCCAGGGGAAAGAAAATTAATTAAAACATTTTTGGAGATATCAATACCAGAGAATTATTTTGGTATCATTTTATCTAGAAAAGATTCTTATATTAAGAATGGTCTTTATGTTTTTCAAGAATTAATTTTGCCAAATACTAGAAAAGAATTGCAATTAGCAGTAATGAATGTTAATATACCTAAAGGTCCAATTATGATGTCAGATAATGAAAGATTTTTTGGAGAAAAAACTAAAATTGATATTTATATAGGAGACAGAATAGCAAACATGATTTTAATACCTATAACAGAATATTCAGTTAAAGATATAACTATAACATGAGAATATTATTTTTATCATTACTATTAACTGGGTCTGCTTTTTGTCAATATCAAGAAGCTACAATTACTAGGACTACATCAACAAATAGCGTCTTTCCAAGACAATTTCCATCTATGACTATTAGGAAAATGAACGAAAATGAATACTGGATTTTTGAATCTTTAGGTACAAATACTATATTTCATCGTCAATTTCCAACATATATTGTAAGAAAAGATAATTATGGAAGTAGTCATCCTAATCAAAAATGGGGAGTATACAGAACTACCAGCACAAATAGCATTTTTCCAAGGCAATTTCCAGACAGATATATTTCTGCTTTAGAGCCATCAAAAGAATCTACTGATACTGATTCGTCAGTTACACAAGTTGATATTTCTAAAAAGACTTCATCTTACAATTCATTTTCATCATCACCATCATTAAATTCTAGTTATACTTATTCCAAATCTTTAAGGAAAGATTCTAAACCATCATACAATCCAGAAACGCCAGAATGATTGAATCTATACTATTTTCATTTTTTAGTTGTTTTGTTTTAACCATTTGGTTTCAAACAAATGCTTTTGCTGAATATTTATTTTTCCTTCCAGTCGTCAAGAAATATAATTTAGCTAAAAAACTAAATGTAGCAACTACATTCTTAAATTTTCTATCTATTAATTATGATTCATTTTTTGTAAGATTGATATCTTGTCCTTATTGCGTTAACTTTTGGATAAATTTATTCTTAAGTTATTTTATTGGATGGAAATTTTTTGGTTTACTTTATATATTAAGTATACTACAATATAAGATTATAGTAATATTATCAAAATATGAATCCAGATAAAGACATTCTTTTAATAGAGCATAATTGGGAACTTGTAATAATTATCCAATCTTATAAACTTTATGGAACAGAGGGACAATTAAGAACTTTTTCTGATCTATATCAAAAAATATCTCAAAATCCAAATTGTCCATGTCATAAAAATTCTATTGCTTACATTGATAACGTCAAAGATAATCTAGATAAATTTCTCACAAAAGAAGAAGTAGAGAAAATTAAAAAAGAAGAAGAAGTAAAACTAATTCATGTAAAAAGAAAAGATAAGTCTATATTGGAGATTTAATATGAAAATAACATTTGAAGAAGCATTGGGCTATGACGATATAGCTCTTTTACCAAACTTTTCTAACATAGTATCAAGAAAAGAAGTTAGCACAATAACTAAAATATCTAAGAATAAATATATTGATATTCCTATTATTTTATCTCCTATGGATACAGTTTCTTCTGTAAAGTCTTGTATTAAAATTAATAAAATTGGTGGAGCTGGTGTGCTTCACCGCTTTATGACTCCAGAACAACAAGCTGTTAAAGCTAAAAAAATTAAAGATGAAAGCAATTTTTGTATAAATGCTATTGCATTAAAAGATTTTCAG
>Ga0214923_10005235_pt1 | contig 15196 bp, 17 predicted proteins | sample LL1510_MetaG_FD_177993 | JGI IMG/M metagenome (GOLD analysis project Ga0214923, IMG submission 177993) | Freshwater microbial communities from Lake Lanier, Atlanta, Georgia, United States - LL-1510 | ecosystem: Environmental > Aquatic > Freshwater > Lake | place: USA: Georgia | collected...
CCGACGCGACCAAGGAATCGATTTGGGCATACGTGTCTACTCTGACCATGATCGCGTCCGCGATCGACAATACGCCCAAGGAACTCATGACTGGTATCGAATCTTTGGCTCAAGAATTTTCGGAAAAAATGCAACGAGGGGAGTTGAACGTTGAAACTCTTTTTTCCGACGTCATGAACCGCGTGAATCAGATGGATCTTTCGAAGATGAAGGACGTCGACGTTGCGTCTCTCACGAAATCTATGGGTATTGATCCCGCGATGATTTCGAATATGATTGGAGGCGTCGATCCGTCCGTGATCCAGAACATGATGAGCCTCGTGGGGGGTGAAGACGAGGAGGACATCCTCAAAATTCTGGAAAATGCGCGGCCTCCGCCGCCAGTTCCCAAAAAATCTTCTTCTTCGAAAAAATCCTCGAAGAAATCCTCGAAGAAATCATCGGAATCGTCGAAGAAATCATCAGAGTCGTCGAAGAAGAAAAAAAAATAATTATTATGTTTAGATACATAAATATGATTGCAGAAACCCTGAATTCGGATCCGATCTGGTTTCAAAACATAAAAATTTTATTCCTCAGACCGTCGGAAATTATTCCCACGCGAGACCAGAGCGACGCGGAGCGAGTCAACGCCATCGTACGTTTAGTGTTGTACTGTTCCCTAGCCGTCGCCTTGATCCGCTCGAATGTTATGTACCTCGTACTCGGCCTGGCGATCATCGTGATCGTGAGCTTGGCGTTCGCTCTCGGAGCCAAGAAAAAGAAAAAGAACGAGTCCTACGCGAACTTGAGACCCACGACGGTCAAGAGAGAAAAGAAGGACTGCAGCCCGTCCACGCCGGACAATCCGTACTCGAACGCGACGGTCGGAGCTCTGCTCGGCGACGAAGGCAGACCCCCCGCGTGCAGCTACGATTCGCCTGGTGTGGCGAAAGACATGAGACGTAATTTCAACAAGGGACTGTTCAGAAATCTAGATGATGTTTATGAAGTTGAAAACTCGCAACGTCAATATGTGACTCAGCCGGTGACCACGTCCGCTCCCGACACGATCGCGTTCGCACAGTTTGCGTACGGAGATCGTGGAACGACCTGTAAAGAGGATACAAGCAAATGCATGCCGTACTTTTCGTCGCGTGATTAAATGATGCTCAGATAGGTCTCAAAGGTCTCAATTCGCTGAAGCATTCGCCCTTGACCACGCACGTCATCGGATTCGACGAAATTACCTTATTACACACGGTCACCGAATAGTCGTCGTAATTTTTGAAAGGCAAGTACCCGAGTTTGTTGGCAATTTCTAACGTACGTTTGAATTGTCTCCAAAAAGAGTCGTCGTGACCGTACGACGGGTTCATGATGTGACTCAACTCATGTAATAACACGAAGAAAAGATCGTCTTCCGATTGTATCTCGTTCTGCGCGTCTCGTATGCACAGATACAGTTCCTTCTTTTCTATGGCGTAGGCGATGGTCTCGGACTGCGGAATCTCCGTTATTGTCCCCGTCCAGTATTTTTTTATCCTTCGTATGTTCGGGTTGCTCGGGTACGCCACCGTCGCCGCGTCTATGAAAGCTCGAGCCCTGTCTTCCAGAGTCGCCAGCATGTCCGCGGCGGCTCGATAGTCTCCAGATTTCATGACCCTGTACGTCTTCCCGTTTACCGGTGACACGACGTCGACGGTATCGTTCAGTTTGTCTTTGTATACGAGAGCGCCGAGAGTCGCTAAGGATATTGCTGCGAAAGCGAGACTCATTTTTTTAAGGTAATATTTTTTGTAAAAATATAAATAATTATATTATCATAAGATAAATGCCAGCTCCGTTCGTTCCTCCAACGTGCCGCAAGTGCAAGGGGAAGAAGCAACCGACCGAATGTCTCAATTGTAAGAAAGTGCTTTTCCAAACAATTCCTCTCGCGGACAATCCCTTCAGCACTTACCCGTACAAATGGACGGTGACAGAAACGCAGCCCACCCAAGCCAGAGACCAGGCCATATGGGGTTTGCTGAACATCGGGTTGTCTACCGAAGCGGCGAGACTGTACGGCGACGTTGTCGTCCAAAAAACGTCCCGATACTGCAGACGATCCGAGGGAGGGTTCGCAGATACGAACACAGAATTGTGGGGCACGTCTCCGTACCTCGGAAGAGGCGACGGAGAAGTGTTCAACATGCCGCAGTCGAACGAACTGCTGCGTGGGTTCGAATCGTCTCTCCGCGGGTCAAAGTCTCGCGCATTCCTGAACGATATCTCGCCGATTCCGTACACGTGGGAACAGATAGACGTTCCCTTGGCGGCTGCAACAACGTCGTTCATCGCCGGCATGAACACGCGCGAAACCCCAGCTTACAGCGAAGGTTAAATGTTAAATGAATATTCACGATTCTTTTTGACGAATACGCGACTTGTTACGTATGCTCACGTCTGCGCAGTTCCAAAATTCTTCTGGCACCGCACCGTATTCGCCACATGCTCGGAGATCTCCCCTATCTCCTGGAGGAAGGCACGAATTCCCCGTCACCCACCACCACCAGAGGACACACTCGGGACATTCGAAATTTTTCGGAAGCTGGAATGTCATCTCGTACGTGCCGACGGGTTTGTCGCCTAGATCCCAGTAGCGACGATTTGTCTCCGTGTTCACGAGAATTCTTTTCGCGAAACATTCGGGCGTCGGCGGCTTGTCGGCGGGGCACAACCCAAAGTAATTGTGTCCTCGGTGAACTGCAGTGAACGTTATCTCGAGACGTATCCTTTGACCAGTTCGCCATCGTGCCTGAATAGGCCCCGGGTTGTTATATTTCTTTCTTCCACACGTGAAATGATGTCCACCTCCTCCGAACTTCCAATATCCATCCGGCCAGACTGCAGCACCACCGCCGCCGTCCAAAGACATGTGATCATAATCGAGACCCTTTCTATGGGCGATAAGATTGCGAGATGCAGGTTTGGAAAGATACCCGTGTCCGTATACGACGGGAAGAGGAGCGACGAGAGCCACGAACATCGTACACGCTTTCGTCAAAAACGATAATAGTCCCATGATATTCTTTTAAAATATAAATATTATGATATGTAAATAAACTATGGATACAAGGCTGTCTGCTCCATACAATATACGTGCAGCACAGATCAGAATGATTCCCGGAGGGGCGTCAGGCATCCCGATGAACGCCAGAGAAGGCGGAGAACCCGCTTGGGAAACCTGCCCCGCCAAAAAGATGATTCCCGATGCGGACGTAAAAAACATCACGTGCGTTCCCACGCTCAAAAACATAGGCGATCTCAGAGAGTACGACGTGAAAAAGTATTCTCGGATAGCGTACGCCAAGGACCAAGTGTACACGAACGTCCTGGGCGCGGACAAACTCAACCAGAAGTTCACGCGAGTGCCGGGGTCGTATTACGACGTCGACAACTTTGACATCATCGGGAGTGAAAAGTACCCCGAGGCTCCTATACTATGGAATATGTATATTGGAGCTAACAGCCGGCAGATGGGCAGATCCGACGGAATCCCGTACAGGAGATAAAAATGTGTGTATATTATAACATGCCACCCAAAGTGAGAATCGAGTTGTCCAAGGAAGGAAGTCTCGAAAAATACGGTTACCACATTAAGGATACGAGAGACACGCGGAGAGCCGCGCTCCGCAAGGTGTTCGCGGACAGAAAGACGAGACGAGGGTTGAATCAGCTCATAGCACGTATCAACGTGCTGAGCATCTACTTTAAAAATAAGAATCCGCTGTACGCCGCGAGGGCGAACGAGGATGAAGCGTTTGTGAGAGCGTATAGAGACAAGAAGTTTCCGCTGAAAAAGTAAATTCACACAAAACGGTCACGTTTCGAGTTTGAGCAAAACGTCGATATAAAATAATATCGACGTTTTCGGCAAAGAACATTTTTCAAAAATACGTGTCAGCAATTTTTCTGTGGCGACCCGCCGAATCCGCCGAGAGAATACTCGAGAACGTCCATCGTTTCGCTGTTGGGGCTGCGCAGCACGGGGCCGAGCTTGGGCGTGTCGAGGAACATCGTTTGCTGAGTATATTTTTCCTTTTTTCTCGTGAAGAACGCGATCGCGATGGCGACGACGGCGACTATGATAGCGAGCAGAATCCACCGCTTCATTTATCTTACGAAATATTTTTATCATTTTGAATTCTTGTTTAAGAAGTTAAAATGAACTATATCAAATCGCATAAAGAACGACAACTTCCCCACGTATGTGAAGATTTAGCAGTTGGCCGCTTGACACCACTGGTCATGATACGTGACTCCTTTGTTCACCGGAACCGGAGGCAGAGTTTTCGGGCTGTCCGCAAATTCCTTCACGGTGGACGGCACGCCGTAGTAGGCGTCGGCGAACTTCTCGACGGTCTTCTTCTTGCCGAACATCTTGCCGAAGAGCATGCCGATCGCGAACATGGCGACGAGCACCAGCGCGAACACGATGGGACTCGTGGGGACGAGCTTCATTTTGTATACTCTAATAAAACATTATTTTTCCGGCTCACTTGGGAGGCGTTTTCTGATTCGCGTTCTTGGCGTCGAGGATGGAGTTTATCATCGTCCCGAGAACGAATGCGATCAACAGCAACGTGAACAGGAGTCCCGGTGTCTTGTCGAGCACGTTGCCCAACATCGTGTATATTATACTCAATCATTTTTTTCTCTATCGTCGAAATGCTCGTTTTTTAATATTGATATTTGTAAATGGACGACATACAGACAATTCTAGAAAAAGGAGTTGATCAGACGTATATTTTTCTTGTCGACTCTGCAAAGAGAGACAAATCCGCGTATCCTTCCGCCGCGGAGTTCGAAGTCGTTTTCAATTCGATGTTCAGAAACGTGACAAAGTTCGAAGTTCTCAGCGTCAACATCCCACGTACCGATTATCTCGTAGACTCTAACGAAAACACCTTTGTTTACGCGATAGGCCAACCGACAAACATCTCGTCGTGGCAATCGGATCTCGCGAACATTCGAACGGCGAACATCACGCCCGGAGACTATAATTTCAGCCAATTGATCGACCAGATGAACTTTCAATTTCAGGCGATCGCCAACGCGTTCAACGACACGACCATTCTCGTCGCGAGCCCGGCGACGAATCCGAACGAAATTTCGAACAAGATCATCATATCCGGATCCGGCCCGTTCACGCTGTTGCCGGGAAGCATGAACTCTGTGATTGGGTTCGGTGACCCCGTGAACGTCGGAAAGGCCGCATCTACTGGTTTCTACAACGTGGTACCCGGTTACTCAATAAATTATCCTAACGGAGCCGAAAACGTGTTTTTATCGGTCGCGGGCAACGTTCAAGGATCCACGAACATCAACGAGTTCGTGGGTGTGTTCCCTCCGGGTGACAGAACGAGTTACTATCCTATCTACACCGGCCAAGTGCTACGCCAATACTTTGCTGCGTCTTCTGCTGGAGTACCGGCGACCGTCACCGCGTATTTCAACGATCTGGCGACCGCGCCTCCCGGCGGATTCGGAGTCAACGTGACCATCGCGTACGCGGGGAACAACACGGTCGTTGCCACGGGAAACATCGTCAGCATCAATTCTCAATTAACTCCTTCCGTTTCCGGTCCTCTCACCGTCGTCAGCAACTTTGTCCAGAACCAGAATTATTACGTTCAGTTCACGCCAGCGACGGCGACCACGTCGTCGAACTGCACGTCGTTGTGGTTTTCCGTGTCGAACCTTCCGACGGTTCCCGGAGCGTACATGACGGTGAACGGAGCGAACGTCAATCCGGGACAGTACTTCGCCACGACCGTGGTCGCGGGAGCGATCGGTAACAATCTGACTTCTCCGGGGATCGTGAACCTACGCGGCGCTCGATACATAAAAATTCGATGCAAGGAACTCGAGCAGATGATCTATAAAGATCGAATTGGCGAATCTACCACGGCCGGAATCGGAATCGTGAACCTGATAGGGTACGGATATTCGCAAGAGCGATTCGACTTCACATCTATACCGTTCAGACCTTTTTTCCCGATAGGAAAACTCCAAAAATTGACGTTCAGACTCGAGCGCCCGGACGGGAGTCTGTACGACACGTTAGGAGTCGACAACACGTTTTTGTGCTCGCTCACGTACAGAGTGACTCCAAATTCGGGCGCAGATATGCAATTCGACGGGCCGGGAAGATTCCCCGCAGCTCCGGGCTACACAGGAGATTACATCGAAACACTTCAACACAGATGGCGCAACGAAGCTGCCGCAACCTATGATAGTCACAATAAGGCAACCTACGCAAAATGCAGGCCGAGAACTGGTTGACCACATATTTTACATTTTTCGAGTTTGGTGTGTTTGTCGATATTATATAATATCGACAAAAAAACAATTTAAATAGCGCTGATAATCACAAAGAAATGGAATTCAAGACTATTCCAAACAAGGATTCAAAACAAAAGACATATCAGGTGTCGAGAGATGGAACCGCGATTCGCAGCGTCGATAAGAGAACAGGCAAGGTCACAAATATGAATATATGGAAAAGCCAAGGATATATGGAATCGCGCATCGGCCCGGTTCATCAGCTCGTCGCAGAAACGTTCGTGCCGAAACCTGAGGAATACGACGATACGTTCACGGTCGATCACAATGATAATGATCCGACGAACAATCACGCAGATAACTTGTTCTGCAAGTCGCCATCGGATCAAAATAAGAATCGGCGTAAAAATTCGAGGACTCAGATCGACTCCAAGCCGGTCATTGCGATGAAAGACGGCAAAGTCGTTCACACGTTCGAGTCGATAGCCGACGCGACGAAAATAGGCGCAATTCGACCGCATATTTCGTCATGTATCCTCGGCACACGAAAGACGCACATGGGCATGACGTGGACGACACCACCGAGCGATCCCGATCTTCCGGACGAAGAGTGGAAGGAAGTCGGAAAGATTAAAGAATATATGTTATTGCTGAGTAATTTTGGCAGGGTCGGCTATCTGTTTGGGTGCGGATACTTCAAGAAGGTATCGTCGGCTGATAAGAATACCGAGAGAATGACCAAAGAAAAAGATAAATATCCCTCAATCAAAGTGAACGGAAAATCATATGTGCTTCACAGATTGATATGGACCACGTTCGTCGGTCCTATTCCGGATGATTTGATAGTCAATCATATAGACCATAACAAACAAAATGCGGCGCTGACGAATCTCGAGCTTGTGACACCACCCGACAATATGAAGAAAGCACACGATGCGGGTCGATTCGATGGCACGAAGAGACAACGTAAACGCGTGGTGATTGATGACGAGGAATACGAGTCTATTCATGAAGCAGCCGAAAAGATAGGTGTTTCTTCGACCACAGTTCGTGATCATATAAAGAACGGAACGTACAAAACCATGTAAATATATAAAATATCACATATTTTACATTTTCGAGTTTGGTGCGTTTATCGATATTATATAATATCGACAAAATGGTCCGTGAGAAAATCAGTATGTTTTCGTGCGACTCCAACCTCCGTTGCATCCGCACGGTTTTTGAACCACGAACCAAAACATCACCGTTTTCACGATATCGTTTTCTTCGTTTCCTTCGTTTTCTTCGTTCATTTCCTCTACATTTATGTTTTGCGGAAGGATGTCGTCGTCGTCTGACAATGCGATCCGTGGATCAAAAAAGCCTGGACTCAACTCCATATCGGTCGACATTTACATATCCAAATATTTTTATCAAACTCTTTGGAATCGACGATAGTCTCCGAGTTCCACCGCCAGTTTTGGTTGTTTGTCTTTGCCTTGTGGCATGACTGCGGTCAGGATCGACGCGGGATCCCACTCGTTCTCAGGAATTTTTGTTACGTACGTTGGACGATACAGATGCATCACGAACTTTTCCTTTCGCACTTTGAACCACCAGAATGCCGCGGCGATCAATAGCAACACGACGATCACGACGTAGACGTTCATTTATCTTTACAAAATATTTTATTATATGTTCCATCGGTCGTATAGCGGGTCGTTCTCGTCGAGGACATTGCGAAGATTTGCAGGGTGCCAGGCGGTCTCCACGAGCTCGTCCAAATACGATTTGGGTCTACAGGTACGATGATCCGACATGATATCGTACAGAACGTCCTCTCGGCTTTTTCGTATGGACAGGAATGATTCATCCGTCGGAAGCAATATCGCGATCGCGTTCTTGACGTGTTTCAGCGCACACGCGTGATTCTTCGTGATCTTGTAGAATTCCGCCACGGGAACCTCTCCGTCATTTCCGAACTGAAACGTCACCTGTCGGCGCCCGTCCGTCAGCGGACGTACGAGAACGTCCGTGCACGCATCGTCGTATTGAACGATGACATGAAACCGCGTGTAATCGTCGTCCTTTTCCTTCGACAAAACGTAGTTGATGTCGCGAGAAGAATGACACGGGACGTGCTTCCACATCGTCCAAAAAGTCGCAATGCTCGTCACAGAATGTTCTTCTACGAACCGTATCATGTGATTTTTTACGTCCGCAACAGACTCGATCATACCTTCCGTCTTTTCGCCGCCTCGCGATACGGTCCATATCACGTTCGTGCTCTCGTCGAAAAAATACCGAACGTTGTCGAAAAAATTCGTCCTGATGATCACTTCGTACTGTTGCGACGGCGATAGTTTCGGGAACGTCAGCGTGTCTATCACGTGACGGACCGTGTCGTGGGCGAGAACCTGAAATATGCTTTTGGTCATTTTCACGGGTCTACAAAAAATACGTATAATACGTATTTATAACTGCGCGTGACGATATGCACCGTGGTCAAATGACACTCCTGCAAACTATTATATAAGACACGTATATACACTTTGTTTTAAAATGTCCATTCGACACGCGACTCGTCTGGCCATGAATCGCATCGTGGCATCTGCAGCTCCGAGCTGCCCACTGCACCGAATCTACAAGGTAACGATAGGTTTAGAAGATAAGAAGTACATTGGTCAGACGGTGAAGATGCCCGAAGAGCGGCTCAAGGAGCACAAGCGGGACTCCTCAAAGTGCACTCTCCTGAAAAACGAACTTCGATCCGGAAAACTGTACGACGTCGATGTCATCGCCGTGACGGGATCGCACGACGTCGACACTCTGGAGCGAGTCGCGATCGCTCTGGAGAATTCCGTGGCTCCCAACGGTCTCAACATGACGATCGGCGGGCCCGGCGTCAAGTTTCCAGACGAGAAATACGAGCGATTCGCGGCCGATATCAGGAAGGTGGCAGAACGCATCCGCCGCGAAGGATTCGCGTCGTACGACATCCTGTTCATGAAGAATGATATCCACATAACGGAAGACGAGTTTCGCGCGGTAAAGAAGCTGGTCAAGAAATAAGCTTCGCGAGCTTCGCCTCCAGTTCGTCGATCCTCGCGATACATTTTTGTAACGCGCCGTACATCGCGAAATTCAGTTGACTCACATCTAGATGCTTGCAGTCGTCTATATCGTACGCAGACTGCGTCACGACAGCCTTCGGCATGTACTGTTCCACGTCTTGGGCGATGAAACCAATTTGATGACGATCTGGTACGTCTACCACGTCGCTCCACTCGAACCGTTTGAGTTGTAAATTTCGCACGATATGCTCGCATCGATCCACATCGGCCAGCGTGATGTCGTTCTTCAGACGTGCGTCCGACGTCGCCGTCCACGTGCCACCACCAGGTTTGAACGCGGCACCCGGGACCGTGAAATTGCCGCTGCTGTCAAACGTGATGTTGTTGTTATTGTTGGTCAACATCACCACGTTCGCCCTGTTCGTCAATGTAGAATCACGACCCACTATCACACTGTCCGCGGTGAGAGAAACGTCCAGAAGCTCCCCGATGACAGTCACGTCGTTAAGAGATCTCCCGTTAGGATTCAACGTCAACTGTTGTCCTACAGCTGTGCAATTTTTTATTGGTAGCGTACCTCCCCCACCTACTTCAATCGTATCTCCGAAAAGATAATTACTGATCGGATTAGAATATGCAGTCTTCACAAAGGAACTCGTTCCTATAATTATGGATCTATTCGTGTTCGTGAAAATAAGATCATTTCCTATTCCTACGTTCTGAGATCCCGTGGTGTTTTCTCCGACCGTTCCAGTCCCGCCCAATCCATCGGCGCCTCCCAAAAACATATTATACGTTCCGGTGGTACCTTTGCCTGCTCCATAGGCGGAGATCGCTATATTGTTATCGCTGCTGGATCCGGTGTTCGGGCCGATGCATATATTCGTTGACCCCGTAGATATGCCATTTCCAGCGGTTTCATCATAGCCTATGATGATGTTATATTGTCCAGTCGTGAGATCTGCTGCCGTTCGTCTTCCGATACACGTATTGAATGAAGCACCTGAGATGAGATTTCCTACTTGATATCCTATCATCGTATTGTTGCTCCCTCGCCCCCCGCATTCCTGACCTATAAACGTATTATAGTAATCTGTAGTCAGATTTTGCCCACTCAAAACACCCATGCACAAATTATATCTTCCATTAGTTATATTGCTCCCGGCTCCCAATCCTATGCACGTGTTGAATTGAGCGCCACTGACGGTGTTGTTTCCTGCCTGATATCCTATCATCGTGTTGAAACTTCCTTGTCCTCCGGCTTGCGAACCAATTACCGTATTGTTCTGTCCTCCGGCAACAAGATTCACGGCAGCACTCGCTCCTATCACCGTGTTATTTAATCCTGTTCCCAAATTAGGGGCGGACCCATAGCCTATGACGGTGTTGTACGTCGCGGCTGCAGCAGTATTAGAAGCTGCATTACCTCCTACAAATGTGTTGAACGAACCTTCACCACCTGCATTGTATCCAACATACGTATTTTGAACTCCCGAAATAAGACCTATACCGGAAGACGTTCCGAGAAACGTGTTGTTGGTTCCCGTGGTCAATGTCGTCCCCGCAGAATATCCCACGATCGTGTTATTCGAAGAAGCGGTCGTCGTTGCAGATCCCGAAAAACTTCCGATCACCGTATTATTCGATCCCATGCTTCCCGTTCTGTATCCTATGTATGTGTTGAGAGTTCCGTTTACGAGACCCGTTCCAGCGAACGTCCCGAGCAGCGTGTTGTTCGACCCATTCGTCAACGTGCTTCCTGCAGAATATCCGACGATCGTATTGTTCAACGAAGTAGACGTCGTCAGATTTCCAGATAAACTTCCGACGACCGTATTGGTCGTCCCCATGCCTCCCGCTCCGAACCCGATCAACGTATTCAAATTTCCGTCTCGAAGACGTTGACCAGAAAAAGTTCCGAGCAACGTGTTGCTATTCCCGGTCAATACCGAATTTCCAGCAGAAAATCCTACGATCGTATTGTTTATCGCGTTTGATGTCATGTTATTTCCCGAAAGACTACCTACGATCGTGTTATTTGTACCGAACTTTCCGGAAGAAAATCCTATGTACGTATTCAGAGATCCCGTAGTGAATCCCTGACCCGAGAACGCACCGAGTAGCGTATTATTGAACCCTAACGTCAAAGCATTCCCGGCTGCAAATCCTATCATCGTGTTGTTACTCGCGTTCGTATTTAGAAGGTTTCCGGCGATACCACCGACGCACGTGTTCTGCGACCCTGCTCTTCCGGCCTGGTACCCAATAAACGTGTTCAGATTTCCGTTGAGAATGTTGCCACCAGTCTCGGTTCCTATCAACGTATTCCGATATCCGGTCGTGATGAGATTACCTCCGGAGTATCCTACGATCGTATTTTCGAATGATGACGTAGACGAATTTCCAGCATACGCCCCGACAAACGTATTTTTAGATCCGTTATTTCCACACTCATGGCCTACGTACGTGTTAAGACTTCCGCTTATGAGCCCTAATCCCGCTTGCGTGCCTAAAAGCACATTTTGACTTCCGGTTGTCAGTAAATTTCCTGCATGAAATCCCATGATGGTGTTATTCGAAGACACGTTCGTAGTGCGAAGTCCACTGTTCGATCCAACAACGGTATTTCTAGAGCCCGCATTTCCGGCGTTGTATCCCACGATCGTATTCAGAGAATCATCTACGAGACCCGTTCCTGCTATCGTTCCAATAATCGTATTATTAGTTCCCGTTTGTAACGATTGACCAGACGAATATCCCATGATGGTGTTATTCGAAGACACATTTGTAGTGCGAAGTCCACTGTTCGATCCAACAACGGTATTTCTAGAGCCCGCATTTCCGGCGTTGTATCCCACGATCGTATTCAGAGAATCATCTACGAGACCCGTTCCTGCTATCGTTCCAATAATCGTATTATTAGACCCCGTTTGTAACGATTGACCAGATGAATATCCTATGACTATATTGTTAATAGCGGTATTGTTCATAGAATTTCCCGAAAAACTTCCAAGTATCGTGTTATTGTATCCGTCTCTTCCGGCGGCATACCCAACGACGGAATTGTATTCGCCAGTGACGGAATATGCAGTATTGAATCCCACGAACGTATTGAAATTTCCTTGCGAATTGTAACCCGATCTTGCACCGACAAACGTGTTTTGTCTTCCTAGATTTCCCGTACTGTATCCTATATACGTATTCAAATTATTCCTATCTACAGCCGAATCCGTAGGTCCCGTAAACGCCCCCACAAACACGTTATTGTTCGCAAAGTTCATGGACACGCCCGCTCGATATCCGATGAGACAGTTATATCTTCCATCAACATTTGCTCCTGCATCGACGCCTATCAAAACGTTTTCCGTGCCAGTCGCTGCAATTCCCGATCTGAACCCAAATATGCTGTTGTTAGAACCGATGCTCAGTCCCGCGGCAGTTCCGAATATAGAATTATTGTTTCCCGTCACGTTCAAACCGGCGATCGCACCAAAAATGCTATTAAAGTTTCCGGTGGCGTTACCTCCTGCATTGACACCCACTATCGTGCACGCGTCGCCCACTTTGTTTCCGGCATATGTACCTAGTATCGTATTGTTATTTCCAATGTCTTTCGCACCCGCTTCGAAACCGACACACGTGTTATTGTAAGTGTTGGTTCCCGCGAATTTTCCTGCTCTCGCACCTACAAAAGTACTTCGTTGACCTCCAGAATACCCTGACTCGAAACCTACAAATGTAGAGTAAATAGAATTACCACATACCAATCCTGCATTCGCTCCGACGATCGTAGACTCAGACCCCGTGGTCATGTACCGAGCGGCCTGATACCCTATGGCGACGTTCCTGCAATTGGCCATGAACTGGCCCGCGTTCTTTCCCACGATCACGAGCTGGCACCCAGTCGCGAACTGACCCGCGCCCGGTCCGATGATAACGCTGTCGGTCACGTTCGACGAATTTCCACCGTTGCCCGATTCGTAACTTCCTATGATGATCGTGTCATACACGTTGACGGTGTTCGCACCCGCATTCACTCCGATGAATATGTTGTTTCCACCGTTGATGTTATTTTGTCCCGCTCCGACTCCTATGTACACGTTGTTCGACCCGTCTTTTGCGTACTGCCCGGTATGAACGCCAATATACGTATTATTGAGAGAGTTTCCCGAAGATTCTCCTGCACCACTTCCAACAAACGTATCGTTTTCAGACACGGTCGCGTACTTTCCGGTAGACTCGCCGACGAACGTCGATCCGACCACGTCGAGACCGTAATAACATGCGGCAGCACCTACCGCGACGTTCCTCTGACCGCTGCGAAACCGGCCCATCGATTTCCAGCCGACAGATACATTGTAACTGGAGTCCGTTTCGTACATCGCCGACTCGAAACCGACCGCGGTCAAACCGACGACGTTCGCCCCGTACTGCAATGAACCAGCCCCTACGGAAACGGACGACTCGGAATTTTGCAGCGCCGATCCTGCGTACGCCCCGACGACCGTCGTGTTCGACACGCTTTGTGACGAATTCATCGCGTTGGCACCGACACCCGTGTTTCGCTGACAACTCGGGTTGCTCGCGGGAATCCTTGTTCCTGCGTTGAGACCGACGTACGACGAATCGTACCCACCGACAAGATCGATCTGGTCGAGCTGCAACGAGTACGCTCCCGTGCCCCCAAATTTATAGTCCTGAAAATTCTTGGAAGGCTGCATATTTCTTAAACAAATTAATTTTTATTTCACAAAAACCCGTTGTCTTTGTTCGTGGTCGTGATCTTGTCTAAATAATCGCCCGTGTGTTCCTCCATCTTGTGTATGACCGCCTTCGCGGCATCGGGAACGCCGATATGATACTTTGACGGATTGTTCAATCGCAGCTTCGCGGCGTCCGACACCGACATCTTCACCCGCTTCGATCCACGGTGTTTTTCGAGAAATGTGTCGACGCTCGGATCTGGAGATCGAAGGCACAGCGCGTCGATCGCCTCGCTCGTGTACACTTTCACTGCTTTGTTTTTCGGCATCACGCGCTCGCTCCCGTCGGGCAGTTTTTCTACTATCTTGTTCTTGCGTTCGACGAGCGCTCCCGGCGTCACCTCGGGTCCTCGAATGGTCATCAGCAACCTCCCGGGCATCTCCATGATCCGCGGATCGGATCTGTAGCCTATCCCGTTCAGCGTCTCGAGATACCGCACGAAGTCCTCCTTGGTCGTGTGCTCGGGGAGGGTCAGATTGATGTTAACATTTGTGGTGCTGTTGACGACCGGACTGTTGTCTCCGGTTCGGATGGCGGTTCCGTTTGCTTTTGCTAGAGCTTCTAAACAGTCAGTTTCGAGAACCACTTTAACCGACTTCTTGATCATTTCATGACCGCAGTCTACTTTAATATGTTTGCTTGCATTTCCGGCGTTTAACGTCTCATACCCACATCCACACACATGAAGAGTAGTACCAAAAGTTTTCATTTGATGAATAGCCATCATTTTTTATTATATTATTCGACGTGACGATATGCTCATATAAATTATTCTTCTTGCGACTAAACTTTACTTTGAAAAATTTTTATTTATAAATTCGAGTTTCTGTTTCATGGGAATTTTTGATGTCCTTTCGCAATGTGGTGTCCGTTACTGTGTTATAGCCCGGCATCGTCTCGAACACAGATAAACTTTACTTTGAAAAATTTTTATTTATAAATTCGAGTTTCTGTTTCATGGGAATTTTTGATGTCCTTTCGCAATGTGGTGTCCGTTACTGTGTTATAGCCCGGCATCGTCTCGAACACAGATAAACTTTACTTTGAAAAATTTTTATTTATAAATT
>Ga0214923_10005237_pt1 | contig 15192 bp, 19 predicted proteins | sample LL1510_MetaG_FD_177993 | JGI IMG/M metagenome (GOLD analysis project Ga0214923, IMG submission 177993) | Freshwater microbial communities from Lake Lanier, Atlanta, Georgia, United States - LL-1510 | ecosystem: Environmental > Aquatic > Freshwater > Lake | place: USA: Georgia | collected...
TTTCAACGTTTACTTCACTTGTAGGTGCAGGAATAATCGCAGTAATTACTGGCACAATCGGTTGCGGAGTTGGTACCTGTGGACGTTGAGGTTGTCTTGTCCTGGTTGGAAGAACCAACTCAATTGTACTTGTTGGTTGGGGCTCAGGAGACGGTGCCTGCGTAGATGTTGCACTTGGGGTTTGAGTCCAAGTTGGTGTTGCTGTAGGCGTTGCCGTCTGGGTTGATGTTGCTGTAGGTGTAACAGTCCTGGTTGGCGTTGTCGTAGATGTTGTAGTCAAAGTTGGTTCCAAAGTTGTTTCAGTTTGAACAATACTTGGTGTTGTTGAAGACGTTGTTGTTGGTGTTGCTGTAGGTGTAGCAGTCAAGCTTGGAGTTGCTGTTACATAAACTTGATTATTTTCCCAATATACAAAATTCCATGTATGCCGTTCCCAGAATGTTGGCCCTTGATCGGCACAGCAAATTTTCTGCAAGTAACTTGCTCTATTTTGTGGAGAAATATCTTCGGAAGGTGCTTCGCACCAAACATCCTTTACAGGAATTGGAAAATGATCCTCAGTGAATTTCACTATGAATAAGTTAGCCGCAAAATGTAATTCTTCCCTACCAAGCCTGCTTCCCCAATACTCAATCCAACAAATCATATTTTTCTGTGGGGAGAAATAAGTTTCAGTTGTACCAGAGTAGTAAATTACTGTTGGTGGTGGTGCCGGTAAAGGAGTTGGTGTTCTAATATAACTCGCTTCCTGTGCAGTCACATTATGAGCTAGAAAATTTATCATGAAAAGCAAGGTTAAAACAAATGTCCAAACAACTTTTCTTTTTGACATCTCTCTCCTCCTCGAATGTATCTGAATACCGCGAGATTATAGTATAAATCGATAAATTTTCAACTTTTTTTGGAATATTAATCAAAAAATTCAGACCACCTTTAGTGATCAGAATTTTGTTTAGGTAGCTCGAGACAATCAATACTTTGTATTGATACTTTTTTCACAAGCGAAAAAAGGCGAACTTGAGAGTTCTCGTTCTCCCCACCCTCAAAAAAATTCAGGCCACCTTTGGTGATCAGAATTTTTTTGGTGGGCGGGGAGAGACTCGAACTCTCAATCCTTGCGGAACATGCTCCTAAGGCATGCGTGTATACCAATTCCACCACTCGCCCATTTAAATGTTTAATAATTATATCAATCTTAGCTAACTTTTTGAATAACTTGTTTATGGCACTGGCGTCCTTTGGACGCCAGTGCCTCACCTAAAAACCTCAACAAGCTTAGCTCCTGAATATCCAAAATATTTTCTATAAACAAAATCTTTTTTCTCCCATGCAGTTTTTACAGACAATATCTCGTTTATTCTTAGAAATCCAACGAACTGCCTAAAATATCCCAAATCTCCAAATTCGCCGTTAGCTACAATTCCACTTACAAACCTCGACATAGGATTTTTCTTATGGTTTCTATGAAGCGACTTTCCACAAAATTTGCAAAAAATAAGATTTTCCTCAGAGTCCTTAAAGCAATTTGGACAGTAATTAACATTTACATCCCCATCCACTCTCCCCTTATTCCTAAACGGAGCTAAACATTTAACTACTACCAAGCAGTCAAAAGTATCTCCTATTATTTCAGAAACTTTATAAAGATTACATCCCAAGTAAATTGGGTTTAGTGGGATAAAGTTATCAAAATAAGAAATACTCCTGCCTTCGCCAGTTTCTCCAACTTGGATATTCCAGGTATTCTCCCCTTTTTTATCGGCTATGGTGTATGGAAAGACGCAGTTATTAGTAATTGTAAATACCTGCATATCTCCTCCTTGAGGATTCGTTTCCACAGCATTAATTTATTTTATTGTATTTTTTGAAATTTACTCAAAATCTGAGATTCTTTTAATGAAAAAGTTTACTCCATTTTTCCAGTTATGGCTGTTCGGAGGTGTATAGACTGGTGCAATTTTATCGACAGTGTTTAAACCTTTGGCAAAATACCCTTTATTTAAGCCCTCACCTACAGTTTTGATAGCTTCATCGTAGTTTTTAAAGTAAATAGCGTTATTTCCATAGATTCCCCACCCAAAAGGGTTATAAGAACCTTCAATTAAAAATTTTCCACAAGTAGATTCCATACATGAAATAGCAGGTATTAATCTATAGTCTATCTGGTATTTATCGGCAATTTCGATAAAAGTATCAACATTTTCTATTAAAGGAGAGTTATAGAGTTCAAAAAACTCAGTTAAAGCTTGTTTTCTATCAATTTTTTTAGCTCCAATCTCAAAAGTCATGCTTTTTGAATTAGCTAAAACATTGTCGTTTGAGGCAGAAACATAGTTAAATGCCGTAAAAATCGATAAAAACACAGGTAATATTAATAAAGTAATCTTGGTTTTAGGGGTTATTTTCATATAATTTTTGGGCTGGAAATTAGTTAATTCATTAATTTAACTTAAGTTAATTATACCAAATTTTGGCTTTCGGGTCAAATTTGGAGGTTAAAAAAGGCCTGATTATCTGGTTGAGTAGTTTTGGATTTTTTCAGCAAAGAAGTTTACTCCCCTGCACCAAGATCCGTTTGAAGGGGGTGTATAAACCCTCATAATATCGCAAGTTTCTACAATTCCCCTGCTAAAAAATCTATTTGAAAGATACTCGCTAACGACTTTTATTCCATGCTCGTAACTCTTAAAGAACTTTGCGTTACCGCCATATACTGCCCAGCCCCAAGAATTGTATGATTCAACCCCTCCTTTTTCTGGGGTGTGTTTTCCACACAAACTTTCTTGAAAAGCAATTGAGGCAACAATCCAATATGGTATTCCGTTTTTATCAGCTTGTTCTACAATATACTCCCCTGTTCCGTACATTGGACAGCCGTAGGCTTTGAAAACCCCATCAACCTTTTTGGCCCTAGAATCCATTCCGTAGAGATATGTTGTTGTTGCTTCTATAGTTAGAGGTTCGGCAGAAAAAATATTATATTTTGAAGAAGTTACTCTCTCGACAGGTGAGTTAAGAGTTATATAGTCAAACGCAAAGTACACTCCGTACAAAAATATAACTAGATAAAGGTACGGAAGTTTTTTTAGGTATTCTTTTGATAAGATAAAATTTATTATTCTTTGCCTAATTAAAAGTAGGTGTTTATGAACTTTAAGGTATTTACTTCTTACCTTTTTCAACTGATAGATAGTTGATGCAATATAAAAAATTGTTCTTTCGTCCTGAAGAAATTTCATAGTTTGAATATAATATAAGTATCAGGCTGAAAAATATCAAGCAATATGAGTTGGAGTTAATTTAATTCTTGACAATTAGTTTAAAAATATTAATATGTATGTATTATGAATAAAATATATATAAACAAAAATACTTCTTTATTTCTTTCTTTGGTTTTCATTCTTATTTTACTAAGTCAAGGGGCACTACAACTTTTTGGTCTTTATGAAGCTTATAGAATGTATTTAGATCAAGGTCAAGACTTAAAAGCAAATACTCAATATATGTTTGAAGTTTATAAAGTTGCTTTCACTTCTATAATTTATTTATCAGTTGCAACATTTTTTGGAGCTACTGCATTTTTGAGAACTCCTATTCTTGAAATACACAAAGCATCTAAATCTGAAAAATCAGAATCAGAAGATTCTAAATAATTATTGTTTTTTTCATAAAATACGATAAACTTTCCATAAGTTCGATATAATACAAAGGAGTGGTATATGAACTACTGGATGGTTGTCGAAATGATTTCCCTTTCTGAGTTAAAAACTTTCTTGATTTCGAATAACTATGACTACAACTGCTTTTTGGAGTACATCTCCTCTAAGTTCAATTTAGTTTATGGAAAAAATCTTGCGGTCCCATCAGACTTTGATAAACTTTCGACTTTAATGATTTTGGAATCTCTAAAAAAAGGTTTGAATTATTATGATTTATCAACATCCATTCGACTTTATGTTTTTCATCACTGGATGATTATTTTTCATAAGACCTTTAAAGTTCCTGAAGTTAATGTTCTCCGAGCCAAGCTTTCTTATCACACAGGAGAAACTTTGGAGAGTGTTGGAGGTTCGTAAATTTTTTGATTTTTACAGTTTTTATGGCGGCAACTTTTGTTGCCGCCATCACTTACATTCATTTATTATAAAACCGCCATGTTTTACACTAGATAAGATTTTTACTTATCTAAACACCTTTTCACTTGACAACTTAAACTTACCCTATATAATTCACGTATTCAAAATCGAATTGGCGGTTTTGTATAAATAGGAGGGGTCATGAACGCTCGGCACGGTCTTATTATTGCCGACTATCGCTTGAAAAATAGCGAAGGAGATTATGTTTTTGGTGTTCTGGAAGTATGTGCAAAGCACTACATTTCCACACCAACTTTGTATTCGATTTTAGATTCTTACAACATTCCGCAACGCAAGCGGAAGTTTTCGCAGGAGTTTAAGCTTTCGGTTATTCGTGAGTATCTTGTAAAAGATGCTTATGGTTTTACTTTCACAATTTTACAGATTTGTGATAAGTTTGACATTGATGGTCGGAGCCTTTACTCCTTCCTGCACGAGTTTGGTATTCCTCTTCGAAATCGAGTCCCGACTGTTCGGGGCAAGATTACGGTTCGAAAGAGCCGAAGTTCTATTAAAGATTTGGAGTACCGCATTTCGGAAATTGTTGCGGATTACAACGCGGAAGACCGCTGGGGCCGCGTTTACACGATTAAGGAACTTTGCGAGCGGTACAACACCGTTTCTGCAGTTCTTTATGAGATTTTGGAAATTGCGCGCAGTCGGCGCATGTACGTTTCGTTTCGTCGTTAGTCTTTTTAGGCTCCGTGCACCTTTGGTGCCCGGAGCCTTTCGTTCTCTTTAAGGAAAACATCACACTTTTTAACTTGACAACTTAAATCAACCTTATATAATTCACCAGCTTACTCTAAATCCATAGAGTGGGTATTTATAGGAGGGGCCGTGAAACCAAAGCACGTCCTTGTCATTTCCGACTATCTCTTGAAAAACAGCGAAGGAAAGTTTGTTTTTAGCACTTTGGAAATTTGTGCTAAGCATAATATTCAAGATTCAACTTTATATCGGATTCTAAAATCTAACAGTGTTCCGAGACGGCAACAACATTGTACGAGACGGTGTCAAAAGTTTCCTAAGGAATTTAAGCTTTCTGTTATTCGTGACTATCTTGAAGAAAATACTTCTGGTTTTACTTTCACAATTTTACAGATTTGTGACAAGTTTGACATTAATCAGCAGAGTCTTCACTCCTTCCTAAGCGAGTTTGATATTCCGAAACGACAACGAAAGTTTTCTAAGGAGTTTGAGCTTTCGGTTGTTTCAGATTACACCCTGAAAAACAGCGAAGGAAATTTTGCTAATAGTATTCCGGAAATATTTGCTAAATACCGTATTGGAGATTCAGTTTTGTATCGGATTCTAAAATCTAACAGTGTTCCGAGACGTTATCAAAAGTTTTCCGAGGAGTTTAAACTTTCGGTTATTCGTGGCTATCTTGAAAAAAATACTTCTGGTTTTACTTTCACAGTTCAACAAGTTTGTGACAAGTTTGAAATTGATAGTCAGAGCCTTTACTCCTTCCTAAGCGAGTTTGATATTCCGCTACGAAAGCGGAAGTTTTCTCAGGAGTTTAAACTTTCGGTTATTCGTGACTATCTTGAAAAAAATACTTCTGGTTTTACTTTCACAATTTTACAGATTTGTGATAAGTTTGACATTGATGAACAGAGTCTTTACTCCTTCCTGCATGAGTTTGGTATTCCTCTTCGAAATCGAGTCCTGGATTTTGAGGGCAATATTACGGTTCGAAAGAGGCGAAGTTCTATTAAAGATTTGGAGTGCCGGATTTCGGAGATTGTTTCGGATTACAACGCGGAAGACAGCTGGGGCCGCGTTTATACGATTAAGGAACTTTGCGAGCGGTATAACACTGTTCCTATACATATTTATAAGATTTTTAGGGTCGCTCGTCAGAAGGGTATGTATCTTTCGGTTCGTCGCGAGATTCAATGGTTGGATTAGTCTTTTTTTGGCTTCGGGCACCTTTGGTGCCCGAAGCCATTCGTTTTTAAAATTATCAATCACACAAGTTTTTTCTAATTGACATAAATATAAATTTTAATATAATGCTAAAGCTGTAGCTGATAGAACGCTGCAGACAGATATTAAGGAGAGTTCTATGAAGTCTGATAACAGGGATTTTTCAGATTTAATTGCTGACTATTTGGCTACTGATTCTTCTAATTCTTATTTGTACTCTGTTAAAGATTTGCTGAAAAAGTATTCAATAGATACAAAAAAATTCTATTGTATTTTAAAAAGAAATAAGGTTACAACCAGAAACAAATCTTTTGATATGAATACAAGGTTAAGAGTTGTTAGTGATTATATGTCAGGTGTGTCAATTCAAAGTATTATGGATAAATATTCTCTTTGTATTACTCAAGTTTATAAATTTATCTATGACTCTGAAGTTGGTTTGAGAAAGAAAAAATCAAGAAATCTTTCGAAAAATCCTTATTCAAGGACACCAAAAAAACCACAGAAGCCAAAGAAGACTTTGTTTTCTGAATTAGTTTTGGACATTGAAAATCTTGTCTTCGATTATAATCTTGAAAATGAGCACGGAAGGGTTTATTCGATTAGTCAAATTCTTGAAAAGTATAACTGCACGGTTCACACTTTTTATTCAGTAATGAAGTTGGCACTAGATTTGAAAATGTTCGTTTCTCCAAGAAGATCTTAAAAGGATGTAAAAATGCCTAAAAAACCAAGATCGCCTGAGGAAGTAACTCAGATTTGCTCTGATTATCTTTCAAAAAGTCCTGATGGAAAAAACGTTTATACTATTCAAAGTTTGTGTAAAAAGTTTAGGATTTCAAAAAACAAATTGTTTGAGATTTTGGCGAAAAACAATATTCCCAAAAGACTTGTTTATTTATCTAATGAAACTGAAAAAAACATAATTTCAGATTATTTAGTTTTTGACAAACTCGGGTTTTACTTGAATTTCAGACGTGAGATTTGTAAGAAGTATAAGATTAGTCAAACTACTTTGGACGAAGTTCTAAGAAGAAATAAAGTCAAAATTAGAAGGTCTAGGGTTGTTTCAGCCGAGTTTAGAAAGCAAGTTGTTTCGGATTATCTGGAAAAAAGAGAAGGTAAATGGAGTTATACTATTTTGGATATCACTGAAAAATATCAGATTAACTCAGGATTTATTTATCAATTGCTCCAAAAAGAAGGAGTTACTCTCAGAAGATTAAAGAAATCAGGTTAGTTTTTTAACTTTTTCAAGTTTTTGGCTCCGGCAACATTGTTGCCGGAGCCTTTTCTTTTTGATAATTTTTAAGTTTTCATAATATAATATTTAAGGTTTAATCAAACATACTCAAGGAGAGGTATATGCAAATCACAATGTCTGACGGAATCGGGATTGTCGAATTGTACGACTATATGACTTTAGAGCCAAGTTTAAAAACTGTAAATGTTGCTCGCGGAAGTTTTGGCAAGAGGAACGAAGTTTTTAATGAAACTAGAGATAGGAAGTTGCTTGATTATCTTGCTCGTGAGCATCATACAAGTCCTTTTAGACACTCCTACGTTACTTTATTCGTCAAATCCCCTGAATTTGTTGCTCGTCAATGGTGGAAGCATATTGTGGGTTCGGATTATACTTTTAAAGATACAGGTTGGAATGAAATTTCTGGTAGGTATGTAGCTTACAATAGTTTCTTTGTTCCAAAAGATTTCTATCTTCAGGCGTCAAACAAGAAACAAGGCCGGTCCGAGGATATTCACGAGAATTCAAATTTGCTCCGTGAAAAGTACCAGAAAGTTTTAAATGAGGTGATTGAGTTTTATAAAGAACTTGTTGATTCCGGTGTTGCGATGGAGCAAGCTCGGGTCATTTTACCTCTTGCAACTTACACTGAGTTTTATTGGACTGCAAGCGCCCAAACTTTGCATCATTTTGTATCTTTAAGGAACAAGCCCGATGCTCAGGCTGACATTAGGGAGTATGCGGTCGCAGTTTCGGAAATTTGTGTTAACTTTTTTGGTCCAATGTGGGAGAGTATGGACACTTATCTTTGATTTTTTTGCGAGCGTGCTTTTGCACGCTCGCCTCTTTTATGCACTATTTTTCTTTTTAATTATTTATTCCTGAATATTTTCTGAAGTTGGTTGGGTTATAATTATTTTTCCTGGGAGAGTGAAATCTTCTGGAACATAATAAATTAAAGATTTTTTACCACTTGGGTTAATTGAAACAAAAACAGGTTCTTTATCTTTGATATAAGTTCTAGTTCTTTCATTTTTAATTTCATCGGTAAATGATTGAGGGGCTTCTATCCAAATAAAGTAGCCAATTTTATCCCCTGCTTTTTGATTTTTAACATAGTACCTAGTGATTGGTTCTCTTTCATTTGTTGAATAATAATTTGGTTTATCTTTCATAAACTCTGCAATTCCTTGCCAATTTCTATTATAGGGAAATCCAAACATGCTTAAGTGGAATGTAGGGGTCGGCCTGTTCATAGTAAATATTAAAAACTTTTTATCTTCCCAAGGGTACTCCCCGCTTTGATTATCTATAAATATAGTGTGTGCTTGTAATGCCAAAAATAAAAACAATAAAATACCTCCAAAAATATAAATTTTTGAAAATATATTATTCAGATTATGTCTCACAAATTCTAAGAAATAATTAAGCCCGTATGCCATTAAAATCATTCCGGGAATTAAATAAGTGTAAATATGGGTTCCTGGAACACTTACAAATACTTCTAACATAATTAAAGGTAAGATCCCCCATATTAAAATAGCCAAAAGGTTTAGATTTATTTTTTCAGAAAAATCTAATTTTAGTCCCAGTTTTAACCATTGGTTTAGATAAGGAAAACATATAGCAAAAAAACCCATAAAGGTAATTAAAATATAAAAATGTATTGCATAAATTGGTTGATATACAGTAAACAAGTAATACGATGATGATATTTTACTGGATACATTTCCTGAAATTCTTCCCTCCCAGTAACTTATTGTTTGTTCTGAAAGATTTAGAACAAAAGGAATATAGAATGAAAGCAAGATTGATATTGAAATGAGGAATGAAATAAGATGCTGAATCAAGTCCTTTTTGTCTTTTGGTTTATCTTTAATCTTAAAATCTTTGAATAGTGCCCATAAACCTGTTATTAAAACTGGGATAGTGAAAAAAACTCCGTCATAATGAAAAAGTATCGATATTGCAAAAGAAACACCTGATAAATAAAGAAATCCATATCTTTTTGAATTTTGATATAACTGGTAAAGTAAAATTCCTAGTAGTCCAAATAGAATAACAAAAGCCTGATATTGAACAATTCTTGAAAAAGCAATTAAAAACCCATTTGTTGCAAAAAATACACTACTCCAAATTGCTATATTTACTCCAAAATAATTTTTAACTACGAAGTAAAAAACTATTACAGAAATAAAACCTGCAAGTGCAAAAGGAAGTCTGGTCAAAAAATAGTTTTGATATTCGTTTGTAATATCTTTTATCAGCCCTGTGACAATAAATTGATTAGGACCTTTTCTTTGATCAAGTAAAAATTGTAAGTATTCACCATCTTCTTTTGGATTAAAAAAAGCTTTAATTTCATCCCCTTGGTAGTCTGAATAACCGACATTTTGAATTCTCACCCACGCGGAAAATAATAAAATTATTAATAAAAGAACTATTTTAAAGTTTATTTTTTTGATATCCATATGCTTATTTTAACATCTCGGTAGGAATTGAGAAATTGACTTTATCCCCTATTTTTAATTTATTTTGAAGCACTTCTCCGGCATTTAATTCTATGACAAATTTCGCTGGAGAATCAGGTTTATATGATTCGTAATCGAATGGCCCTTTATAAGAATCTTTTTTTACATTTTGAAAAATGTTTATTACTTGAGATGTTTCATTTAGGAAAATAATATCAATATCAAATTTCATATCTTTCATAAAAAATGAGTATCTTCCAGGTGTTTCGAATATAAATAGCATACCTTGATTTTTTTCAATTCTATCAAATCTGGCTAAACCTTTTTGCATATCTTCAAAATTATTTACAACATAAAGCCTGTAATCATTTTGCCCAATTTTTGCAGGTGTTGTGGGTTGTAAATCTTCGTTTACAATAATCGGAACTTCCTCTTTAATATTATTGCTATTTAGTATTAATAAACCAAAAGTTAAAGCAATAATTAGAAATAGACTTAGATATTTTATAGATAGTTTCATTGAAAGTTACTTTGATTTTCAGATTGTAGAACTTGAGCATGCTCCCCCATTTTTTCAAATATTTTATTAGTTGCAAAATTATTTAAAAGCAAAAACAAACTTACAATAAAGGCTATTAAACTTATAACAAACACTACAAAAACTCTTGTCGGGCTTTTAACATATACATACGATTCTGTAAGTAAATCGTGAAAACCTTGGGCTTTCTTGTTAAAAAATATGTATAAATATCCTAAATTAAAATACACTGTAGAGAAAAACTTGCCAATAAACTCCCTAAAAATATAGTCCCTTACAGAAAGAAATGTTCCGTCTCCGTTTTTAACCGAAATACCTGATAAAACTTTTCCAATATCACCTCCTGATTTTACAAATAAAACTCCATTTAAAATTATAAAAAGTAAATTGAGAGTCAAGTAAAGGTTTATCCATATGAAAATGTTCCCCAAACTTTTATTTTGGTTGGTAAAAAAGATAGTAAGTAATAAAAAAATGGTTAAAAAAACAAAACTATTTGTCATGAAGGCAAAAATTCTTGAAAATTTCGCATAGGAGTTTATATTATTGTTCATTTTTTAAGATATTTTTAGCAAATAAATAATTGAAAGTGTAAAAGAAAATTCCTATAACGCTATTAATTAGTTGGATTATCTGTAAAACAAATATAACTCCAATTATAAACAAAAGGATTACAAAAGGACTAAGGACATAAAATAAGTCATAGTATAAAGTGTTCAAAGGTAAATAGAATGTGAATGGTATAAGTATCATGAAAAAGGCTAAGATAGTTATGACTAGTGAAACTATACCAAATGACAGAGAAAAAAACGTTGCTATAATCGTTCTTAAAATGTTATCAAGTATATATTTGTAAGAATATTTATAGGAATCTAGGATATTTTTGAAGAACTTTCCGTCTGTAAATAAAACTAAGTAGTTTAAATAGTAATTAGGGAAACTAAAAATGACAAAGGCAATCGCTAGCAGTATAGATAATACTATTGCTAAAATCACTGCCGCTACCGTAATATAAGTATTAGTGCTTGAAAATATAAAAAATAAAGAAGTTATTGATAGTGTAAGTAAAACTATAATTACAAATGTTGCTATAATTGTTGCAACTAAATTTGTAAAAAAAAGTTTCCAGACTTTTTTTCTGGCTCTAAGTGAAACCTCTGTTAAATCTATATCTTCTTCTTCGTCTAAAAAGCTTATACCATAAAAAAGAGCGGCTGGTGAGTATGACGAAATATAAAAATTGAATAATATTAATCCTGAAAAAATTATAATCATCAAAATTGAAAAATATATGAAATTAACATAAGACTCAAACTTTATCGTGTTCCAAACATTGTAAAAATCAGGTGATGGGGTTGCTGTTGTTTGGAAGGATTCAAAAGTATTTTGCTGAGTTGTGTTATTTGGAAAATTTAAATTTAACCACGAAATTGATTGATTAGAATAAAGAGCTCCTGAAATATAAGCAAATGATGCGAGAATTACAAGCCATTTACTTTTGAACATCATCCCAAATGATTTTGAGATAATTTCACCATAGTTAACTTTCATAATATTATACTCATATATTTTTTGAGTATTGTCAATTGAATTTTTTTAATTGAATAACTCTTTTAATTTTTTAAATCTCGAAGGTAGTTCTTCTGAGAAAAATCTATCTTTATTTAAGTCAGTTTGAGTAAAAATATCTTGCCATAAAGATCTTCCTGCCAAAAAACCACTACAGCCGTTTTGAGATGCATCAAAGGTTTGTTTATAGAAGTCTTTGAAACTAACTCCTTGAGATAATAAAATCCATGGAATATCCTCTAACATTTCGGTCAGTGCTCTGCAGTTTTTTGGACTTCCTGGATATTCAAGTTTATAAACTGTTGGGTGGATTCCTTCTTGTTTGAAAATATTTATAGTATCAAGAACATCTTTTGATTCTCCATAATGAACGATTTCTAAAAATAAAGGCATTGAATCTGACAGACATTCTTCTTGAACAACTTTTGCAAGCTCTACTTGCTTTTTGGCGTTTTGATCTTTTTTATTATAATAAATTAAAAGTTTAACGCCACTTGCACCTTTTTCTTTTATTTCAAAAGAGGAAGTATAAAGTTCGTTCTGTCTTCCTCCAGCGTGTTCTACATACCCACTTTTTTCAATTGGAAGTAAAAAAGGTTTGATAATATCCTGATTAAATAAAGAATAAGCCTTGAAACCGTAGTTGTCGTCGATTAATATTCCTGAAAATTGGTAAATTAAGGAATTGATAATATCGTATTTATGTTTTATAAGTACATTTTCGTCTTTTGAGTTTGCAAGTTTTTCAAAACTTCCTCTATGATCTAAAGCTAACATAAAAAAATAATTGTTTTGGGTGAATATTTTAGGATTCATAAATTAATTGTATATTATTTTTTAGTTTATAGGGATTTCAAAGTATAATTAGAGAATGTTAACTTCTATTAAACTTGGATTTTATTTAGCTTGGAAAGATCTTAGCAGGTCATCAAAATTAACTACTTTTTTGATTGTGTTTATTATGATGTTAACTTTTTTAAATTTAACTGTTGGTAGAGGGATTTTGGTTGGTCTTCCAAAAGGTTCTACCAATGTTTACGATGAAAGATACTCTGGGGATTTAGTTATTTCTAAATTAAGACAAGAAAAATATATTGTTGAGTTTCCAAAAATTGAGAGTTTCTATCAAAACCTTCCTGAAATCAAATCTCAAACTGTTAGATATTTACATCCCATAACTGTCACAACTGGTTATAGGGATAGGGTTAATGAAAACGAATCTCAAGACTCAACTGGAAGTGTTGTTGTAGGAATTGATCCTGTAATGGAAAACTCTGTAACCAATCTATCGAGGTTTGTGGTTGAAGGTAACTATTTAGATGAAGACGATACTCAGGGAGTTTTAGTTGGTGCTTCTTTGCTTTTTAGATACTCTCCTCTTGACTCCCCTACCGAATCAACTATTAGAAATTTACAGGTTGGAGATAAAATTAAACTTACAGTTAGTGGGGTTGATCACTTCTATTATGTTAGAGGGGTTGTAAAATCAAAAGTTGGTGAGGTTGATAGACGAGTTTTTATAAACATCAATGAATTTAAAAGAATTTCAGGAGAAAGGGATTTTAGGCCTGAAGAAGTTTCATTCAAATTGCAAGATGGAGTTTCTGCAGTTGATGTAAAAAATAAGTTTTATGACGCAGGTCTCCATCGTTTTGCAAAAATTCAAACAGCATTAGAATCTCAACCTCAGTTTTTAAAAGATATTGGCACAACTTTTGATATTTTAGGAAATTTTTTAGGTGCGATTGGTTTAGTTGTTGCTTCTGTTACAGTTTTTATTGTAATTTTTGTGAACGCAATTACTCGACGAAAATTTATTGGTATTTTAAAAGCAATTGGAGTTGATTCCTTGGCAATTGAAATTTCTTACATGCTTCAAGCTGTTTTTTATGCGACTTGTGGTTCGGTAATAGGGATGTTAATTTTATATACCTTTTTTGAACCTTATTTTCTCCAAAATCCAATTAATTTTCCATTTGCAGACGGAATTTTATACGCTCCTTTAAATGATTCCCTCTTTAGATTTGCGGTGTTATTTGGAGCAAGTTTACTTTCTGGCTATATTCCAGCTAGAATGGTTGTGAAACAAAAAACATTAGACGCAATTTTAGGAAGATAAATATGATAGAAGTTAGAAATTTAACAAAAAAATTTATAAATGGAGAAACAGAATTAATAGCTAACAAAAACCTCTCTTTCGAGGTTGAAACTGGTGAATTTTTATCAATAATTGGTAGGTCGGGAAGTGGAAAATCTACCCTTTTGTATCAAATGGGGTTACTTGATCATCCAACAAGTGGGGATATTTTTATTGATGGTGAGAATGTTACAAATCTTTATGCAGACGATAGAACAAAATATAGACTTCATAATTTAGGGTATGTTTTTCAAGATTATGCACTTATTCCAACACTTAACGCTGTTGAGAATGTTGCGGTACCTTTAATTATGAAAGGTTATTCAATATCAGAATCTTATAAAATGGCTGGAAATGCTTTGGATGAGGTTGGTCTTTCAAAAAAATATAACAATTTGCCAAATATGCTTTCTGGGGGTGAGCAGCAAAGGGTAAGTATTGCAAGAGCTTTAGCTGGAAAACCAAAAATCTTGTTTGCCGACGAACCTACAGCTAATTTAGATACAGAGACCTCAAAAGTTGTATTAAACACTTTTATTGATTTAAATAATAAAGGTCAAACAATAATCATGGTGACCCACGAAAAAGAGTTTGCGGTTATTGGCGATAGAACACTTGAGTTAAAAGATGGTGAGATTATAAAAATTTCTAAAAATGTTCATAAATAGATTTTTTGGAAAGATAAATATTGAAAATTTGCAAAATCTCTTATAAGATATATAATGCTTGTCTCTCACTATGAGGTGAGGGCAATGACTTCAATGAAGAAGGAGGGTTTCATGCTAGTCGGCGATGTGTGGGAGGAAGGAATGGAAGTTTTTCGTCTATACCACCGTGGTTTGGATACTTTCGAGTTTGCATTTAGCCGCCGGGTTGGTGAGGATTACTTTTATTATGCCGACTACCCAATTGATTTTAACAAGGAGAATACAATTGCGGTTTGTGGGTACGATTCTTCAAATCCTTATGCTATTTTAATCAATTCAAAGATTGATGACGATCTTGCAGAAAGGATTTTATTTGAGGAGTTTAAACTTTTTGTTGTTTTGACAAGGTAGAGATTAAGGCACCGACAGGTCATTATATGACCTGTCGGTGCCATTTCATTTATTTGTACCACTCTTCAGAAATTTTATCTAATTTAGTTAGCGCGTCGTTTAACG
>Ga0214923_10005238_pt1 | contig 15190 bp, 13 predicted proteins | sample LL1510_MetaG_FD_177993 | JGI IMG/M metagenome (GOLD analysis project Ga0214923, IMG submission 177993) | Freshwater microbial communities from Lake Lanier, Atlanta, Georgia, United States - LL-1510 | ecosystem: Environmental > Aquatic > Freshwater > Lake | place: USA: Georgia | collected...
TTTTATTAATTTTTTTTTTCAAAAAAAAAAAAAAAAAAAAAATATAATGAATTATAAAAAAAAAAAGGTTAGTGGTATTATTAATATTATCATTCTATTATCATTCTATTATCATTCTATTATCACAAATGGACACAAGAACCCGCAAGCTGTTTCTGTCTACAATCGAAAAATTTTTCCCACGTGACCTATGCAAAGAAATGGAAGAATATCCTCATTTTTCAACTAGTCTGAAATATGAGAATCTAAACTCGGATTTTGTTTGCGGACCATTACGCGATAGAGTAGAGTCCGGCGAGCATATTGTCAAATGCGTTAAAATGCCTGATGTTTTGTATATCGAAAAGGTAACCCCCGGCGTACCTTTTAATCCTAATATACCTCCACAATCTGATCATTGTCTAAGCGGATGTTGTTTTATGATTTCTAATCTTGGCAATATAGTTCTTTATAAACCTTTCAACAAATCCCGATTTTTTTATCATGGTAATGATAATATACATTTGAGAGAATGGAAAACAGTACCTGCACCAGACAATGTTATAGAATGGGTCTGGCACCAAAACAATGGATTGGACGAGGATTTTCGTTGCTTTGATTTTGTAGCGGAACAATATAAAACAAATTGGAAAGATAGAGTATTCAATACTTCTTACAACTCCACCCTACAATTCATCCAAGAACAAATGTCCCCAAAATCTATCTTGAGCTTATATGTAAGATTAGTGACGATGATGAACAACACGATGCATTCTGAACAAAGAGCGGCGAAACAACGTCAGAAAGTAGTGAAGCAATCGTCGGGACGTATAGAACGTTCTATGAACAAGATCCGTGATGAATTGGGTGATCTCCAAAAAGCCATCATTGCACTCAGTAGTCAGCTTCCCGAAAAGGAAAGACAAAAAATCTTTACTATAGGACAAGATGGGCAATTTATAAGCTAACTTTTTTCGTTTTATATTTTTCAAAAAAGATGAATAAAAAAAAAAGTTTCGTCTTGAATTTTGATAAAAAATAATAATTTAATAAGAAAAAAAAAACGTGTAAAAATATGTACCAATCATATAATTAATTATGGCATTCATCAATGAATTATATTATCTCTTTGTATCATTCGTTCATTCTTTTTATTCATCTTCTTGTTATTATGACAATATCAAAAAAATTACGGTGATAACAAGAAGATGACAATATAACAAATGAAAAAAGAAATAAGAGTGTAATGGATTGTAGTAGAATGGATGATGTTATGTTGTTGAATATGTTGAGACAAATAGAATTCATTATGATGATGATGATTCAGTTTTCTTCTTTTTTGGCCTTCTTTCATGCAATACAGAAAAGCATAGTCGTTTTGAGGAGCTGCTTTTTTACAGCATTCTTTATCTCCATCTGGACATATCCTCCGTGTGAAATCAAAAGCAGTTTGATAGTACTTGGTCAAGTTATCACAATATTCTTGACAACCTTTGGGATTAGATAGTAGTTGGCAATTATTAAGACATTTCCTTTTAACTAAATGTATATCTTCAAAACAGGGTCTAATCATTCCTTTGGAATCCTCAACTACATTTATATTACCGAATGCTGGATATTGGAACCAATTAATGACATTAAAAGACAATATATCAGATATAGATGATTTATTTTCTTCTGTTTTCATTTTTTCTTTATTTATTTTTAAAAATAAAAAAAGAAGGAAGAAAAAAAAAAATTAGAATAAAGATATTTATTTTATAATAATGATATCCAACAATTCATTATCATCATTATAAAATATATATATGGTTTTTTTTTCCTTAAAATTTTTAAAGAAGCTATATTAAAAAAAAAAAAAGAAAAAGATATTTTATTTAAACAAAAAATCAAATTTCTTTTTTTATTACGATATTATTATTATTATTATATATCTTCAAGAAATTTTAGAAATCTGATATGAATTTTGATATTTTTTTTCCCGTGCAAATATGGCAATATAATAGTAATAAATATGATAATTTATACCGTTTAGAAGCCCCAAGCACACAATATACTACGGACACATCTTATAGATTTTTACCTCATTTTCTCGATCATTATGTTGTTCATGATGATGATACAAACGAGATGAATGAAGATATGTTTCATAAAGTAAAACAAAAATGGATATTGAAAGAAACAATATGGGTCATTAATCCTAAATATATTGATTCGTTTGCGTACGGTTATCAATCGTTTTTTGTGGTACAAAACAATAAGACTCCATTTCACACTCTAGTTATTTATAGCGAAAGGGAAACTCTACCAAACCACACGGGCATCAATCAAGACTATCGATTTAATTTCCAATTTGGATATTTATTATATGCAGCATCTAATCATTTGACTACTCTATTATATATACGACTTTCAAGAGATAAGCAACCAATCGATATTGTTTTAGGAAATAAATACAAAGAAACCAAACTGATAGGAAAACGAAATTATAATTTTTTACCCTACCAAGAAAATAAAAATGTTCCTTTTTATGATATTCAACTATTAGATATCAATTATTTTTTATACGTCTTTCTCGATAGACCAAAAGGAAATTATTGGAAATTGACAGATACTTTACTATGTCTTCCTACAACAGAAACATCGGGAAAAACTATTTTTACGACAAGCTTTGATTGTTTTCAAGAAGCATGGAAAAAAAGGAATAAACATGTCAAAGATGTATTTTTACAAGACCCATTGGTCTATCTTGATTTTATTATGCAAAACCAAAATCCAAACACAACAACATCACCACAATCTTATTTTTGGAATCTTTTTTTCTGTATTATTATTATCATTCTTTCAGTGAGCATTATTATTTTTGGTTCCTTTTCTTTTCGATTGGCTCTAATGAAACAGAAATCATAGAAACGAATAAAAAAATATGAATGATTAGTAATAAAAAGACAATACCAATCAAAATGCTGTTTTTCGTTTCTGGAAAAGATTTTGACAAGATATTCTCATATGTAGAATCTTCGCCATAGTTTTTATATAAGAATTTTGGTAGCATGGAAGCAAAGATAGGATCAATTGTTGGTTTTGAACCAAGAAAAAAAGAATACAAATAATCATTATAAGCATTATTTTGAACAATTTCCAAAAAAAAATAAATATGATGTGGTGGTTTTTCATTCTTTTTCACTGTCAATTCAAAAGTATCTGGGCGTATATTAAAATAAGTATTATGTAATGATAAAAACAAAAAATGAAAACAATCTCCAGAATTTAAAAAAGTCCATCTTTCGTCTTCATTTTCTGTATCAATCAACATTTCATATTGATTTTTGACCCCTTGCTTTTCTAAAAAGGAAGATTTATTCCATTGAAATCTGTTTTCTTGAACATTATATGTTAAAAGTAAATTACCAAATAATAATTGAATGACGGAACCTTTTAGAATTCGTTTTTGAAAATCAAAAGGAACCGTGCCTGAATTAATACATTTCAAAACAACCGCTTTTTGTTGGTTTTCTTGAAATACAAAATTTTCATCCATATATTTTACGTGTCCTCCATTTTTTTTTACATTGTTGTCCACGCAGAATCCAATTGTGCCATTTTGATAATTCTTATTATCATCATCGATTGTTATCATTCCCAGAAAAACATTCATACCCGAAAAAAGGTAACTAAAAAAATCATGTGGTAGATTATTATTTTCAATATATTTTTTTTCATTATAAAAACAAGAAACCTTTATCCCTTTATCGGAAGATAATTTGGTAGAATTCACACTTGGAATAAAGCTATTTGTTGGACGGGTGTTTGCCCATTGATAGCTATTTGTATTTAAATTGCATATCGTTTTTATCTGGCTTTTATTTGAAAAAAAAGGCTCTGTGAATGTGATATGATAACCTAATTGACATGTTGGGTCTTGTTCGCATAAATCTATACATTGTTCTTTTTCTATATTTTTTTGACATTGACTATCTTTTCCATTGATACATGAAATCAGGGTCCCAAATGGTTTCCACCAAAAATCTGGTTCTATTTCTTTCATTTATTTTTTTTTTTCGACCGACCTTTTTTTTTCTTTTTATTCATTATAAAAAAAAGAAAAAATTTAAAATGTTATCATGTTGCATATATATTTGTATAAATTGTGCATGTTGCATATAATAAATTATATTGAAAATTGCATTATCATCATTACATAATAAATATCATAAAATATCATCATAAAATATCGTCATAAAATATCATAAATATTTTGTTGGTTTGTTCATATACATTATTTTTAAAAAGATGTTGTCGTGTGTTTTACAATGTATATATCATGATGGATAAAATATAATCATTGACATAATATAAGAAAAAAAAAATAGATATCATTTATTTATATAATTAAATTATAATAAAATAAAAACTAAAAAAAAAAATGAGCTGTTTATTTGTTTCTTTAGCGCATTTTGTTGAAAACATGGATGCAACAAGATTACGTAAAATGATTGTGGATTATTTAGAAAAAGACCCTATTTTAATAGCGGATAGTCTTAAATTTTCTGATGTATTAAAATGGGAAGATGAGTCCATTTCAAAAGAACTTTATTTATATCATATGAATATGGAAAGCACATGGGGAGGTGCTATTGAGATACGTGCTTTTTGTAATTTATTTCAATCACGTGTTGCCGTTGTTTTAGCTTGCGGAGAAGAGATTCTATTTGAACCTTTTCTAGAAGAAGATTCCAATGAAAAAAACAATAAATTGGAAAATAAAGAACTCCCTCTTTTAAAAATTTCATGGCTAGGAAATCATTACGAGCCCTACAACAGCCAAAAATAGAAAATATTAATAATGATATATATTCATTAGGAAGTGGTCGTGGTCGTAACGATATGTCAAAATCAATTAAGATCATCGGCAATAGATTTAATTATATCACATATATCCTATATAGTGTGCTATGTCGAAGGGTGCTCCATCCATGAAAAATATTGAGCACTTGTAAAAGTAATTCTTTATCATTATTCGATAGGTTTTTGATATTATTTTCGCTTGAGAACAATATGCGACGTAGACATGTCGTAGTCGTAAAAGTTCATCATTGCTTGTTTTTTTTTTCTTTCATGAATACATCGATCGCTAACATTTCATCATTTCATCATTTATTATTTTATAATGACAAAAAAAAAGAAAAAAAAAACAGAAATATTAATTAAAAACAATATGCATGATATTTCGTATTTTTTGTTTGTATGGTTCCATTCCATATTTTTTATTATTATAAATAGTAAAATTAGTATCTATTTTTTCTGATCCAGTTTCAGAAATATGCATGTCTTGTTTCTGTGTGATTTCATCCAGTGCTATTGTTTGCTCTTCTTGCACACGAATCAATGTTCCATTCAATTTACGAACCAAAGCAGCTTCATTTTCAAATCGAACATCCGTGACGATAATACCTATACCAGGATTTCTTTCCCTTTCTTGTTTAATTCTATTTTCTAAATGGATAATGAAAATATCATCCCCGACATATTTTTTTAAGATATCAGTTCCTAACCATTGCAATAATTGTCGTGGAGTTTTATTCCATTCGGGGATCACAGTTTCTTTTTTGGTAGGGTCATGTAATTGTTCTTCTTGTAAAGAAAAAAGCTCTTTTACAATCGCTTTTAATGGCTGTGCAAAAGACATTTTTATAAAATTATGATGGTAATGTTCATTGCTGTAACTAATCATATAATCAGCCATTGTATCCTTTCCAGATTGTTTTTTGCCTACTAATCCAATCAGTAATGATGATGACATTATTGGTAATGACTTGTCGCTGCGTTTCGTCTTTCTATATTTATATATGAATTATATATTTTATAATATTTATTTTTTTTTATTACATTCATTTATTTGTATTTTTGATAAAGAAACATTTTTTTATTTTATTATAATTTTTTGAAAATAGTATGCATTTTTTTTTGGAAATAGTATATATAATAATTGTCGCTAAATGAAGAAAATAATCGTTCTTCAGGAAAAAAAAAAACAAGAAAACAAAATATATAAATATATAAATATATAAATGCTTAGTCATTTTAAATATTTCAATAATACGTTGAAGCCGAAAACCATAAGCCATATAACATTTAATATATATATACATATATACATATATACATATATACATATATACATATATATAACATATAGCGTATAGCGTATAGCATATAACATATGGCTTATGGCTTATGGGTTATGGCTTCTGGGTTATGGCTTATGGCTTATGGCTTATGGGTTATGGCTTATGGGTTATGGCTTATGGCTTATGGCTTATGGCTTATGGCTCATGGGTTATGTCTTATGGCTCATGGCTTATGGCTTATGGCTTATGGCCTATGGCTTATGGCTTATGGTTTTTTTTAACAACTCGTTCGATAATTTGTCTTGTTTCTACTCACTGGTTCACGTGTTTTTTATATGTTGCTTTTATTTTCTAAATATTCCATTTTTTTCTTCTAGTTCTATCAATTTTTTTATTAAAATCAATTTTATGAAAAATAATTCAATTATCTATCTTGATGGAATATCTGGTATAAATACTAAAGAATACGGCTTTTTACAACAATATCCAAAATCAAGAGAAAAGAATAAAAAACAACATATTTCTGGTAACATACAATCGCTATTATCTTTACAAGATGATATCTGCTGTTGTTCTATATTCATGATAGAGATGACCCATTTTTTTATACTTGAGGATAGTAAGTTTAAATTTATTTTGTGCGTAAAAAAACAAAAAAAAGAGGTTATCATTGTTTTTTTTTTTGAATATAAAGAAATAAATTATTATATTAAAAAAAAAAACTAGATAAGAAGTAGATAATAAAATGCCTCTATAGCTCAGGGGTAAGAGCATTTGTCTTGTAAACAAAAGGTCGAGAGTTCGAATCTCTCTAGAGGCTTTCGAGTTTCATATTATTAGAAATGAAAAATAATATATGATTAGAAGAACTGAAATTCAAAGAGCAAATGAATATATTATTAGAAATGAAAAATAATATATGATTAGAAGAACTAAAATTAAAAAAGAAAAAAAAAAAAAAAAGAATGGATACAATATATTTATGAAATAGTTATCATTATTATTATTCCTATTTTTTTTTTTTGGAATTATTATATATTATGACTTAATAATAAATTATTTCGATAAGAATTGATTTTGAAATTGATAATTCGTTTTTGATGCATTCGGTTGATAAAAACCCGGTAATATATAATTTGGATATTGTCTTTGTTCGGCAGAGGTTGGTCCTACACCCATATTTGTTCCTCCAAAATCATCACCAGTATTCGACATCCATACTGTAAAACCTAAAAATTTAGGAAACGTGAGCAAACAATCATCTAAATAATGGATCCAAAGATTAACATTTGGACAGTTCGAAGTAGAACATTTAGGATTTCCTTCTGATAAAAACCAATTAAAACCATCAAGAGCATTATCAGTTTTCTGTATCCATTGGTTCCATAAATTGGAATTAAATGCAGAAGGATCACAACCATTATTTCCAGTTCCGCTGTAGTCAGTATCACAATATTGATGTCCCGCAATAATGATATTATTATTCGAAGTGCTGGTATATCCAGCATATTGTAATGAGGCGATTAGAGCGGGAAGTGTTCCATCATCCACCCAAGAATGCATTCCAGAATAATTTCCAAATGTAGTTGCTAAAATAATGGCATGGGGAATTATTTTTTGTATCTCTTTTATGGTCGGTATCACATAATCATTGTTCCATGCTTCTTGTGGTGTCTGTCCTTCTGCATGAATGATATTTCCAACGGGTTCATTAAAGAGTTCAAATTGAATTTGTGGCCAATAAGAAGAACTGACTTGATCTTGAATAAATGTGGCAACTAATCTCCACCAGTTGATAAAATTCTCTGGTGTCATTGTTGTTCCATAAGTATCTAAATGTTTGGAATTATCATGCGCATCAATAATCACACTTAATCCTTTGGAAAGAGCATATTTTACGGCGGACATATAAGTTGCGGGAGGATAATATCCATTATCAACATCGCATGTATTATTGCTATCTCCCGAGCCATCTGTGAATGCTGTCGTAAATAGATCCAAATTATATACAGTCTCATTGTTTGGTAACGATTTTAAAACTCGAATAGGAAGAATAGGCATACGAAGAATCGTCATTTGTCCTTGTTGTAACCAATCGATTTGTGCATTTGCAATACAAGCATAGCCTTGTGTTGCGCTTCCTCCTTGGTCGTATCCCGCCGTATTTATTCCCACCAACGCAGAAATTGTCGGATTACTAAATTCATTTTCTAATTTATATATATTATAAGAAAAATATTGCCAACCCGCTGTGTTGGCAATTTTCAATGTCAATGTAACAAATACGGTTCCGCGGTTCGTTGTTCCCTTAATTGTTGCCGATGTAGATGCGTTGATTGTAGTAGATTGCGAAGAGGAAGAGAGGGTTCCAGATACTTGTCCTTGAAAAAATAGATTATATTTGCTTGTAAAAGAATAGGTAATAGTAACAACTTTGGAATTGGAATATCCGCTTCCTTGAAATTGCCAGACCCTCCTCGTTCCCTCTAATTCTTGGATGGCTTGCGAATTAAGATTCGCCCAGGATAAAATAGAAGAAGAAGAATCGGATTGAATAGATGTTGAATAAACAGAAGAATAAATCGCTAGATTGTCTAAAATTAAAGAAGACAAGATAGAATCACATTTAATTTGTTTAGAACATGTAATCGGCATGATTATTTAAATCAGTAAGAAATAGAATCCTAATTTTTTTATCTTCTATATATATATATATATATTTATATATATATATTTTTTTTTTTTTTTTTTTTTTTTTTTTTTTTTTTTTTTTTTTTTATTTTTTTTTTAATTTCATGCAAAAAATAAAAAGATGATAAAAAAAAAATAAAATATACATGATATCACAACATCATTTGTTCAGAAATTGGAATTTGATCATAAAGTTATTTACAAAAATAAGATTTTCTCCATTGTTCAATGATTTCTTTTGCACCTCTTTTTTTATAATAAGAAGTAAGCAATGTTTTTTCAGGACATAAAATAGGCTTACAAAGAAATTCCTTTTTTTTTTCTTCTTTCATACGTCCCAGTGCTTCCGAAAAAAGGGAAAAATCGGAACTAAAACAAGTGCAGCCTAAGGTAAGAAAACTATGAACCCTTGCATATCCCCATTGTTCTGGAGTAGCACCCACACGATGGCCCGTTCTCCATGCCGCTCTTCCTTTATCAAAAACTTTTTCCAAGATATCTACAGGGACCCCCGTGGCTTTGGATTTTTCTGATAACGATTCCAATCCTTTTCCATATATGGTTTGAAAAGCTACCGTGTATTTTGACAACTTGGTTTTTTTCCCCACATCGGTCTTGAAAGGACGATAGGAAGACCTTTGATGCATATCACTATCTCGTCCTTTCAAAATGTCTTGTAATCTTTCCTTGACTTCTTGCTTCGTTCGTAACCCTTTAAAATATTTGAAAGGGGTATAGACATGCACTTTTTTTTTTTGTTTTAATTGTTGAATATAATTTTCTATTTCTGTTTTATTCATTTTTTATTTTATTATTTTATCAATAAAATAAAAAAAAAAGGAAAAAAAGAATAATAATAATAATCCATAAAGTGGAATGGAATAGAATAGAATGGAATGAAGAGAAATGGAATGAAGAGAATAGAATGGAATGATAAGAAAGAAATAAAATGATAAAAAAGAAATAAAAAGAAAACTTAAGCAGAACATGAATTACAAGCTTCATAGATGACGCCGTTTTCTATATTTTCTGCATTTTTTTGGACTTTGGAAGTCAAAGATTGGTTTAATACGGACGCTTTACTCCTTATATAGTAAGAACCTGTTTTTAATTTTTTTTTCCATCCATAAAAATGGATTTTATTTAGTAAAGCAGCGGATGGTTCCGATAAATAAATATTAAAACTTTGACTCTGATCGATAAAAGCTTGACGGTCTGACGCCATTTCTATTAATTGTTTTTGAGATAATTCCCAAACTGTTTTGAAGACGTCTTTAAAAAAAGAAGGAATGTCTTTTATCATTTGGATGCTTCCTTTGGATAGAATCATGTCATCTACCGTTTGCTGATTCCATAATCCCGCAAAAGAAAGGATTTTACGTAGATATTTATTAATAACATAGAATTCTCCAGCATTCGTCCGTCTTAAATACAAATTATTTGTCAAGGGTTCAAAGGATTCCGTATTTCCCAAGATTTGAGAAGTAGAAGCGGTAGGCATAGGAGCAAGAAGGAGACTATTACGCGCACCAAAACGTTGAATCCTAGAGCGAAGAGAATCCCATAAATTCATAGGAATCGAACGACTAACCTCGGGATAAAAATCAAAGTGAAGGATCCCGCGTGATAAATGAGAACCTTGAAAGGAGGAATAGGGACCGTCTACTTTGGCAAGACGACACGATTCTTGCAATGCATAAAAATACATGTGCTCAAAAATTTCACGATTTAATTGCATCGCTTTTGGACAAGTATAAGGTAATAACATATCAAAAAAGACATCTGCTAATCCCTGAACCCCGATACCTATCGGACGATTTTGTTGGTTCGAAATACGGCAAGCTTCAAGAGGATAAAACGTTGTATCAATAATAAGATTTAAATTACGCACTAATTGCTTGACATAGATTTCCAATTTGGTAAAATCAAATATGGGACATAAAAAAGTCTCCCAGCATTCTTGAAATCCTCCAATATATGTTTTTTCAAGCTCATTAAAAACGGCGGGAAATGTCTTGATTTCATCAATGTTTGTATGATATTGAGATAGAAATAAATTCGAAATAAAGTCATGATTTTGTTCTGTTTTATAATAGACTTGAAATTTCCATTGTTTTTCTTCCAAGAGGGAAAGAAGAACATCACAATAAAAACAATTCTTTTTGGCGAGTATAACAAAAGGCGTTCCTTGAAATGTTGGATACGTCAGACAAGTGGAAAGACACAAGGAAGCAAGATTACAAACCGCATATTGATTTTCATCTGAATATTCAATGATTTCACAACATAAATTAGAAGACTTTATGGTTCCTAAATTATTTTGATTGGAGCATTTATTGCATTGGTCTTTATATAATATGTATGGAGTTCCCGTTTCGATTTGAATTTTTAATATTTCCATCCATAGTTCGCGTGCTTTGATTGTTTCTCTGTATCTTTTTTTTTCAACATAGGAAAGATATAATTTGACAAAAGAATCTCCCCATACATCTGAAAGCCCCGGACTTTCCGAAGGACACATAAGGTACCAATTTTCATTTTTTTCAACACATTCCATAAAATAGTCACACATCCATATTGCATAAAATAGATCTCTTGCACGTTCTTGTTCGGCTCCTATATTTTTTTTGGCTCTTAGGAAATCATAAATATCACAATGCCATGGTTCCAAATATACAGCAAAAGCACCGTTTCGTTTTCCTCCTCCATTATGTGCTAATCCTATGATAGTCTGATAACTTGGTTCGTTTTCTATTTCTAAATCATACATATCTATCCTATCATCTATCCTATCATTTATACTATCCATCATGTTTTTTTTACCACCAGCATCAATATTAATATCATTATTATTATCAAAAGAAAAAAGATGCGGATGAGTTGTATCTGTTGGTTCATTATTACCATCATTATTTATTTTTTTTTCATCATCATCATGCCCTTCTTTTTCATCCATTGTGTGTTGTTGCACTATTTTTTCATATTCTTCAAGAGTATCCAGTTCATCTTGTATTAGTAATATTTTTTTATCGTTCTTTTGTATATCATCACTCATGATTTCATCTTTATACACATCTTCTACAAATTCATAACTTTCTTTTTGTGGAAAGGCTATCTCAACATCATGATTATCACCACTATCATGATAGCTGTTATAGCTATCACGTATATAATATTTATGATATTTATGATATTTATAATCATCATTATTATTTTCCCTATCGTCATTTGAATTTATCATCATCATGGATTGTGTTGTTAGGGTATCATTATCAATATTTTTGCTATCTTCATTATCATTTGAATGTATCATCATCGATTTTGTGAAGGTATCATCGGTATTATTATTATCATCATTATCATCATCTCCATCATTATTATCATTATTATCATTATCATCATTTGAATGTATCATCGTGGATTGTGTTGTCAGAGTATCATTACTGTTATAATTTTCACTATTTTCATTCTTATTGCTATCATCATTACTGTTATAATTTTCGCTATTGTTATTATTAATATTCGCATTATTGTTATTATTAATATTAGCATTATTATTATTATTATTATTGCTATTATTATTGCTATTATTATTGCTATTATTATTGCTATTATTATTGCTATCATCATTCAACAAAACATGATTATCTCTATTTTCATTCTCATTTTCCTTATCAGATTGATTTTCAAAAAAAGGTGTGATCGTTTCTATATGTCCTCCTCCTATTTCGTTTGCAAAAAAATGATAAAGCATCCATTGAATTTTCTTATCTTGAATCTCTTTCACTGGGTCCTTTCCAAATGTCCATCCTTTCAAAAAAATTGTGGTTTCTTTTCTAGGATGAGTCCTAAAAAAAACGAAAGGAATCTCTTCATTTCCAAGAAGACATTCTCTCAAATAAGGATGATGTTGGGAAGAAAGTTGAAAACAAAGATTTCCAGATATCTCTTCAATAAAATAAAGAATATTAAAAAAATCAAAAAATTGTAATAGTTTTTGTTCTCCTTTTTCTTCTTTTGTTTCTTCTTTGAATAAAAAATAACAATCACGCGAAAGAAAGAAATAAATGTTGTCATTCTCTTTTTTTTGTATGATAGAATTACGATTTAAATATCCTAAAAAAAATAAATGAGGCCCGTCGTAACGATGAATATGTTGTTTTTTCATGTTACTGACATAATCGGGGATCATAAATTTTGTTTTCCAATTTAGTCGAGCATCATTTAGATTACTCCATATTCCTTCTATTCCTTCTATTCCTTCTTGATGTTTTTTATTTACATGAAACAAAAGGTCATGTGTCTTTGTCATGACAACTTCTATGTTGGAATACCATGGAGTTCTCACTTTTATTTTGACAATATCTTTATAAGGAACCGAATGAATTATTTTTTTAACAACCATTTCAAATTGTCCCGTTCTTGTCAAGACTCTTGATTGTTTCGGGATAATATCTTCTATTGGAATAAAACCCTTATCTGTAAAAATTAACGTATCTTTAAAAAAGCATTGGTCGATGTATCTTGCCGTATTATTAAATACTCGTAGCATTGGTAATAATCCATTTGAAAATCCATTTGTGCCTACAATATAAGAATTTTTCCCCCGGATTTTAGAAACGTGTATCCCAATCCCTCCCGCCCATTTTGAAATATGTGCACAATCTTTTAATGCGCTATAAATTCCTTCTACACTATCCTCTACTCCTAGCAAAAAACAGGATGCTAATTGTGGATGACGTGTTCCTGCGGAATAAAGAGTAGGAGTGGCATGAATATAATTTCCGGAACGTAATTGCCGGAATGTGGTAATTACCGAATTCCAATCTTCTCGATGAATAAATAAGGAAACACGATACCATAAATGGTCTGGCTCTTCTATGATGCCTTCGTGTGTATATAATAAATATGATTTTAATAATGTTTTCCATCCAAATAATGAATACATATAACCATCAGGTCTTGTTTCAATTTCTTTTAAAAATATGTCATCTATTTTTTGTTCATTTTTTTTTAAAAACATCACAAAAGATGGTTCAAGTAAAGGTGCTTTATTTCCTTGAATATTTTGATTGGATTGTAATGCGTGCACGATAGAACTATATTTTTTATATGCTTTTTTATGTTGCAAACGATGATATCCTAATGAAAGTTCCATAATTAATTTTGAATTTTCTTTTTCAAAAAAATTAGTGGATAAATATTGGATCAATACTTCTATTTTTTCTTCTAATGTGGCATCACTCGGAAGTTGTATATTTGTCCCTTCTTTTTCTAACCATTTTTTTATTTCTATTTCTAATCCTTTTTCTAAATGAATATCTTGAGATTGGCTCATTTTTTTTCTAACATATTTCATATATTTTTAAATTTGGTTTTTTTTTTTTTTTTTTTTTTTTTTTTTTTTTTTTTTTTCCTTTTTTTTTTTTTTTTTTTTTTTTTTTTTTTTGATTTTTTTTTCCCCTAATTTTCTTTACTAAATAAATATACGAATATAAATATATCCGTATATATTTATAACTATCAAACTATTTAATGACGCGATACGGTTCCTCAAAACGATCTTTAGCGGTGTTTAACAACATCCTCGATTATCATATATTTAGGTTTTTTTCTTTATTGCATTTCTATATAAAGTAAAGTATTTACATACATATATACATGTATACATATACACATATACACATATATACATGTATACATATACACATATACACATATATACATATATACATGTATACATGTATACTATATATACTGTATATAGTATATATACTATATATACTATATACTCCTATATACTATATATACTATATACTCCTATATACTATCTTCCTATCACCCGTTGCCGATGATGAAATAACAACAATATTAAATCATCTCTATCGATACATCGTCTACTAAAATAGTTGTTTCAAAATATTCTTCTCCTTGTATTTTTTCTTCTTTCTTTTGGTCATTATGATTATTGTGATTATTATGATTGTAGTCTGATGAAAATAAACTGTCATCCATTAATAAACAACCTTCTTCTTTTAATAATTGAATTTCATCCATATTATACTTATAAATGATGTCTCCTTTATCCTCTTGAAAATCACGGACAGAGACAAGCACAACATCATTACTTGATATCCATATACGTTTTTGAAATTTTCCTCTAATATGACATATTCTCGTTTGTCCATCACCACACAAACATTGGACTCTACAATTACCAAGTAATTTCACAACTAATCCATATTCTTGTCCTTCGTCTTTCCAAACCATTTCTCTTTTTTTCGTAATAGTAGGGACTTTTCTTGATTTTCCACTTTTTTTTTTCATTCTTCTTGCTTTGCTTTTTTTTCTTGTTTTTTTTTTTTTTTTCTTATTTTCTTTTTTATTAA
>Ga0214923_10005240_pt1 | contig 15185 bp, 13 predicted proteins | sample LL1510_MetaG_FD_177993 | JGI IMG/M metagenome (GOLD analysis project Ga0214923, IMG submission 177993) | Freshwater microbial communities from Lake Lanier, Atlanta, Georgia, United States - LL-1510 | ecosystem: Environmental > Aquatic > Freshwater > Lake | place: USA: Georgia | collected...
GTTGACGGGGCTTCCTCGCATGTTGGACTCCTTGCGCCGTTGGTCCTTGTCCTTGGCTCTGCTCTATGTTTTGGGTTATACCTTGGCCCTTCAATACCATCAAAATTGGCAATACCGAATTGCCATGCTGCATTGGGATGCCACCGGGAAGGATTGGTTCAAGGCCGTTTGGTGGCAAAGCACCTTCCCCAGCGGTTTGGACCGCATGGCAAGGCCACCGGACGGAGCAAGGGCCCGCCTTGGGTTGGACCGCGATGCCGAAATTTGGTCGCCGCTTAACTTTTAATTTTTCAGCCCAAAGTACTTACGTTTCGCGTTATTACGTATCTTTGGCGTATTGATGATTGCTTCTTTTGCTGAATCCAATACAGAAAGTATTTTTCATGGATATTCCGTCAAAGGAATTCCATTGGAAATCCAAAATATCGCCAGAAGAAAATTAAGGATGTTGAACAATTCAACCAGTTTACAAGATTTGAAAGTACCGCCGTCCAATAAACTTGAAAAGCTAAAAGGTTCTTGGAAAAATTTCTATTCCATACGAGTCAATATTCGGTGGCGTATTGTTTTTGTATGGAAAAATAACCAGTCTTTCGAAGTTTCACTCTTGGATTATCATCGTTAATGGGTCAATTTGATTTTAAGGTGTTTTTTATGACAAAGCTTTCTAATATTCATCCCGGTGAAATTCTGGAACAAGAATTTCTTCTTCCCATGGGAATAACGGCCTATCGTTTGGCAAAAATTACCGATATTCCTCAAACGAGGATTTCGGCAATTATCAAGGGCCAAAGGAGAATTACAGCGGATACTGCCCTAAGATTAGGAGCTTTTTTTGATAATTCTCCTCGATTTTGGCTTGGGTTGCAGGATGATTACGATTTGGAGTCCGAAAGGGATCGTCTCGGAGCTGATCTTGAACGGATTGCCGCTGAAGTAGCTTAATGACCTAGTTTTCGGTACCGCAAGGCCGATGGGGGCAGGGGCGCCAAGCTGTAGCGAATGATCTTCCAAAGGATTCCAAGGCCGTCCAGGGTCCGGAACTTTTTGCCTTCACCCTGATGCCTTGCAAAATAATGAACCGGTATTTCCACAATATGGTTGCGCCGAATACGGGCGCTTTTGATTAAAATCTCGGATTCCACCCCAAAGCGCTCTTCCCGTAAATCCAGGCTAAGAATCAAGTCTCTTCGTAACAATTTGTGCCCGCAGGCCATATCGGTGATGCGGATATCGATGAGCAACGAGGTCAACCAACTAAAAATTTTGTTGGCAACATACCTGCGGTAACTGTGCAAAGGCCGGTAAAGACCGGGTAAGTAACGGGATCCGTTAACCATCCCCATGCCGGGCAATGCCAAGGCTTCCAGCATGGCCGGCCAATCCGAAGGCAAGAGCTCCATATCGGCGTCTTGAATTCCAACGGCATCCCCAACCGCTATCTGAAGTCCGCGGTGGATGGCCGCACCTTTGCCGCGGTTGGTTTCTTGCCGTATCCAATGGAAGGAGGTGTGCTGTTGGCACCAAGCCTCAAGGATCGCTGAGGTGCCATCCGTGGACCCGTCATCCACCAAGAGGAATTCCACATGGGTTAGTTCAGCCGGCCAGCGGACCTTGCTCAAAGCCTCCAGTAAGGCCGGTACCCGTTCCGCTTCGTTATAAACGGGAACGATGAGGCTCAGCGAAGAAATGGGTTCTGGTTTCACCATTCCCGAATATAGTGGACAGCCGATGCACGCCAATCGGGGTGAACCAAAGCATGGGCATGGCGGACCAGGTCTTGCAACAAGCGTTCGGGGAGCCTAGCGTCCAGGCGAACGGTATTCCAATGCTTTTTGTTCATATGATACCCCGGGAGAATGGCATCGGGGTACTGTTCACGGAGGGTCAATGCCCATTCCGGATTGCATTTGGCGTTGAATCGATCCGATTCCACCAAATCGGTGAGCACAAAAATCTTACCCAGGGCCCGAAAAGCCAGGGTATTTTGGTCAAAAGGCAGATCCTCGGTACAGTCCGGGAGACTTAGGCAGAGATCGCGGAGGCTTTCAAGGTTCATGGCGGCGATGGGCTGAGGGGGGAGGGCTTGTACCTTTGTGGTCTAAATATCGTGTATGTCGTTTGGAATCTTCTCGGTACCCCCCGCTGTTAACGAAAAAGTTCGCTCCTATGCTCCCGGTTCCCCGGAGGCCTTGTCCTTGAAACAAACCCTACATGACCTGCGTCAACGCGAGGTGGAGGTCCCCATGATGATTGGTGGTCACGAGGTGCATAGCAAGCAAACCCGACGCATGGCCCCACCCCACGATCATGCCCATACCCTTGGGCATTTTCATGAAGGGAGCGCATCGCATGTGGAGGAGGCCATCGAAGCCGCCTTGGCCGCCAAGCCGGCCTGGGAGGCCTTGCCTTGGGAACAAAGAGCGGCCATCTTTCTGCGCATGGCGGATTTATTGGCCGGTCCCTACCGTAACCTTATCAACGCGGCGACCATGCTGAGCCAAAGCAAAAACCCGTACCAAGCCGAAATTGATGCGGCTTGCGAGTTGATTGATTTTTTTCGGTTCAATGTCCGGTACATGACCGAGATTTATCGTCAACAGCCCGAGAGTTTGCCGGGTTCTTGGAACCGTGTCGAGTACCGTCCCTTGGAGGGTTTCGTTTTTGCACTGACCCCTTTCAACTTCACGTCCATTGCAGCCAACCTTCCTTGCTCGGCGGCTTTGATGGGCAATACCGTGGTTTGGAAACCGGCCAATACCCAGGTTTATTCGGCGTATTGGCTGATGCGCTTGTTCAAGGAGGCCGGCTTGCCCGATGGCGTTATTAACATGGTGCCTGCACCCGGTCCGGTGGCCGGTGAGGTCATTTTCCGTCACCCGGATTTTGCGGGGATACACTTCACCGGATCCTCCGGAGTTTTTAACCAGATTTGGGAACAAATTGGCCGTAACATTGGTCTGTACAAATCCTACCCTCGCATTGTGGGGGAGACCGGCGGTAAAGATTTTGTGGTGGCTCATGCTTCGGCCCCTGCCGACGTGGTGGCCACCGCCTTGTCGCGGGGTGCTTTTGAGTACCAAGGCCAAAAATGCTCTGCAGCATCGCGGGCTTATGTTCCGGATGTGTTATGGCCCGAGGTCTTGCAGCGTATGCGGGCCGACCTTTCGGATATGAAAATGGGCGGGGTCGAAGATTTTGGAAATTTCATCAACGCGGTTATCGACGAAAAGTCCTTTGACAAGCTACAGGCTGCCATCGAGGAAGCCCGCCAGCATCCCGATTGCGAAATCGTGTGGGGTGGGAATTGCGACAAGTCACTGGGTTTTTTTGTAGAGCCTACCCTCATACAAACCACCAATCCCAAATACAGGACCATGTGCGAAGAGTTGTTTGGCCCGGTATTGACGGTTTATGTTTATCCGGCGGATCGGTTCGAAGAGGTATTGGACTTATGCAATACCACCTCACCCTATGCCTTGACCGGAGCGGTATTGGCCACCGATCGCTACGCCTTGGATTTGGCGACAACGCGCCTACGGCATGCCGCGGGTAATTTTTATTTGAACGATAAACCGACCGGGGCGGTGGTTGGGCAGCAGCCTTTTGGCGGAGCCAGGGCCAGTGGAACCAACGACAAGGCCGGTTCATCCCTCAATTTGTTGCGTTGGGTTTCGGCCCGTACCATCAAAGAAAACCTCTTGCCGCCAACGACCTATCCTTACCCTTTTCAGGGGTAAAGGGCGGTGGACCTTGATGTGAAATCTACGATTTAGCGAAATCGCAGAACGAGGGTCGTCGCGGATTTAGAGAAATTCCGGGGCGACCTGCAGGTCCTTGGAGCCCGCTTGGTAGGCATAAAATCCTTTGCCGGTTTTGACTCCCAGGTTACCTGAAGAAACCATTTTGACCAAGAGGGGGCAGGGGGCGTATTTGGCCTGGCCAAAGCCGTCATGCAAAACCCGAAGGATGGCCAAGCAAACATCCAAGCCAATAAAATCCGCCAATTGCAGGGGCCCCATCGGATGGGCCATGCCCAATTTCATAACCGTGTCAATTTCGGCAACACCGGCAACGCCCTCGTAGAGGGTATGGACCGCCTCGTTAATCATGGGCATCAGGATTCTGTTGGCCACAAATCCAGGGTAATCGTTGGCCTCCACCGGGATTTTGCCCAGGCGATGACTCAATTCCACAACGGTGGCCGTCACCACGGGATCGGTGTTATAACCCTTGATGATTTCAACCAATTTCATAACCGGTACCGGGTTCATGAAGTGCATGCCGATGACCTGGGCGGGGCGCTGGGTTGCGCCGGCAATGTCGGTGATCGAGATGGAAGAGGTGTTGGTGGCCAGAATGCAGGAGGCGGGGCTTAACTGGTCCAATTGCCGGAAGAGTTCCAGCTTAATTTGTCGGTTTTCGGTGGCGGCTTCCACCACCAGATCTGCTTGGCGGGTGGCTTCGGCCAGGGAGGTTCCGCAGTGAATACGGGCCAAGGCAGCATCCCGGGACTCTTGGTCCAAGGCTCCTTTGGCGACCACCCGATCCAAATTGCGGGCGATGGTGCTCATGGCTTTTTCCAAAGCCGGGGCGGATAGGTCCACCAATTCGACCGCAAAACCGCAGGTGGCAAAAACTTGGGCAATCCCGTTGCCCATGGTACCGCAGCCCACCACGGTCACGTGTTGGATATGGAGGGGGGATCTTGGGGTCGAAGGGGCGGATTCCATACGGGAAGGTTTTGATTTTATGGGTTAAAATTACACGCAGCGCCCCTAATTTGGAGGTTGAATTCCCACCTACAATCCATGTTTTCTTCCTCTTCCGCGAATCAAACGGGTCAGGGACGGCCCTTAACCGTAACCGGCCTCAACGAATGGATCCGGAATTATGTGGAAGGATACCCGGATTTCAAAAATTTGGTGGTCGAGGGAGAAATATCGGGCATGACCAAAGCCCGAAGCGGGCATTGGTACTTCACCCTTAAGGATGCCTACAGCCAAATTTCTTGTGTTATGTTTCAAAGCCAGCGACGGTTCTTGGACATGGATCCCGTGGATGGTGATCGCGTGCAGGTTGTCGGAGAATTGAGGCATTATGCGCCCAGGGGATCGTTGCAATTGCAGGTCATGAGCCTATCGGCTTCAGGGCAAGGGGATTTGTACCGGCGTTACCTGGAACTCAAAGCGCGCTTACAAGCGGAGGGTTTGTTGGAGGCTGTTCACAAGAAAGCAATCCCTGCCTATCCTGCAACAGTGGGCGTGGTGACCTCCCCGGATGGTGCGGTGATTCATGATATACAGCGTACGGTGGAGCGGCGCTTTCCGGGGCTTCCTATTCTACTTGCACCCAGTTTGGTTCAAGGGGAAGCCGCAGTCAGCTCACTCATCAACGCCTTGAGGGCTTTGGATCAACGGCCTGACGTGGAAGTCATTATCCTTGCCCGTGGTGGTGGTTCCATGGAAGATTTGTGGTGTTTCAACAACGAGACCTTGGTTCGTGCTGTTTTTGCCTTAGAAACTCCTGTGATCACGGCTATTGGCCACGAAACGGATTTGACTTTGGTGGATTTTGTAGCTGACCTTAGGGCGCCAACCCCTACGGCGGCGGCTGAATTGGTGACCCCTGATCAGGAGGATTTGATGAGGCAGATTCATGTTGCTCAACAATCGGCAGGAAATAGTTTGCAACGTCAATGCTTGGTTTTGGAGCAAGGTCTTGACGGTTTGGAACAAAGTCTGGAGCGGAACTACGGTTACCTTATCGATCATTGCGATACAACCATGATGGATTTGGAACAGCGCATCCGTAGGGGATTGTTGCAGAAACTATTCAACCAAGAACTTGCTGTGCATGATTTGACCCATAGACTCGGGAGGGGAATTGAACAGCAATTGGATTCGATGGAACAAACCTGTTTCGCTCTCATGCGCCAAGCCTCCGCCTTGGACATTCAATCGGTTCTTCAGCGCGGTTTTTCGGTGGCAATGATGAACGGTAAGGTGTTACGAAGTATCCAAGAAGCCCAGCCCGGGGCCAGGTTGGAAACCCGATTCGTGGACGGCAAGGTCCTTTCCAAAATAGAGGACAGCGAGAACTATATGCAGTCCTAGACCGTATATGCTAAACGTGAATAGATTTTGATTTCTAATCGTGAAAAGTCCTCGATTGTTCTACGCCCAAAAATCTCGATTGTTCTACGCCCAAAAATCTGGATTGTTCTACGCCCATAGATTTCGATTGTTCAACAGGAGTAGCGTTTTGTTATGGATTTGAATGGATTCAAAGCCTTGGAATATTCCATTCCCGAAACACCCGGGGTATATCGCTATTACGATAGACGCGATCATTTGCTCTATGTTGGCAAAGCCAAAAATCTTCGCAAACGAGTTGCCCAATACTTTGCGAATCGGGTGGATACCCATCGCATCCGCCTGATGGTTCGCTTGATTGAGCGAATTGAATTTACGGTTGTTGACACGGAGCATGATGCCCTGCTTCTCGAAAATGTGTTGATCAAGAAACACCAACCCCGTTACAATATTCGGCTCAAGGATGACAAGACCTATCCCTTTTTGGTCTTGCGCAACGAACCTTTTCCAAGGCTTGAGGTTACAAGGCAAATTAGACGTGATGGTTCGCGGTACTACGGTCCCTATTCCTCGCCGACCACCATGTACACGTTGTTGGATTTAATTCGGAAAATCTATCCATTGCGCACCTGTGCTCTCAACCTCAGCGATGAGCGCGTCTCCAAAGCCGGGTATCGTCCTTGTTTAGAGCATCAACTCGGGAATTGTATGGCGCCGTGTGCAGGGCTTCAAAGCGCCGAGGAGTACGCAAAATACACAGATGCAGTGCATCTCTTGCTCAAAGGGAATCTTGGGGGGTTGTTGATCAACCTTCGTAAACAGATCAAAGAATGTGTTGCACAATTGGATTTTGAGCAAGCCCATACCCTCAAAGGCCAGGTGGAATTGTTGGAGCGGTACGAAGCCCGATCGACCGTGGTGAGCACCACCGTGAAGGAATTGGATTCCTTTGCCTTGGCCCAACACCAAGACAGGGCGGTGGTCAATCACCTGCATGTGCGCAACGGTGCGGTCATGCGTTCCTTTAATTTGGAAATACAATTGGGTGTAGAGGAGGATCCATCCGCCATTATGGCCCAGGCGATGTTGGAGATCTGCCATCGATATGAGCATCAGCCGGTTGAAATTGTCTGCAACATCATGCCGGAAAGCTTGCCCTTTGTGCGCATCCCTTGCCGGGTCCCTTCGGATGGCGATAAACGCAAATTGGTGGATTTAAGCCTCAAAAACGCTTTCTTTTGTTTGCAGGAGTTGTTACGAAAACCGGAAGAAAGGCAATTCGCTTCCCGATCGGATCGTCTTTTGCAGCAGGTCCAGAAGGATTTGCAAATCTCTCAATTGCCGCAGCATATCGAGTGTTTTGATAATTCCCACACTCAAGGTAGCCAGACCGTATCGGCCTGTGTTGTTTTTCGAAACGGTAGACCCGCCAAACGCGATTATCGTCTGTTCAATCTACGGGATGTGGAAGGCATCGATGATTTTGCGGGGATGGAGGAGGTCATCACCAGGCGTTACCAAAGGATGCTTACCGAAGGACAGCCCTTACCGGATCTCGTGATTGTGGATGGCGGTAAGGGCCAGTTGAGCTCGGCCCATTCCGCCTTGGTCGCCTTGGGTTTGGGTAATTTGCCCTTGATGGGGATTGCCAAACGCTTGGAGGCTTTGTTCAAGGTGGGGGATCCGCACCCCTTGATGCTGGACAAGAAGAGTCCCACCTTGAGGCTCATTCAACAAATGCGGGACGAGGCGCATCGCTTTGGTTTGCAACATCACCGCAACCGCCGTCACAAAGCGGGCATGCAATCTGCCCTCGATAACATCAAAGGAATCGGCCCTGAAACCCGTAGAAAATTGTTATCTGCCTTTGGTTCAGCAGAAAGAGTCTTTGCCGCAGATGTTGATCAGCTAAAGGCCGTTGTTGGCGCTGCTAAGGCTAACCTCATCGTAAAGCAAAGGCTTGATAGCCGCGATTAGTGTTGGATTATTTAGTTAAATTCGTAAAAAACGCTTCTTGGCGATACAACGCAAATTCGGGATCTGAAAGGAGGCTGCTTTTGACCTGAGGGTTAATAGATACCAAGGATTGAAGATTTTTTTCTAAACCCCCTATGTCTTTGGTTCTTGCGGCAATAACGGCGCTGATATATAAGACATTTGGGTCCGTCAAGTCTAGTCCATTCAAGGACTTGGATGCGCTTGGATAATCTCGGTTCAAACATTGGGCCAAGGCAAGCAGTGCGCTAGAACCTTTGGGGTTCAAAATATTGATAGCTTCATCATATTTACCACCTACAACCGCGGCTAATGCTTCAAGTTCCGGCATTTTAACTCCGTTGGCACGTGCTCTTTTGAGTACAATTCCAAGTTTAGACCAGTCCTTGCTTAGGCTTGCAAGGAGGGCCTGGTTATGCAGAATTTCAGGAGAGCTGGGTGATGCTTCAGCAGCAGCATCTAGGTTCCTGCTGGCTGTTTGTAAGTTTCCGTTTTCGATATCGATCACCGCAAGGTTGTTATAGGAGCGATGGTCTGCAGGGTATTGGCGTTTGGCGGATTCCAAAATTTCTGCTTTTAGGGTTGGGTCGGAGGTTTGTTCTGAAGCGGCAATCATTTCCGATGCGGAAATATCGATTGATTTGGCACGGATTAAATCGAGTCTTTCTTCAAATGTCCGCGGTGCGATTTTGGTGTTAATAATCATGTTGGCTCGTCGCAGAGGGGGTAAATAATCCTCGGAGATAATTTTCCAAGATTCACTCATATTTACAAGTTGAGCTTGTTTTTCTGCGCTACCAAGGCTGTTATTTTCGATGATGCTTTTGACGCGGTCTTTTTGAGGAATATGAGCAAACTCGATTCCCTTCAAGAGGCCTTTCCAATCTTCGGTCCCTTTATTTTGAACGTAAAGGTTTGAGTTGTTCAAATCGTACTGAATGTCTTTGAGACCTTGGCTCCCCTTCAACGAACGCACAACGAACTTACCGGCCTCGGTTGCCCTTTCGTCGGCAAGTTCATTATTGAATTGAATTTCTCCGTCAGGTGAGGCATAGCCGTTGACCTCTATCTTAAGGATTTCCTTGGTTTTGCTCAAGAAGTTTACCAATTGTTCAATTTCTTTTCTTTTTCTTTCACTTTCTCTGATGACGGATTTATTGACCTCAAAATAGATGGTGGCTTCAAAAGGCTCTATGGTATCAGCAACAAAAAGTGAAGCGATGGTTTTGGGAGATGTATTGTGTTTTGCAGTGCGTGATAAAAGGCTGATGCCGTTGGTAATTTTTGTTCTGAAGCTATGGGATTTTTCTGGAGCCGACACGTAGGATGGGCCTTGGTTAAGCAATTTTTGAGCGGATTGAATGGATTTTTTGGAATCACCAAATGAAGTGACTTCCAACCAGTACTCTAACCCCGTATTTTCCCCGTTGTAGGTAGCGGAAAATCCAACTTCTCCATCGCCACCTGTTTTCTTTTCGATTTTGCGACCTTTAATGGATTTGACTTTGCTCCCGGTTAATAATTCACGACCTAATTCCACCTTTTGGTCCCCATTCGTTTGAACAAGTCTTACGATGGCAATTCCATTGGGGGCGAATACATTAGGGGCAACTTTGTAGTTCACCTTGATTCCAATTTGATCACCGTGCACAGTGACTGGCTCGGACTGGCCTTGAAAACTAAGGGCAGATTGATCGAGTTTGAAATTGGGGGAGCACCCTACAAAGCTGAAAGAAAGTAGTACAGCAATGACGATTTTCGAAAAAATATCTTGAACTGCGTTTTTCATTTTTTATAAATTTTGACAAATTTAAGGCTTTTTGACTATTTTAAATGTTAATTACGGTCGATTATTGTGACGAATCAAAGTAAGTGGCCAAGGCTTGAAGAGTATGCGTTGTTGGTCCGATGTAGTCTGTTTGATTCAGCTGGAGTTTATGGATTCCTTGGGTCGATAAATGGTCCAAGCGGACTTGACCGGAAGCATGGAGAATTCTGTCGTTTGAGAGCACCAATCCAACATGGTTGATTTGGGTGGGCTTCGGCCCAAAAAATGCCAATTGACCCCTTTTTAGGGATTCTTGGTTATGAATCGACACTTTTTGGGGCGCTTGGGCAAGTTGGTCTCTTGAATCACGCGGTACCTGAACCCCAATTCGTGCCATAACCATTTGAACCAAACCGGAACAATCAACTCCGAAGCGGCTACGCCCACCCCAATGGTAAGGGGTTCCAATCCAATCTTTACCTATGGTCCAAATCAAAGTGTTGGAAACTTCAGAGGAGTTAACGGGGATTTGGCCGATTTCACCTCTAATAACGGAGTAGCCGTTGGGAAACAGGGCAGGGGCCAAAATACTACCCATGCTCAATAAGAGATTGGAATTAGTGCTGTGGTCTGTAACGAAAGCGTAGTCGCTAAGAACAGAAAGCCCCTTTTCTTCAATATCTGGAATTTCTCTTAGGGCCTTTGAGGGTACCCAGCCCGTGTATTCATCCCAGGCGCACTGTATTCGTACCCAATTTTCATGAAAATCAAGGCATTGAACGGTTTCTCCCAACAAAACTTGGCTGATCTGTTCAGATCCATGACTGAACTCTGCCCGAACAGCTACGGATGGGACTTGGCAGCAGAACACCCCAAATTAGGGCTTATGGGTTGGAACGATGGTGTTCGGCGGGCAGTTTGATGGACTCTCTGAATTTGGGATTGATTCGGTACGGGTTGAACTCTGCTTCTATTTTGGCCATAGTCCTGAATTGCACGTCTTTGTGGATGGCGGACTTTAGCTGATCGCATACCAAAGCGATATCATTAATCCTTGCTGCTGCAATCGCCAACAAATAATCGGCTTTGGCGGCTCGATTTTCAATATTGGAGAGCATTTGAACAGCTTCGAGGGGGCGATTTAAACCCATCAAGCAAATTGCACGGTTAATGGGGTAAGCGTTATCATCATAATGGCCAAGGGCTCCTTCAAAATCTCCTTTTTGGGCGGAAGCATATCCTTTATTCGAAGGGCTGGGACGGTGAAGAGATTCAGCTTGTTCAAAATTTTTCAGTGAAGAAGAAAAATTGTTCAGCATAGCCTGGGAGGCACCCAAATTATTGAAGGATTCTGCTGATTTTGGATTCAGAACAGCGGCCTGCTGAAACGAGCGTTCGGCCTCGGCATACAAGCCCTCTTGATAATGAGTCATTCCAATTTTGAAATGAGCCCTGTAATCCTCTGGATAGGTATTGGTGACTTTTTGATAAATTGCCGCACTCTGCTCTTGGGATTCAGCGGCCAAGGCCATTTGGATAAGCCTGGTACTGCTGGTGTTTTTGGAAAGGGTGCCTTTTTGGAACGCTTTAAGATCAGACATTACACTTTGATCAGAGGGGGTAGTCAAAATTTCAACGGTACAACTGCGAAGTTTTGGGAAATAGTTTTCTTTGATTGAGGGATATTCAATGAGTAATTTTTCCAATTTTACTTTTTTGGAAGAGGCATCTTCATCGCTGCTCAATATGGATTTTAATTTCTGATATGCTTTACCACTTTTGGGAGAAATAAGATTTAACAAAGAGTCCCACGGTTGTTCATTCCACCGAGAAGATATGAAACTATCGGCAAAAACTTCGCTGGAAGCCAAAGGATTGCGCGATCTGGTTAACAATTCCCGAACAATAAGCTTATTCAAGGATTCCATTCGTTTGAAGGCAAGGTTTTCGTTGTTTGAGGATTCGCCCTCAGGGGATGCGCTACCAAGTATCTGGATTTCTAAAATTTCTTTGGAGCCCCTTAGGGAATTAAGCAGACCGTTGACAGAAGCTTTATTTAGTGCTTCACTTAGTTCAAATTGACCAGCCGGATACAAGATGGTATAATTTTCTTTAACACATAGCTTTTCTTTTTCGTAATCGAGATCCATTAGTTCAAGCGTTGGTTCAAGCATTCGGCTGTAGCTTGAGAAGCCACGATCGCTAATTCGAATGAGTGGAATTTCTTCGCTAACGGAACCTTCAATGATGGTAACCCTACCTTCTATTGTAGCAGATTCAATTCCCTCATCATAGGGTAAACTAACTTCATGTTCAAAAGCATAATTTCCACGACGTGTTAAAAGAGCAGTTCCTTCTTCATATTCTTCTGAATTTATTTGGCTTTCATTGGGAAGTGCCAAGAACCGCATGGTTTGAAGGCTTACAATTTTTTTGTTGTAGTGAACTTCTGGACTAATCACCAGTTGGGTATTTTTTTGGAAGGGGTAGTTCCTAAATTGAATTTGAATCTTAAACGGTATGCTGTCCCCAACCCGTTGAGGCAATTCGGGTACTGTTTTGAAAATGGCGTTTTGGCAAGCCTCCTTAACGGCATTGGATACGGTGGCCTTGACTTTGGTCCCCCCGAAGCCGGGATGAACATGGCAGAATAAAGCCAAAAAAAGGAAAATACGAGAAAAAAAATTAGATTTCATAGAAAATAGGTATCCAAAAATTAGTGAGGTCTTGCGTTGATAAAGTTCAAAAATAAACGTAATCCTGTATCAATTGGCGGATTTTTGTAGAAATTTGGGGATTATGAAAGCAATAGACCTGCAAAATACAATCCTCGCCTATGGTTCTGCTACAGTTTTAAATCATGTTCATTTGACCGTTGAAGCAGGAGAAATGCTGTATTTGGTTGGTAAAAGCGGTGAAGGGAAGTCCACCTTTATCAAGGCAATTATTGCCGATATACCTCTTCATGGCGACAAAGCCGAGGTTTTGGGCTACGATTTATTGTCCTTGAATCGCTCGGAAAGATCTTCGCTGAGGCGTAAAATTGGCGTCATTTTCCAGGATTTTCAATTGCTTGCCGATCGGTCTACCGAAGGCAATTTGGATTTCGTTTTAACCGCTACCGGTTGGAAGGACAAGAACTCCAAAGCCCAACGAATTGAGGAGGTCTTAGCTCAAGTTGGTCTGGAGGGCAAACAAAATGATATGCCACATAGGCTCTCAGGCGGCGAGCAGCAAAGGCTTTCCGTGGCGCGTGCTCTGTTGAATAAACCGAGTTTAGTGCTGGCAGACGAGCCTACCGGGCAATTGGACCCCGATAGTTCCGAAGAAATTCTGAAATTACTGGTTGAAATTCACCAAAATGGAACAGCAATGATCATCTCTACCCACGATTATCTCACAATTGACCGTTTTCCGGCTAGGGTGGTCCGCTGTGCGGGGGGGTCATTGACGGACTTGGGAGGTATTTTGTTTGATGCAGGTGGTCAAGGTCAAAACCAAAATTCAAGGACCTCGGAGGCAGAGCATGCGCCGGACCTTTCACCCGACATTACCCCTGGGAATTGAATGCAGCCTGCCCCAGTCCTGCATCTGCTTTGTTTTGACCTTCCTGTTCCACCCTTGTACGGGGGTACTGAAGAGCTCGATACCAAAATAAGGATACTCTTGGATTTGGGAGTGGACTTGCATGTTCATGCCTTCGTTTGGCCCAAGGACCTGCATGCTGGTAAAATGCCGGATTGGCATAATCGGGTGGCCTCCCTCCGATGTTACCCAAGGAGATGGATGGTGGGGCCCTACGATGCCAGACCCTGGGCGCTGATTTCGAGAACCTCTTCGGAACTTATTCAAAACCTTGCATCCGAGCCTGGTCCTATTCTGGTGGAAGGCTGGCAATGCGCGGATTTATTGCGTGCACCTGCCCTAAAAAACCGGGTCATCTGGATTCGTTCCCATAACATTGAGTCGAACTATTACCGCATGCAGGCTGAATCGGCCAGGGGGTGGGCTTACAAGGCCCATTACAGATTGGAATCCTGGCGTTGGATCTTGTACGAAGGGTCCTTGCCTCAACGATTGCGCCATAGGCAGAATGCGGGAATTCTAAGCATTTGCCCTTCAGAGACTTCGAGGTGGTTAAGCCTAAAGCTTCCAGCGCATTATGTTCCGGCTTTTGTGAAATTGAACCCAAAGGTTCAGCCACCCAACGAGGGGAGCTCCGTACGACCAATGCAGACCCCTTATGCTTTGTACCACGGCCGATTGGATATAGCAGAAAATATTCGGGCAGTTCGTTTTTTGTTATCCAAAGCCAAAAAGTCCCGTCAAATACCTTTGGTGATTGCCGGATCGCGAATTCCAGATTCATTGCGCAAGACCATTGGGCTTCAAAAGTCCTGTCATTTGGTGGACTCGCCAAGTCCAGTAGAAATGCAGCGATGGATACAACATGCAGCGGTTCACTGTATTCCTTGTTACGGAATGGCTGGCCTTCGGTTGAAAATTATTCATGCTATGATGGGGGATGGCCATGTGTTGGTAAGCCGCGAGGGGGTCCAAGGAATGCCATGGGCCGCTTGGCTTACCGTGGTTGAATCCGAGCAAGATTGGGAAGATCAGGTGCAGAAGGCCTTGGAGAAACCCCTACAGGCAGACGAAGTTGCAGCCCGCCACGCCTGGGTTCTTCAGCATTTTGATCAGCGAGCGAATGCGCTTAAAATACTTGATTTAATGGGGATTATCCCCTCATGATTGGTTGGAGTAAAGCTCGCCATTCCATCAGCTTGAGTTTCAATGCAGCAGATTCATGCTCCCAATTCCATTCCACTGCGGCACGGTGACAATTTTCGCGCATGATTTGGTAGCTTTCAGGATCCTCTGCGATACGCCGGCAACATTGGACAATTAATGAGGGTTCGGTATTTTGGATAAGCCATCCCACCCGGTGTAAGGCCATGTGGTGTCGGTATTCCGGGTAATCCATGCATACCTGTGGTAAGCCGGCTTGGACATAATCAAAAAATTTATTCGCCAAGGAATAGTAGTACGATTGCGATGGGGTTTCGAGCAAATTGAAACCCAGGAAGGCATTCTTGGTCAAATGGAGGAGTTTAGACGGATCAAGGGGCCCGGTGAACCGTACTTTCTTTTCTAATCTTCGGTCTTTCACCCAAGCTTGCAAGTTCTCTTCCAGGTCACCTGAGCCGGCAATCACCAAGGGGTATGGAAGTCCAAGGGCAGCGGCTTCCAGCAAGGATTCCAGGCCTCGGCCCATGTTCAAGGCCCCTTGGTAGAGGAGGTACGGGCCTTCCAATCCGGGGACAATC
>Ga0214923_10005241_pt1 | contig 15181 bp, 29 predicted proteins | sample LL1510_MetaG_FD_177993 | JGI IMG/M metagenome (GOLD analysis project Ga0214923, IMG submission 177993) | Freshwater microbial communities from Lake Lanier, Atlanta, Georgia, United States - LL-1510 | ecosystem: Environmental > Aquatic > Freshwater > Lake | place: USA: Georgia | collected...
CTACTTTTATTTAAAGATAATGTGCCTATGTCTTCTGTAGATTTAAGTTTATTATCTGGATAATATAAAGTTGTATTAAAGTCGTTAAATGCGATATCATGAGTATCTATGAACAAATTTTTTCCATATGCATTAATATCATTTTGAAAATATTTGATTTCGTTATTAACTCTCCATTGTGAATCTTTAAAAATATCTTCAAAAAACTTTAATTTTTTATTAATATTGACATTATTACGTATTGAATATAAATTATTATACGTTTTAACAGTTGTCAGCATTAAATTATTTAAATGAACATAGATATTATTCAAACTAAAGTAAAGCAGTTTTATAACTCTATTGAATATAAATCATTTATTCAAAAATATAATGAGTTATTTGATACTAAGGCTAATTGTATTGGTATAAATTTAGATAAAAATAATAATTTAATTAGTATAAAAAAATACCTTTCATTGTCTAAAGATAAATTTATTAAAAATAATTTAATTCCTAAAGTTCCTTTTATTGAGAACTTAGTTAAGAAAAGTTTAAATACAGAGACTTCACCTTGTATAGGTCTCAAATGTTATAATGATAAATTTACAAAATATATTCATATAAAATGCAATAAACAAGTTTTCTTAGACAACAAGAATTTTTTTAATACAGGAGAAAAGTATTTTGATTCTAATAACGCAGACTCGTACGGTATTTCGTTTGAAGATAAAAAAATAGTAAAATATTTTTATTTTCCAAAAGACTTAACTTATATAAGAAAACTTAAAGCTTTTGATAATTTTGACATCAATACTCTAAATAAAATAGAGTTTGTAAAGTATAAAAATAAATCTAAAATAATTATTTCTTCTAGTTTAAATTTTTCTGATAATGAGCTTTATCCCCTCTTTAAAGATAAATTTAATTTAAATCTTAAAGCTATTGGTCACGATAGTGAAGGAAATAAATCCTTATATTTTTTTAAATGAGGTTTCATATTATTGATAAATCATTAGAATGCAAAAAATATACATTCTTTGATTTTTTAAAAAAAATTTTTAAAGCACAAGGAACTTGCTTATATGTTTTAATAGATAAAAATACTTTTAAAAAAATATATAGAGTTTGTTTATCGCTTAACAAAAACGTATTTACTGATTTTTTTAATAATAATCACGGTTTAAAATTAACAGCAATATCACTTTTTGGAGATTTAAAAATAAATGATAAAAAATTAAACGTCTTTTTACCTTACACTTTTATGTATGATAAGATAAAAATTGAATCAAAATTATCGTTTTGTATCTATATTCTTAGATATTAATAGCTTTAAACTCTCTCTTATTTTTAGACTCTTTTAATAGTTTTAAGTTATTTTCAATACAGTAATCCTTTAAAACTTTTAAATTTTTATAATTTAAATCTATATTTTCATTATAACAAATAAGCATTTCATTTTTAAGAACTACTATTCTTATATAGCCTAATTTAGATAAACTATCAAAAAGAGTCTCTTTTTTTTCTGTATTAGTTTTAAATATTTTTTTAATAAAGTCATAATGCTCTTTAACTAAGACTAATTTACATTCAGGGGTAAACCAGTAATTTTTTATATGATTATGATGCATACTTAAAATAGTCGTTTGAAATTAATCGTAATATAAAACTTTTACGAAGGTTCGAATTTTCTACGTTGCATACTTCTTTTACACCATAAGAGCCATGAATTAAACTACCGCTTTGTAAAAGCACGTCTCCTTTTTTAATATTAAAAAAAGAAAAGTTTTTTCTATTTTTATTTTCCAATGCATTATATTTGTCATATTCTTCTGTAGAGCAATTAGTAAAGGATGCTTTTATGTTTTTTTCTATAGCATCTTTTCTCGATACAATAGTTGGAATAACTTCATTATTATTATAATAACTACACGCTGTAAAATATTGATCTGGGTTATTGTTATCTAAAAGGTGGGTTTTAGGTACATTGAAATACTCAAAACCAGGCTTTTCATCAGTAAGATAAAAAATAATATTAATATACTTGTAACTAAAATTTTCATTTAACCAAAGCTTATGTGTTATAGGCTTAGTAACATCTTTATGATGAAATGGAAAAAAAACAGCATCTCTATGTGTTATAAGAAAACTTCTTTTTACCAAAAACCATTCTGCCATTACCGTAAAATCATTATCTACTATTTCAGTAAGAAGTTTTTTTGTTACATCTAATTCTAAAAATTTACCTATAAGCTGTTTATTAGGTTTTAGCTTTTCTTGTGAATCCCACAAATCTAAATTTACTTGAGAGTTAAGATAGTTATTACTTTCTACTAATAGTTCTTTATTAATAGAATTATTAAAGATATAATATCCGTTTTCCTTGTAAAAATCAATCATAGCTTAACAAACTTCTGAGTTCTGGAAATGTTATAAGAAAATTTTCTCTTCTAACTTTATCTAATGATAGTGTACTTCTTAAGAAATTTTTTATAATGGCCTCATTAGGCTCAGTATTTTCTATTACTTTTATTATTTGTTTTATCTTAAAAATTACATTTTCGGTGTTAATACTATTAATAGTATCTTCTGTAATTAATGTTTGTAGAAAAGAAATATGCTCATTAGCTTTTCGTAAAAATTCTTTTTTTGTTTCCGGAGTAATTAGGCTATAAGAAAGATGTTCAGGAAAAAAAACTATATTAAAAATAATATTTTCTGGTTTTACGTATTTTTTTAATATCCAGTCTTTATGAAAATCAAAAATATGCGTTAAATTAAAAACACAAATAGACGACATAATATAAAAATCTATATTTTTTATAGGCAGTAGTTTTTCTCTTAACTTTATTGTCTCGTCCCATCTACAGTTCTTTCTCATATACTCTGCTCTCTTATCTGAACCATCTAAACTGGCAATTAATACTATCTTTTTAAAGTTTTTCCATAATTCTAAAATATTATAATTTTTGTAGGCTAGTTTAGTAAAATTAGTACTATAGTGAATTTCTATATCTGTTTTCTTATGTTCTATTAAAAGCTTTAACGCTTCATAATGCTCATCTATTAGGAAAGGCTCGCCTCCAAAGAAATATACCATATCTATAGAGTCTATATGTTTTAAAAATTCTTTTTTAAAATCTTCTATAGTTTTAAAAGGATTTAATATGTTACTACTATTTAAACTACTGGATGAACCAGGGTCACAAATTCTACATTTTAAGTTACATTTATTAGAAATTTTAAATTCAAAGTACTTAAATCCGGTAAAATCTAAACTACCATCAGAGTGAGTATTGTTTATCAAATGCATATTGTGTTTGTTGTTTTTGTTCTTCCACAATCTAAACGATTCGTACCCCAGCTTTTCTCTATTATAGCAACCTGAGCATGCATCTATATATTCCCCCTTCATCATTTTTAATCTCAACTCTTTTAATTTTTCAGAATTCCATGCCTTTTCTATACCGTCTTCCACATTGCCTAAAGCGTAATCTTTATAGCCTTTTTGATTCATATAGCAGCATGGGTAAATAATACCATCACACCCATAGTGCACACCGACCCACGGCAGAATACAAAACGAGTTATTCATAAAATTACTTAATTACTGATATTGTAAAGAGCTATTAAAAGCTTTAAGAATGCTGTCGATCTGATTAATCATAGTTTCATTAGTAAATTCTTTTTTTCTAATTTTGGCATTCTCTATCATACCATAAAATAGAGATTTATCGTTCTGCAGCCTTTCACAACATGATATGAATTCCTCTTCAGTATTAGCTTCTAAATAATCTAATTCTGATTTTCTAACATAACTCATAGCTGAATGAGCACTGAAAATACTTGGTACTTCCATATGCCATGCTTGAAACAATCGGGTAGCATTTTTATACAAAATTATATTATGCTTTTTTGTACCGTCATCATTTAATTCACTTAAACATGCTGTATTTCTTAAGAAAAAGAAGATATCAAAATCGGAAAATGAAAAATGCCTATTATGTTCAAAGCTTATGTTAATATTCTTAGAGGTATATTTTTTTGTGCATTTTAAATAATCGGGAAGCCAATGTATTGCGGTGTTACAATGAAATCTGGTTGGCTTATATTGAGCGCTCTTTGTTGATAGCCCCACAGGAAGCGGGTCATATAAGAGATATTCATTTTCTTTAAGATCTGTAGGATCGTAGCAGCAGTAACCGTCTATATTTTCAATTCTAGGTTTATCTGATACTATTTGAAGCTTAACATAGTCTTTCTTAAAATCAATCTTATCTACATAATTGTAGTGAAATAATAGTATATCTCCTGGTCTTATATCTTCATCAGATTTTAGAATCTTAACGTTTTTAACGCCATAATTTTTAAGTATCCAATAAACATAGTTAGAATGAATATATTTACCAGAGAATGAAAGAGGGGGATTGCGAAATTTATAATAAGCAGAGTTATCTAAATAGTTAGGCAAATCGCTATCCGTCAAAAAGCACAAATTACCCATATTTTATATTATCTAGTATAATTACTAATTACAGTAAATATTTAGAATGAAGCGGGTTATATTCGAATATAAGAATAAAAACAAATCTATAATTTTTTTTGACGACAATAGTTTTATGACTGTGGTTGACAGCTTTATAAAAGAAAACGGAAAATATACCTTTTTAGAAAATAACGACGAATATAAAACATTTTTGCTCAAAGGAGATGACTCGCAGGTATCGGTTTTAATGTTCGATTACAAAACTCAAATAGTTTTTTATACTTATAAAAGAGGTAAATTAAGCAGAAGTAGGGTAAAGATGTTATGAATATATGTTTTGTTTATACAATTAAGTCTTTTAACTATAAAACTAAAAAAGTTTTACAAGCAAATATAGATCTTTTAGGAAAATATAATAACTTTGAATTTGTAATACTAAGCTGTTCTACAAATAATGATTTAGATATTTTTATGAAAGAAGCTATTAATAAAAATTCTGAAATAAAATACTATAGACCAGAAAAGGGAAATGTATCTTCGGCTAAGCTAAAAAACTATTTTTTAAAAAAAGCTGATAACAAAGTAATATCATTTTTAAATGAAAAAAATATTATTAATTATTACTTATTATTAAAACTTGTATCATTAAAATCAGATAATGTTATATTTGCTGATGATAGTAGATATGGTGTATATTTAACTGCATTTAGAAATACGTTTTTAAAAATGAATGGGTTTGATGTAACTCTCTTTTCTACAAATATAGATATAGAGGATGAAGATTTAAAAAATAGAATTATATTTTCTCACACAGCATATCCATTAACGCTTTATTATAAAAAACTAGGTTCAGATAAAGAAATAGATTTAGATTGTGATGAAATTGTAGCAAATGAATATGATAATTTTACCCCATTCAAAAACATTAGTAATAAGACATTTTTTCTTAATAATATTATTGAGTGTGATAATATAATTTTTAATTAACAAGAGCTCTGTATTTTTCATATTCTTTTTGTACTTTAATTAATACAGAAAAATTAGTACATTTAAGAACATGGGTATTATATTTTTCTTTTAACAAATCAAAATTAGTACCTGCAAACGGAATGCCCTCCCAGGGCTTTTTATTACCTGCAAAATGCCAAATTAATGAGGTTTTTATATTCTGAAAATTCATAAAAGGAGTAGAGAGAAAGTATTTTTCCGGTAAAAATGTAATGTGATTTTTAAAGTAAATATTTAAACTTGATTGATTACCAAACCAGGTATGCGATTTTATAATATCTTTAATACCTAAGATTGTTTCGTTGTTTAAAAATTTGTTATTAATTACGAGTAAACCGCCATTAAAACCTACATTTTTATCATAGATAAAGGCTTTTTGCATTTCCACGCTCTCGTGCATCGGATGTTTAACGCCTCCAAAATCACATTGTACGGTTAATAGATAGCTTATGTCACCTAAGCATAACATATCAACATCAAAAAATATTATCCTATCATATTCGCTTAAAGTAAAGATTTCTAACCGGTTTGCGGGGTTTATATTCCAATTTCTTATATTTTTAAACTTACAGTCTTTGTAAAACTCAGCACATATATCCCTAAGATAAACATTACTATATATTTTCCTAATTTCAACTAAATCACTACTAGTTATATCTCCTTCATTAAAAATAACATAAGGTATATCTATAGAAGGGTTGTTGACGACTATGCTCTTAAGAAAAATTTTAAAACCAAGCAAATAGTTTTTACTTAATGTTGACGTAAATGCTACTTTCATCGGTATTGTAATATTTAAAAATTAGTTAAATAAATCTATGGTAAGTGTATTGATGCCGGTTTATAATTGTTCTAAGACATTAGAAAAAAGTATTAAGAGTATACTGACTCAAAGCTATCAAGATTTTGAATTTATAATTATAAATGATGCTTCAACCGATAATTCTGTAGATATAATTAAGTCTTTTAAGGATGATAGGATTAAGCTTATAACGAATTTAAAGAATTTAGGGTGTACGAAATCGTTGAATATAGGTGTTAATTTTTGTACTCGTAATTTTATTATTAGGCAAGATGGGGATAATATCTCGCACCCTAAAAGAATAGAATGTTTTTTATCTTCTGCATTAAATTCTAAAGCAAAGCTTATTACGTCATATTATAATATAGCCAACTTAAAAAAACAAATCGAATTAGTCGAAGATAATATGGTTAAATGGATGCATATTTTTTATAATCATTTTGAGCATAACGTTATGTTTGAAAGGAATACTTTTTTACAATTGAAACGATATAATGAAAAGTACAAAGTATCTCAAGACTATGATTTATGGACACGTTATTTTCTACAAAATATCCCGTTTCATATAATAAGAACACCTCTATACGACTATTTTGAAAATCAAAATGAACAAAAAACTAAAGCGCAAGAGATAAACGGTTCAAAGATATCTTACAATTACACGTCTAAATTATTAAAATTTAAATTACCTAAAACTGTGTTTACCAGTATGCGTAATAAAATAAGAAATAAAATCGCTCTAAATAAACAAGAACAAATTTTACTTTTATCTATTTATGATAAGTATAAAAGGCTCTATCCTAATGATCAGCTAACAAAAATAATTGCTTACGTAAATGACCACTGCTCGTAAATATAGTATTGTATATGTTGCTAATAATGCTTACTTAGAGCCTCTTTTAGCATCTTTGAGAAGTTTTAGACTTAACTCAGGGTTATATGGTAAAGTAGATATAACTGTGATACACACGGAAGACTTACAGCTTGAAAAATTAACTAGTTTTAATGTAAAGTCTATTATTATAAAAGAGCCTTGCTTAAAATTTACTCGTGAATGGGGGCTTAACCCCGCAAGCAAATTTGAAGTTTTTAAAATAAAAGGTTACAAGAAGATTCTCTATTTAGATTGTGATACAATTATACAAAAAGATATATCTGATATATTTTTATTCAAAGGTGATTTTCTTATAACTGCTCTAAAAAAAATTAAAGGAGTTATTTATAATGGTACTCAAAAAGGATTTAATGCGGGTGTAATGGTTATAGGAAAAAAATATTTAAAGCAAAAAGTTTATGACGAATTAGTTGAACTTTCTAAAAGAAACAATTTTACCGGTAATCAAAATGCATTAAATTTTTATTTTAAAGATAAGCTATCTATTATACCTCTTCCCTATAATACCTGTTTAGATCAATTAAGATATGTTGATAGAAAAGAAATAAAGATATTACATTATATAGAATATAAACCATGGCTAAATAAAAGCACTGAATATATTGACAAACATATAGGTATTATTGAAAAGTACCTTTTAAAGCGTATATATTATAGATATGTCTAATCTTGAAGCAGTTGTAATGGATTTCTTTAACTTCGATAAACCTGTCCCCGCATGTATAGAAGATGGAGAATCGCTTCGTAAAGAATATATTGAAAAAGAAGAATTTCTTAAAAAGACAACAGGATGCGAGAATTGTAACTTAGTTTTCCTTAGATCGTTTTATATTCAGAGAATTAAAACACTATTAAATGAATGATATTGTAGTATTAATTTACACTTATAAAAATAACTTTTATAAAATAAAATATCTTAAGGATAGTTGGATAGGTAAGTTAAAAGAAAAAAATATACCATATTACTTTATTACTGGCGATAATTTTGATATAGATGAGCCCTATTTAAAAATAGATTTCTCTGAAAGTTATGAGCAATTGCCGTTAAAGACTTACTTAGCTTTAGAAAAATCTCTTACCGTTGATTATAAGCATGTAGTGAAGACTGATGATGATATATTTTTAAATGTCGATAAGCTTATAGGGTTAGATTTGACTAATATAGATTATTTAGGTAAAGAAAATTACCCAAATAATTTAAAAGATACACATTTTTATAAATGTAAAGATACAGAATATCATCTTCCTAAACTAGAAACAAAATACGCTTATGCTGAAGGAGGGTTTTATATTTTAAGTAGAAAATCTGTAGAAATTATTGTTAACACACCTAAAGAGGTATTTTTTAATAAGCCATCATTATATAGAGGAGAAGATGTATTGGTAGGAGAAATTTTGCTGCAAAATAATATTAATCTAGTAGATTACAAAGATAATATGGGGTCGAATGTAAAGATGGATATTACAAGGGAGGGGTTGTCTATTCATCCCGTACACTTTACCCTGCTTTCTAAAATTAATAATTTACAATTTAAAGATCAAATTAATATTTTAAAGTCAAACCCATATCTTAATGATTATATTAAGAAAGACATTTTTGACGGTATAAAAAAACAGTAGTGTATTTAAAATTGTATAATATAATATAGTATATGAATATTTTGTTTCTTGTACCTCATGCTGATGATGAGGTTTTGGGGTTTGGAGGTACTATCTACAAACATGTAAATGCAGGACATCAAGTAGCTGTAGTTATTGCACAAGCGCCCAATCATCAAAGAGCTGAGAAACAATTAAACGACGCAGTATTAGCTAAGAAAATTTTAGGTTACCAAGACCTAGAGTTTCTTTCAATCCCTCATCATGATTTATGTAATGATTTATTCGGCTTAATAGAAAAGGTAGAAATAAGTATTGACAAATATAAGCCTGATATTCTCTATACTACACATAATTCGGATAACCATCAAGACCATAAAAATTTATTTCGCGCTGTTTCTATTTCATCACGCCCTAATACTTGTAAATATGCACAAAAAATATATGTAGGTGAAGTGTTATCCTCTTGTGATCAGTCTTTCAGTGTAGAAAGAGCTACTTTTGCTCCAAATACATATGAAGTATTAACTGAGGAGCAAATCGCCAAAAAAGTTTTGGCGCTTAAATGCTATTCTACAGAATGCCAAGAGCTTCCACATTCTAGGAGCCCTGATGCTATAATTGCTAAAGCAAAAACTAGGGGGACTGAATGCAAAGCGCATTATGCAGAGGCATTTATGCTTTTAAGGGAAATAAAATGAATATACTATTAACAGGCAGTGAGGGGTTTATTGGTAGTCGTATTAAACAAATACTTCTATTCAATGGTCATAATGTTACACCTTTTGATATTAAAATAGGTAATAATATTTTAGATATTCAAACTCTAGATTACTGTATACAGAGCTGTGATGTAGTAATGCATATAGCTGCACAAGCTAATCTTTATCAAATGGAAAAATTAGAAGGGGGAAAAGAAGGTACTGATTTCAATGTACAAGGTACACATAATATAGCTTTTCTATGCTCCAAATATAAGAAAAAACTTATCTATGCATCTACAGTCTGTGTTTATGGTAATATTGGTAAAAAAGCTACAGAAGAAGTGATTGTTAACCCTTCAGATTTATACGCGTATTCTAAGTATGCAGGGGAGATTATTATTAAAGGCTACGCTGCTAACTTTAACCTTGAGTATATAATTCTTCGTTTTGCTACCACATACGGACCGGGTATGAGAGATGCATTAGGTACCATATTTTCTTTAGACAAGCATTAAGCGGTTCAGATATAACTGTTCATGGCGATGGTAAACAAACTAGAACTTTAACTCACGTTGATGATGTTGCTCTAGGTTGTTACCATGCATTAAAAAACTTCGACAAAGCTAAAAATAACATATTTAATATTTCACAGTCTGAACGCGTTTCAGCTATTAAGATGGCAAGAGATATTAAAGAAATTACAAAGAGTAACTCTAAAATTGTACATATTAAGCAAAGGCAAAACCAAACGTTTAATGAAAATATATGTAATAAGAAAGCTCAAAAACTTTTGGATTGGAAGCCTTTATATGACTGGAAAAAAGGTCTTGTAAGTATGTACGAAACGTTTAAATAATTACGTGGATATTAATCAAATAACGGAAGCATTTTTTGATAGTTCTAGGCCTTGCCCTCCTCAAATTATGGAGTGTGAGCAGCTTAGGGCAAAATATAATGAAGAATTACAGACTTTAACTAATCAGGGATGCACGCAGTGTCAGAAAAATAATATTAAGTCAAAATATTTGGAGGAAGTATGGAAGAAGGCTATATCTTCGCTTACGCAAAAGGACTCTTAACTACCTGGACTGTTCTTCTTATTTGGTTTTATAGTCCTTTAAAGGTTACCCTAGGTCAGCTTTTTATTCATAAAAATCTTTACTCTAACGATCAAGTAGAGACAGCAATAATGATTAGAAACAAATGGTTAGGAAAGCTTGCAAGTTGTTATATATGTTTTTCTTTTTGGACATCTTTATTAGTTGGTCTATTCTTAAAGTTTGAAAATAATTTATCCTGGAAATTTATCTTTTTGACCTGGTTTACTTACCCTAGTCTATGTTATCTATATAAATCTATTATTGATAAAAAGTAATATATTCCTTATAATAAATCATAAATCGTCTTACATGTTTTTTTTCAAACTCTCTTGCATCTATTTCATATTTGTCTTTTCTATATTTTAAATTATTTTTTTCACAATCTTCATCGGTATATCCTAGCTCGCTATCCTTGACTCCGAGTATTTGTGATTGCATCCAGTGTCTAAATTCATGTAAAAAATGAAGAAATATAATAAATTTCTTTTGTTTTAGTGAAGTTGTTTTATAAATTGGATTGCTACATAGAAAAATTTTATTAGTACCAAAATAGTAAGAGCTAGAATCATGACTATAATCTACCTGTAAAGTAAGTGTTGTCTTTTTTACTCTTTTACAGTTTTGAACTTCATTATAAACCATGGTTATAGCATATTGCAGAGCATCTTTATTAAGTTTATTATCTTTCAACCATTTCTTTGTTTTTTTAGTGGGTATTATACGAAAAAGATGCATAATTTAATTATAATTAAATCATTGATATTTCAATTTATAAATATATAATACTTTTATGTTCATAGACAAGTATACAGTTCAAATTAAAGATACTTATGGCAAAAAGCTTAAGAAGTTAAATATAGAAGCTAATACAGCTGTAGAAGCACATAAAGAAGCTTTGTCACATTGCAATGAACTTAATCAGGATATAATTAAGATTACAAATGCAGAAAAGAATGTTGTTTACACGTTGGAAGACGGTTTTATAAACGAATAATATGGATACACAGTCGGCAAGAGAAATTTCAACTGAATTAACACTTTCAGACATGAAAGTAATAAATAATATTATAGAGTTTGCAGCATTAAAAGGAATTATTAAGCCCAATGATTTTACTTTAGTAGGAAGTGTATACGAAAAAATAAGCCAGTTACTTAGTAATGAATCAAAATCTAAATCATGAATAAAATTTCTCTTGAAAAGCTAGAATCTTATTCAGGAAATTTACACGTTAAGATGTTAATTAATGGTAATGATGTTGGTATCTTGTATTTAAAGGAAGAAGAAGTTGATATATTAATTAATGCACTTAAAAAAGGTATTTATTCTTCTGATGCCAAATTAGAGTCAAATTTATATGACGATGCGGATGATTTTGATGATGGTAATGATGACGAATTAGATTAAATATTGTTATGTATGAAATCGGTGACAACATGCACCGCGATTTGTGAAGAATTCACGGACGTAGTATTGATCGATAACAAACATAATAGCATACTCATTAACGTGGCGCAAGAATGGTTTGAAGTTTTAAACGAACGTCTTACTAGTATAGGGTATAAGTTAATTCATCACTCTGTAGTTGGTAAGACTATTACCTGCGCATATATTCCTGCAATTTGATTTTTGTAAAGCATTATATACAATACTATAATGCTAAAATTTGATCCTAAAACTCACGCTTATATAAATCCCTACACAAACGAAACTTATATTTCAACTACTCAACTTATTTCTAAGTTTAAAAAGCCTTTTGATGTTGAAGCAACTTCTAAACGAATTGCTGACAAGGAAGGCGTAACTCAAGAGGAAATTAAAGAAAGATGGAAGAAGCTTAATTCAGACAGTAAAGCATATGGATCTAAAATTCATAGTGTATTGGAAGATTATAACAATACTAAAACTATTACTGAAGGTTATGATGATTTAATTAACGCTTATAAAAAACTTAGAGTTATTGCTGATGACGATAGCTTGTTAGTAGAAGAAAAGCTTTATAACCATTCATATAAGCTAGCAGGTACTGCAGATATAATTCGCTTAGAAGATAAAGGAGGTTTTAGTGTTTTTGATCTTAAAACTAATAAAAAATTTAATTTGTATAATCATTATTCAGAATATTTGTTACATCCACTATCACACTTAACAGCTTGTGAGTATACAACTTATGCACTTCAGCTTTCGCTTTATGCTTTTATGTATCAAAATATGACCGGTCGTAACGTTAACCAGCTCGGAGTAATATATTATAATAAAGAAGATAAAGAGTTCATTTACTTTCCTACCCCTTATTTAAAATCTGATGTAGAAAAAATGTTAGTGTATTATGCAGAAAATATCGTGGGATAAGCATGCTTTATTATTAGCATGGGCTGCTACTAGGAGAAGCGAGGATCCTTACATGAAAGTAGGTGCGTGTGCGCTGGGGTATAATAATGAAGTATTAGGAGTTGCTTATAATGGTTTAGGATCAGGTAAAACTGTAGATTCTATGTTTTGGAATGATAGAGACAAACGTAGACCTTATATGATTCATGCTGAAGCAAATTTATTGGCTCAAATTAAACACGGTCAAGCAAAAACAATGGCCATAACTCTTCAACCTTGCACATCTTGTGCCCAAGCTATTGTAGGGCATGGTATTAAAAAGGTAGTATATACTTTAAAATATGAGTTTGATAAAGGTGGTTTAGATGTTCTAGATTTTTACGGAATTGAACATAAATGTATAAGTAAAGAAGAGATTAAAAGAGAACTAGATTTAATATGAATTTTATTGATATTATTCTACAAAATAGCCAAGCTAAAGAGGCAAAGCTGTTAGGACCAGCTACCAAAGCTAGTACTAATCCAGAAACCGGAGTAACAATTTTAAACCCGTCTGCGTTTCATGTTATTCAAGATTGCGCAAAGCTTACTATAAAATATATTCCTCATTACGTTTTTGGCTTATATGCAAATCCTTTCGAAGTATTAAAGGGTAAGTTTCAATATAACGATGTAGTTGAATTTGTTAGAGCAGCGCTTTCTGATATGGTTCTCAATCAGCTACTTGTCTTAATAACAGAAAAAATTAAAAAAGCTTCTTCCACATTAACAGGTAGCTCGGCAGATCCCTATGGTGATTATGAATCGTACAATGTTAGTGATAAAGAGCAAGCTGCAGTTGCATTGATATGTGATGCATTCGGGGTAAATATACCAAGATGAAATTAGTATCTCCTTTAATAAAATACAAGAGCAGCTCAGAATTTTTCACTGGCAGTCTGCTACATTTGCACAGCACAAAGCATTTGGAAAAGCTTATGAAGAGCTTGGTGATTTAATTGACGATTTTGTTGAAGTATATATGGGTAAATATGGAAAGGTAAAAGCTAAGATTACCTATAGTATTGAATTGGATAATTTTGGAGAAAGTTACAACGAATATATCGATAATTATATTTCATATTTAACTGGAATTAACAGTGAGCTTGATCCTGCAAAAGATACTGATCTTCTTAATATTAGAGATGAAATGCTCGCAGTACTAAATAGACTAAAGTACTTACTTACGCTAAAATGACTTTTGAAGCGGTAATTCTTACTTGCGCAAAAAAACCAGTAGAGCTTGTAGAAGCTGTAAAAAATACTTGGGCTAAAAATATAGATTACGTTGTTTTAGGTGATCCTAGTCAGCAAGAAAGGGGCATTTTAAGTTACCCGGAAGTTTTAGAGAACAATTATCATTATGTATGGGTAAAATATTTAGCTTTCTTAAAACGTTACGAGTTTACTAAAGATTGGTACTTTTTTTGTGATGATGATACCTTTGTAGATATTAATAAGCTTAAAAAATTACTTGAAAATTATGATCCTAATAAAAATTTATGTATTGCATCAAAATGCATATTAAACAAAGATGGAACGGATAGATATGGAAACCATACCGGGTTTATTATGGAGACAATAAAAGGAAGAGATGCTTCGCTTCCTATTACTCACCCTGCAGGTGGTGCAGGATTCGCTCTTTCAAGAAAAGCATTGCAATCGCTAAAAGAATATCTTAAAGGTAATAAAAATATAGGCTATTGTTATAAAGCAGATGTAGCGTTAGCTTTTTGGTTAGAAAAAACTAACACTGAGTATATAGATATTAAAGAGTTTAATGGTAATAACCCTGAACATTTCAATCATGCCGAAGAAGATATAGAGAAAAGTATTACTTATCATTATATGACGCCTGAACGGCTTCATGAACTTTATAAACTATGCTATTAATATGAACGACAGAATAAATACTTTTATGAAGGATTGTGTTTGGTTTCGCGCGACTTTATATTTTTTAATCGCTTCTATTCCTTCACTTATAACAGAATTAGGTAAGTATAAGTCTTTCAACGATATAAGCTCTATTGCCGGTACAATAATTGCGGCAAATTGTATATTTCAGGGCGTTATTGCCGTTAGAGCCTTTATTGATCAATCTATTAGTCGAACAGTTAGCGAAAAAAAGCACGCTAAAAAAGTTGAATTAATAAATGAAGATTCTAAATAATTACATGAAACAAATTCTTCCTTTTATTTTAATTCCCTTTCTTGTTGCGGGATGTGCAACAAACAACACC
>Ga0214923_10005242_pt1 | contig 15178 bp, 16 predicted proteins | sample LL1510_MetaG_FD_177993 | JGI IMG/M metagenome (GOLD analysis project Ga0214923, IMG submission 177993) | Freshwater microbial communities from Lake Lanier, Atlanta, Georgia, United States - LL-1510 | ecosystem: Environmental > Aquatic > Freshwater > Lake | place: USA: Georgia | collected...
ATATAGAATAATTAATTATTCCTGGATATAGAATAATTAATTATTCCTGGATATAGAATAATTAATTATTCCTGGATATAGAATAATTAATTATTCCTGGATATAGAATAATTAAAAAGATAATGAATACAGGTTAATTAAAAAGATAATCGATACCTGTTAATTTAAAAGTTAATCGATACCTGTTAATTAAAAAGTTAATAAAACAATAACTCAACCTTTGTTTTTAGGTTGAATTATTTATTTATTTGGTTTTTTTGGTTATTTGGTTTTTTGGGTTAGTCCGATTCAACGTGTTCCTCATCTGAATCTTCTACCTCGACCTCCTCAAGTTCTTCATCAGATTCAGATTCAGATTCAGATTCTACCTTCTTGAATGCATAACCAGATGCCTTTGCTTGTTTGTGAACACGCAGCTGGGTACAAACCCAGGTAATTCCAAAACTCCTGTTGGCAACCCAAAGCATCTGAGGTTTAATCAGACCAACAACATAGTCACCCTTGTCAAGGTAACTGTATGGCTGTTCCTGGCCTTCACTACCCTTACTACCAGGGCTCCAGAAGCTTGTAAGGTACTTACCATCTGGGCGATTCTTCTCGGTGTCTGGTTTGAGGAATAACAACTTGAAACGGAAAGTATCGGAATATTGTTCCTTCTTGGAAATTTTCATACCTGAATAATAGTAATCACTGATTATTTCACGGGAAAGGTCCTTCTTGAAAAAGTTCTTGCAATTGGCTACAGCGTAGTCAATTACCATCTTGTCAACGTTGTCAATAAATTCACGAAATGACTTAATACTTTGACTTATTTCAATACCTTGAAAAGATACATCCAAGGATTTCTTGAATGGGTTTGTCTTGTCCGTAGAAATTCCAAAGGGAGCACGCATCTTCGGTGTTTGGATGAGGGTTTCACCTCCAGACTCACCAATAGAGATTTCAATGTTGTAACCACCGTTTACATTGGGTTTATGTTTGCCGAACTTGATGTCTTCAATTTTGAAGTTGGAAGAAGTTACTACTGATGGCATTGTTAAACAAAAGTTAGTAATGATTTGTTGGAAACTGAATTAATCTTATAACAGAGAATTCTTTAAACCTGTTTACCAAAAATTTTAAACCCGGTACCAGAATTAATCACGGTTAATCACCTTTTTAGAAAATTTAAAATATTTATTAAAATAGATTTAAAGAACTGGTCTTTTATAAGAATAACAATTAATAAAATGGCAGAAGTTGAAAACACCGTCGAAGTCTCCACAGTCGAAGTTGTAGCACCCGTTGATTTGCTTGAATCCAAGACCGAGTTGTCTCCTTTTGACAGCCTGAAGACAGTGCTAAGCATCCTCAACGAGCATATGGCAAAGACCAAGACACTTGCCACGTATGTTCGCGCAACGATGAAGGCAGTAGACCGTCAAACAAAGGACCTCGATAAGCTTCGTAATAAGAGTTCTCGTGCAAAGACTGAGCGCAAGAACAACGGTGTTCAGTCAGGAATTACCAAGCCAGTTCCAATCAGTGAAGAACTTGCTGTGTTCTTGGGAGTTGCACCTGGAACTATGGTTCCTCGTAACGAGGTTACCAAGGGAGTTTCTGCGTACGTTCACAAGCATGAACTCAGTGACCCAACAAACCGTCAGAAGTTCATCCTCGATACAACTCCAGAGGGTCTGGCACTGAAGAAGCTCCTAGGTAATCCTACTGACCCGGTTACCTATTTCAACCTACAGCGGTATCTCAAGCACCATTACATTTTCAATTCAGTTCAGCTTGAATCTGGTGAAGTACCTGTTGCTGAATCGGTAAATGAACCGGTTGCTGAATCGGTAAATGAACCTGTTGCTGAATCGGTAAATGAACCATTTGACCGAAAACAACATAAGAAAAAGCTTATTTTACGTAAGAAGAATGGTGGAAGTGAGCTAAAGGAGGAGGCATAAATGGAAGATATTTTATTAAAAGCGAAAGAATTTTATACCAACAGTGGTAATAATTATGTACTAAGTAATTGTTATCTCAATAAGTTAATATATAATTGTCGTTACAATGACCAGGTTGAACACCGAATAAACGAAGTTGTAAAAAAAATGAATGAAGATTTTATAACATGTAATATCTCAGACTTGATTATTTAATAAAATTAATCAAATTAGGTAAATTAAACCTTCTTAACGAGTTAATTTATTTAATTTGTGTAATTTGGGAATTTTTTTTGAGACTCTTCAGTTTGGGACCCGGTTTTTTTAAATTTTAGGATACAATAACCCATCACTGGTTCCATTGATAACATCGTCTGCATTGTATTTATTTGTATACGATTCCCATGCGGACACAAGTCTTGGATTTACAACTTTTTTGCCATTTACATCGATTGTTGTTCCATATGGAATATCGCCGGCGGTTATACAAGAACCTTTGTATTTAACAACTTTTGGGTATAATGTATCACATCCGACATTTGAAGAATTATCAGTTTTACCAGGAGAACCTTGTAAAACAGTGTTTTCTTCTGGTACAAAACTTGGGTCGTTGTAATTTATACTCTTTACAAATTCTGTATTTCCATTTTTATAAGCTTCTGAATATACTTTTTCGTGGTTAAAGTTTAATTCATATGGCTTGAATTGATTTTGTTTTCCTACACTTCCAACTTCTATGATTCTAGCTGATTTTTTACCAGTTGGGTCATTGAATGAAGATTCTCCATATGATTCAGGTATTGTATGGTCTGATAAAAGTATGTAATTACCAGCTTTACTAAATGAATCTGAATCTTTTGGAGACATACTAACACCCGAACCCTGTGGGTATATCATACCAAAACCTATTTCTTCATTAATAGGTGGTCTAACAAAATTATTATCAAATCTCATTGGCTGTTCTTCGTTAAGTTCAGAATCTGGTGTAACCAATGTAGGTGAAAAAGTTTCTTTACCTGTAGTTGGTACTTCATAAACATCACTAAAGTTTACTTTTTCGTTAAGAATATTTGTAAATCTTAATTTTAAACTTCCAAATAAAAACAATATAAACATTATTATACCTATCAATGATACTATTGATAATAGTATAGCTGTGTTTCTTTTAGATACTGTAGCATCTGGTCCTACTATACAATTTATCACATTGTTATATCTTTCTTGAAATTTTGAGGACATCGTTAATAATTTAATTAATTAATGGTATTTATTTTAAATTATCGTTAATTAATTAAATTTAAAGTTAAAGTTAAAGTTAAAGTTAACTTTAGATGATTGGTTTCATTATAAACCTTGATAGTCGTCCAGACCGTTATCAACAATTTTTAGACCAAACTACTTTTATTAAAAAGGTTGACATTACCAGGGTATCTGCAATTGATAAGATACCTGTTGAAATTGACCAATCCGTCATTAAGAAGAAACAATCAGACGTTAATTACCATGGAACAATTTGTTGTGCATTGTCTCACTTATTGATTTATCGTAAAATTCAACAATTGGACCAACAAAATAAGTATGTATTGGTATTTGAAGATGATTTTGCTTGTATATTACCAGATATCAGAATAAATTTTGACCGTTACCTTGACAAGATTCTTCAAATTGCGCCAGATGATTTTGATATCATTTACCTCAATGACATCACCAGATGTGTACCTAAGTACAACAATGCTATTCACGATTCTAATTTTAAATTGATTAATCCAGATAAGTCCAATAATGTACAGCCTACAACTGAATGTTACATTATTTCTAAAAAATTTGCAGCTGAACTTGTTGAATACAACAAACTTTATGAAATGGACATCTTGTTGATAGATTACATTAAACTCTTTAATAAAAAGGCATTTGTACTCAATAACCCATTGGCATGTCAATACAATCGTGAAGATACAAATATCCAAAATTAATTCCAAAATTAATTTTAAAGATTAATTTTTAAGCTTGTGATAAGTCTTCAGATGAATCTTTGAAGTCATCTGAATTAAATGAATTGGTAAGTGACTGTTGTTCCTCTGGATAATTGTTTAATATAATTTGTTCTTGGTAATAACTAGGTCCTTGATTAAATTTTCCTTGTTCGCAAGGCTTGGTCGATATCGTACCATTTTTTTTAGGTGTACTTTTAAATATATCTGAAAAATCTTGAACGGGTGGTGGTATTGTTTCCATATTGAACTTTTTTAGTACATTGTTGAGTTCCATCGTGTACTTTTTACTTTCTTTAATTGAAAAAGTTGAATATTGCAAGAATACCAAACTAACAACAGATACACTTCCAGATATAAAACTAAGAGTTCTGCTTTTGTAAATACCTGCTGAAAATGAAAGAATACTACCGACTCCAACAAAGAACTTTGAAACTGTTTCAAATGCTATTCCAAACCGTTTGAAATATTTTATCAGGTTTATTGATTCTTGTATTGTAGTTTCGTAATTGGGTAATATGTATTCTTCGAAGACTTTCTTTTTGAACCATTCTGACATTCTGAGTTCTTCGAATTTATTCATTCGAAGTAAATTAAAGGTACCGTTAATAATTGTCATTTATTTAAAAAAAGGTTAATTATAATTATTAGCAATGGACACAGTCAACGAAGACTTCATCGACCTGGTTGTTACAAACCTTAAAATACTGGGAATGCTCCAGATAAACGACAAGTTAATTGTCCGGAGAGGGCATTTACACATTGACAAGGAATCTGGAATTCTTTTTATAAAACGATGGTTTATGGGTGATTCTCGTGACCAAGCATTAAATTACATTTCATCGGTTATCAAAAATATAAATTTATTATTCAATAAATTGAAAATCTTGTTACCGTCTGGTCAAAATGTTTATACATCGGACGACATCAAATGGATTCTCACGAGGATTCTTACTGAGATGGAAAAGGCAGAGGGTGGCTTGATTAACTTGAAAACTACTTACACGGAAGATACCTTCACAACCGTGATTATTGAAAATATACTTACTAAAATAAGAGAACTGTGCGTACAGGGTAGAAATATCCTTATGGAACTTGAATAACTTTAATTCAGAAGTATTTCTCGATGGTACTGAAATAAAACCAGTCCGGAACTGGACGTTTGGTCCACTTGGCAAATGGTTTCTTGTCATTGACGTAGTAACACCGGTAACTTTTGATTGTGTCATTGTCTAATTTGTATTTGTCTGGCATTGCTAATGGAATTGGTGTCAGTCCCAGTAGTTCTAACCCGGGTGTGTATGAAAGTACCACCGGGTTTTTAGAACCTTGGTAATAAATGAAGTGTTCTTGTACATTGTTAAATTTGTGAATGTACGGAAAAGAAACTGGTAACATCTTTTCCAGCCATACAAGATGCGATTCACAAGAATGTACACGGTTATAACGATATGTATATTCCTTAGAAAGTAACAAACCAATCTTGGCAGTGTATTTGTAATTTTCCAGAGAAACACGTACCCATACAGACGTAGGATGTTTTGGGTTGCTTATTGCACGATAACCATATTTGTCTAAATAACTTTGGTCAGGTGTACCATTGAGGTGATGTGCAGTATATAACATCTGGGTTAACTCGAGAATCATTTTGACAACATGCTTGTCACAATGGTACTCGGCTGATTTTTGTGGGTCTACGTCCAGGAAGAACAGGTTCATTGTTTGATGGGTGTGGTATGTACCCGCTAACGGGAATTTTATTTTTTTGGTGGTGGCACCTTGTTCAGGTTTTCTTAAAAACAAATACACAATTTAAAAAACTAATTTCTTGTTCCCGTTGGGACAACTCCGGAAATTTTCCAGAACGATAAATGTCCTTGAAATCGGTAATGTTTTCAACATTAGCGTTGTTGAAAAAATTGATGTTAACAGGTTTAAGTCCGAGTAACTGTGCGACGTTGTTTAATTCATCGGGGATTACGAGGTATTCTGTCGATGTTCCATGTTTGGAAAAATAATTTGACTGGTCAGTGTCTTTGATATCGAAAGTGTATTCGTTACCGTACTTTTTTCTAAATTTTCTTGAAAAATCAAATTTGATATTATAATAATCGTTATCGATAACCGTTTGACCTTCCGGAAGTAATTTGTAATAACTTACTAGTTTATTTCCATTAATAACAGTTCCGAAGAAATAACCACCTGGTGATAAATAATTACTTACCAATTGAAGAACGTCTTTAAGGTACTTTTCATTTTTGAAGAAATAATGCAATGCAAATTGACAACTAACAAAATCAAATGAATCTTTTCCCAGGGTTGTTAAGTAAGCATCCAAACGCGGAGACAATTTTTCTGGACTCAAAGCATCACCAACTTCAAGAACAACATTAGTTTTATTTAATTTATTTGAAACTTGATAGTCTTTCAAACGACTCTTTGCTTCAGTTATACTTTCTGGGTCGATGTCAAATCCATAAACGTTTGTAATTCCAGCCAGGTCCCATTTTCTGATATCACCACCTCTACCAACAGATATTTCCAACAAGGTTAATTCTTTTTTGTTTGGATAATTTTGTACAATCTTTTTAAAGACACCTTCCTTGACTTTGTTATGAAATTTTCTAAGACCGATAACCTTGCTATCATTACGGTTAAAAACTTGGTTATTAATTGAATTGTCACTGTTTATATACCCACTTTGTTCAATACATTTAATAAGGTCTTGTTTGTTAATACCGTTTAACATTTGCTTTAATTGTTCTTTCATTAAATGATATTACTTTAATTGATTTAGGTATTATTATTTTTTGTAATTAAATTAACAAAGTTAACTTAGGTGTACATTCCAAATGGAGGCTCTGTAACCTTTTTTGAACTTTTCTTTTTTTCCGATACGAGCAATTCAAATGCACTTTTTATGTCATTGTGATTAAGATACTTTTTAGCCAAACGACATTTTCCAAAAACACGTCTGGAATGGATTATTTTTGCCTTGTCAAATAAGGAAAGGGTGTCACCACCATTGTTTTCAAATAACTTTATTCTACAGATTCTTGAATCTGAATGGTATTCAGTGAACAAAGTTTTCAACAATGAAAAGTTGTCTCTAACGAGTTCGATATCAAATTTCCAATGCCCTGATTTTACTTGGTAAATAAATAGGTCTTTTATGTTGTCGGCAGAATAACCTTCAATGTGATAAGTCCATGGAAAACGACGAGCCAACCCCTTATTCATTGTAAAAAAACGCCGTTCCAATTCTTCACGGTAACCTGCTATGATAAGTATAAAATTGGAAGTGTGTTCAGACAAAAACTTGTTGATGGTGTCAATACATTCCTTCGAATAAGAATCACCTGCTTCACCTGGATTTGTTCCCAGGGAATAGGCTTCATCGATGAATAGTACACCTCCTATGGATTCTTTGAGAACTTTCATTGTTTTAAGGGCCGTTTGTCCCAAATAACCTGCGATGAGGTCAGACCTGCTCACTACTCTGAAATTGTCTGTCTTGAGAAACCCCAGTGAACAATAAAGTTCAGCCAAAATTTTACCGAGAGTTGTTTTACCAACACCAGGAGGACCTGTTAGACAAGTATGCATCATTTCGTCTGTGTTAAGTCCCTGGATATAAAAAAGAACTTGGTCTATGATATTCTTTTTGACATCTTCCATGCCGATAAGGTTATTCAGTTTCTGGAGAGGACCAATGCATGAATACAAAGTTTCCAGGTCATAATTATAAGATGGATGGTTTTCCAAACCAAGGTCAACGGAAGATGCACGTGTACGTTTCCTTGGTCTTCTGAATGAATTACGATACTTTGTTGCAACATCAATAAGGTCCTGAATGCAGTTAAATTTGTAAGACTCTTGTACTTCTTGGTTTGGTGGAGGGTCCATTTTTATTACAATAAATTAATTTACTTTATATCGATATCGAATCGATGGTAACCAAATTACCAAATGAAATGCCTAATGATAAACAAAATTTCAAAGTTACTCAATTTAAACCCGTTGAATTGTTACTACCGAATTAAATATATCGAACACTGTATAACTACTTATTGTACATCTGTAAAAGCAACACAAGAATTATCTGAACTTAAATTGAATACCCATGACCTTTATCGTATTGAGATTATTTTAGAATACATCAATTCAATTGGAACCAAAACCCAGTTAAATTCAAATGAAAATTTCTTTGAAATAATCGTTCTTTATTATTATTTCATGGAAATTTTTAACGAGGTTTATTTTATTAACGACCTCGGTGACTATATGGATATAAATCAATTGTCGGATATTATTATAGACAACATAGGTTTATTTTCAAAACCTTATTTTGATACTATTTAATCGGAATTTACTTTTTGTTATTTAATCGGAATTTACTTTTTGTTATTTAATTGGAATTTACTTTTTGTTAATATAAATTACTACCTGGAAGATGACCGCGTATGTTATCATTACAACTTTCACCAAAAGAACTTTTATTGTTCATAAGATACAAAAGTACCAACAACATCGCAAACAATAAACCTTCTTGATTCATTCTTTAATAATGTTGATTAAATTAATTTGATTAATTATTCTAAATTAATTTGATTAATAAGTAAATTCAGGACCACGTGTTAAACGTTTTTGATAGTAATGAATTCTAATAGTAAAAGAATGCTCTGTTATATCTAATGGAGCTCCAGATTCTTGGTACCAACGTATGTTAAATTTATTTAATTTACTTACTGGGGGATTATAATACTGCATTGAATTGTAATAACCAGGTTTACTTAAAAGTGCAGTAATCGATGAACTATTTAATGTGTTATTGTAATTTTGTACTTGGCAAAATATACTCGGGCTCGTTTGATTTTTTCCAGATTCGTCTTGGATTAAATTGCATGTGTCTCCATCTAATTTACCAAGTGATAAATATATTTTTGTATCGATTAATATATTATTGCTCATTATGCAATTGCTATACAGATAATCCAAGTTATTAGGTATGTATCCTGGAGGCTCAATACTTTGAGAACCATAGTCTCCAGGAGTGAAATCTCCAGGATAAAGTCCAGCTATAGAATCTTTTATGTATCTAGGCCCGCTTACAAGTTCGTCACTAAGTGTAAATAAATTTAGTATTTCTGACATACTGTTTGTTACTTTGATTCCAATAGGTAGAACAATGTATCCATTATTAGGATAAATAGATATAGTACCAGGTGTTGTAAATTGGGTATCTCTTATTATATATCTATTTAAATTAGTAGAAAAATCAACTTTGATAGATGTATCAAATCCTGCATACGTTAGATTTATTTTAAATTGTCTAGTCAATTCAGTTGCTATACTAGTTGGATTTAAATAAGTTCCTGGCTGGATTGTTATATAACCATACGTAGTGTTTCCAGAAAAGAAGTATCTAAAATAAAGTCTATTTTTATTAGTTGGTATATTTACAGTGATATCTGTTCCAGATGGTATATACACATCAATTAATTCTGCTTTTTGTATTCTTTGGAATGTTGAATTGATATTTAAACTATAATTATTTGGATTTGGGTATCGTTCTAAATTTCTTTTTTGTGAATTTACTATAATGTCTTTGAACAATAAATCGTACCCAGATTGTTTACTTTGTTTACCAAGTACATCTAAATTATTCATTTGTTAATACTTCTTGTTATTATTTAATTTTTCCAATCGAGTCCGATTCTTGACAATGACCTAGGTGTTAATTGAGGTACCCGTCCCCATGTTGTATTAACGGGGGTTTTTAATGATTTCTGGTCAGCAAATATATCTTTATTCATTGATTCACCCTTACCAAATGGACAAAATGAATACACGCGCTCAGGACCTGTTACAAACCCCTTGTAAATTAAAGATGGTACATTATTATTACATACATTGCAATATTCTTCAACAGAATGAAATCCACATGTACGAGTGTATAAACTATCTGGAATATAATCTGAGTAGCCCTCCATCGAATTGATTTAATAATGTTGATTAAATTAATTCGATTAATTAATTTTAATTAATTAAATTATTTTTTAACTGCAAAAAAAGAAGCAATAATAGCTAATACCGAAAGGAACACTGCGTATCCCCATTTGCCATACTTCAAAACTTCCGGATGTTCTTTTTCAAAAAAATGACTAAATGCATCATTCCATGCCAACCCAGCAACTATCATCAACGAACCTGCTATAATCGAAAATAACTTTTGCCTTACTTCGTGGGTCTTCTGGAACAACCCTGGAAATAAGTCAGATAACCCCATTATTTAACTTTAATAAAGAATTTAATTTAATTTAAAAAAGGTTAATTAATAAAAGCCACGATTACTACCTCCCCCAATCATATTAAAAGCACTACCTACACCTGAAGCAGCTGCTGCAAATTTGTATTTATGTATGATATAATAATATGCACAAATTAATATTGCAACAACAATCATTCCAAATGCAATTCCCCCACCAACCAGTTTATTATTTTCCGTACTTATTCGTGCATCTTTACTTGAACAACCCTTAGTTATAAAAACATTGTATTTTCCACCCTCAGAATATTTATTATCTGCATTTAATAATGGTACAGGGTTAGTACCACAATTACTAATTGTACCCATTACGTCATATGTAACTATAAGATTGCCTTTGGAATCTCTCGTGCGAATTGCATTTACTGTGTTAACTTTCATCGATGCAGGTACAGTATAAACAGGTGGTGTATTGTAAACTTTCACACCAATAAAAAAGAATATTGCACAACAAATCAATCCAATCACCGTGCCGATGGTATTCATGAATCTTCCAAAACTGGCAGTGTCTTCATAAAGCTGGTTACCAAGTCCTCCACCACCGCCACCTTGGTAATTTGGTTGGCCACCACCACCGCCACCTTGGTAATTTGGTTGGACGTTTCCAAAACGTAAACGGCTTCTTGCTGGCATTGTTTATTAATTTAAGTTGATATTATTTATTCATATTAATTTCGATTTAAATTAATTACATTCCAAATGGAGTAAACAATTCAAGGAATTGCCCATAACTCTGGAGTGTACCTGCATTTGCAAACTTGGAACCTCCAGGAACATTCATAGCAACACCGTTTACTATTGTCAAGGGTGTGTGTGTAGCTGCAAGGGTCTGGATATATTGAGAATCCATAGTTCCCAATTCTGTATCGAACATCCTCAGTTTACCTGTTGACGACGTAACAAAAATGGTATTTCCATAAACATTGATACCACCTATTCCAAACATCTCACGGTAATTGTGAGTAAAGTCTCCATTCATACCTGCCATTTCCGACTGTACCTTGTTCCACCAAGCCAATCGTTTGGAAATTGGTAATAAAGAGTCTGTGTGATACCAATTACCTGACTGGTCCGATACCCATCCATCTGGTGATGGTAACTTCCTTGCGTAAAGGATGGTATTGTTATTGAAATTGGGTTCACCACCATGTGATATCACTGGGTTTCCCTGGCTGGGCATCATTGGTCCAACTTGTTTGCATCCATACGTGTAATTGTTAAAACCCCTATTACTTGTACGAAGGTAATACTTTCTGTCATCTACTGAAAACGAACCATACCCTGCTAAGTTACACATATTGTATACATCTGTAACACTAGGTGGTAAATTAACTGTTGAAACAAGGCCTGTATCAAAACTGATGTTTGTTGTTTCGTTAGTTGTTCCTTGTAAGTTTACCATTTGTTCATTGGGTTTAAACGAATCACCACCTGTCAACAAAGTAGTAACACTAAAAGTACCTGCACACATTACATACTTGGCATTTCCAGATTTTGTAAACTTGAAATCAGTGTTGTTAGTGGTGTAATCGATTATACTCGTGCAGAGTTGGTCTCCATTGCTTCCACCTTCATTTCTAAATGAACAAAGGTTTGTCTCTAGGTCTTCAAAACTTGATTGGTATGTATCTGCTCCGATGACAGATTGTCCCCAATACAATTTACCTGTATAAGCATCAAGTGCAATGATTCCGTAAGGAATAAACCGACGATACCGTGCACTTCTGTTTGGATGGATGTCATTGAGTCTAAATTGTTTGTATAACAGTTCCCATTCTTGATAAACAATTTGAGATATCTCAAAAGCAATTTCAGCGTTTTCTATTGTACTGTACGGACTATCTATGCTCTTGGGTACATTACCTGTAAATAAACACTGGTATTTCTCTATTTCGTTGGTATCTGTCCAACCAGTAACGTTTGTTTTATTGGGTATCATTCCTTGTTTTTGGTTTACAAATTGACCCATTTTGGGGTCAAGAGTCCATCCATTCCATGCACGAACTGCCTTGGTGTACATCTCTGACAACGCAAATGTTACAGATTCAAATGAAATAAAACCTGGGTCAAATAAATTACAACTTCCTGGATTGGTCATTTGGTCTACAATAACACGATGTCTGTTAATGACCTCAGAGTAATCTTCGAGTAAATTGTAAACATCTAGACCATTGTGTTTACTCATGTAACCATATAGTCGTTCAGGAAATTTATCAACAAAACGTCTGGTGCTATGCATGAGATAAAGAATATCTGACCGAGTGTACTGAAATGCATTTCCAGATGCAATGTAAACCTGTCCCGATGAAGAATCAAAAGAATGTGTTCCGTACATAGCCGCTCCGTAGTAATTCAAACCATGTGCTTGTGTTTTACTTAGAGTATCACCTGGTCGTACGTATGTGAGTTTTGGCATGTTGTACATTCTAAATGCCTCAACTACCAGGGTAAAATACTCGTTCCAATAAAATATTCCCTCTTCGGTTGCCCCAGCGGGGTCTGAATAATTAATATCTCCAAAAAAGGAAATGTCTCCAGGTGTGATATCATCTGATGTTAATGATTTCCAACGGAATTTTTTAGGTTTTCCATTGGGGTAATAATCAATAGGCGAGTAAACTTGAAAGTTGACCAAGTGAACAAGTGTTTCTTGGTTAGGTTTGTCTGGAAACACGTAGTAACTGGTATCGAATATTTCTAATAATTGACAAATACGAACAACAGATTCTTCGTAAATGTCTTGGGGTAAACAAAACCATTGGTTCATTGGGTCTGCAAATGTATCTGGAAAACCTGGAGTGTCTTGGAATACATGTCCAGGAACAAGGGGTTCAAATATCTCGACGAATGTTTCTGGAGAACCGTCAAAGTTTTTTCCAAAACATTCTGGACCTGCAGTGTCACCTTCAATTAATCGTTTAGGTGCAGTATTGAATAACCACAATGGTCGATGAGCAGTAAATGGTGATTGGTACCCTGTATTCCAAACAACACCTGTAGTATCTGTCGATAAGGACCATTCAGCTGTGTAATCAAAGTTTGGAGTACCATCTTGATAACATTCATCTAAAGAATATTTATTCTGGTCCATTAAGTCTTGTGTGCCAAGGTCTTCAAATGCAAAAACAAAACTATTACCTTGGTGCCAACCTGACATCTTTCTCAATTCAGAATCAACTTCGAGAGTGTCTTCAAATACATTTACTTTTTGATGACTATTACCTGCATTTGAGGTGACTATTACCACTGGATTTAAAACCTGTTCTGTGGGAGGTACAACGATACAATTTTGAAGGGTATAACTTGCTATCTTTTTCAATGGCCTTGTGGTATTACCAGACTCATCATAATGAATACCAACAGGGTCGGAAGTGTAAGTATTACAAAAAGGTGTTGCAATAGACCATACCAATGAAAGGTCGAATTTATTAAACTTGTAAACAAAAGGACTTCCAAGGTCTGCAAAATAAAGGAAATCTCCATAAACACTTACAGGTGAACGACTTGTTGGTGAATGTTTCAATGCGGAATATCCAGATTCAGTTTTAAGTTCACTTAGAATTTTGTAATTTTCAAGTACACCCGTTGAACGATTTACCTTTGTAAGTATGGCATTGTTTGTAAAACCCATACCAACTGAAACATTCCCAGCACCGTCATTGGGATAAACATACTGAGTATTTGTTTCGTTGGGGTACTTTGAAATTAAAGAAACTGCATAAAAGTAATTTTCATCAGTTGTAAAACCCCAAGAAGGTTTGTTGATAACTATACCTTCTGGAAGTGGTTCTATGTGTTTATGTCTAAGATTGTTAATAACACTTGATGGTGTTTCCAGACCATTTACACCCAAACCAATTGAATCTATGTACCCTGATGTATAATCCCCATTAAAAGCAGTACGTACAACTGGAATTGTACTTGCAGAGCCACCTAATAATTCCATTGGTAAGTAACCCCGACCGTCATAGCCACCTCTCGCCATTGGCCATGTTTGTACCCTTGGTTTTTCAAGGTCTTTCGATTCTTTGAAAATACTTGGTGTTGTAACTGAATCAGCAACAACATTTTTTGCACTTACTGTTTTATCAAAACCAACAGATTTTTTAAATGTAAATGTATCTATTTGTTCATAATTTAATAATCCTGGTTTTGGATTATAATTTCCATTAGAAGAATCAGAACCGTACGCAAAAAGTATTTCATCACCTTTCTTCAATAATAAAAGGTCTCTTGAATATCCCATAAATATTTTACTTGAATCGTAAACAAGGCCGTTTGATGTATCGTAATCCACACTAAATGTATAATCTTGTCCATGTCCCTGATTTATCAAACCCATGAATGTCAATGAATCACCAGGTTGTATTTCAGATGGACCTGGAGGACCTTGCTCACCTGTCGGACCTGCAGCACCTGTTGGACCAGCAGGACCTTGGGGTCCTTGAGGACCTTGTGAACCTGCTGTAATTGCAAATAATAAATCTTCAGTGTCTGTAAAATTATTACTACTATCTGCAATTATACTTACCGGTATTTGATAATAAGTAGTGTGTGATATAGGTTCACTAGTAACCTGCCAAACTTGGTATTTGTCAGAATTTTCCCGTGATTGTATTATAAATTGTTCGGTAGCTTGTATTGTTTTTAAAAAAATTGTTATATCTGTACCATCAGTATCTTTAACACTGATGTACACGTTACTCGAATCTTTTTGGGTAATATTGTTGCCCCATCCAATAAAACCAGTACCAGGGTCAGTAATTCCTATATTTGTATTTGCTTCATATTTGAATATAGCATTTGATTGACCTTGTGGTCCAGTTGGGCCTTGTTCACCAGCCGCACCTGTATAACCAGTTGGTCCTTGTTCACCAGCCGCACCTGTATAACCAGTTGGTCCTTGTTCACCAGCCGCACCTGTATAACCAGTT
>Ga0214923_10005243_pt1 | contig 15177 bp, 14 predicted proteins | sample LL1510_MetaG_FD_177993 | JGI IMG/M metagenome (GOLD analysis project Ga0214923, IMG submission 177993) | Freshwater microbial communities from Lake Lanier, Atlanta, Georgia, United States - LL-1510 | ecosystem: Environmental > Aquatic > Freshwater > Lake | place: USA: Georgia | collected...
GTCTGAGCAAGACAGTCGGTTGCAAAGGTCTCAAAGAATGCCGCAACCGGCGACAGCGTAGCCGTTGAATCGGTAGTCATAGCGGCAGGCCTGTTCATGGTCAAAGAAAATTGAATTATTGAACGGTCTTTAACCGTTCATGCAGGCGATGCGCTAAGTCCTCAGCAAACTCAGGGGCCATCTTTTGAATGGAAAAACTCATCCCCGTGCTCGCCTCAACAAGGCTCATGATGTTCTTGGCAGCCATTTGCGCATTCATCAAGGCGCGGATGTGCTCGGTGTCCTGGGTCGACCCTGAGTCATCAATGTCGCCTGCAAACTGCTTGGCCTTCATTAGCGGTGTTAAATGACTGTAGTGCTTGGTAATCATCAGCACCGAGGTCCCCATTTGCTGGGCTAGGTCCACGATTGGAATGTTCTCAAGCAGTCGCTGCGTTGCGTAGTAATGCCTCAGGCTGTAAAGGCTTCGCTCTTTGCCTGTGACAGGGCACTTTAAAAGATTCAGTTCTTCAAGGAGTGCTCGAAACGACTTGTTGAAGGTTTCGGGCATAGTCCCGTCGGCCAAGCAAAACAGTCGCCTTGGCATCCGCATGCGCAAGAGCTTTTGCAACGGCGTCTTGGCAAGCTCGGGATTCATTTGGCGCAATCGTTCAAGCAGCAGCCAACAGCTATTGTGGGCCACGAAGTTTCTTGCCCCTCGCTTACCTTTCTGAATTCTAAAGTGCAGGATTGGTTGCTTATCTCGCACCTCCACATCGATGTGGCGCCATTCCAAGTACTCGGCCTCTGTGCCAGGACGCATCCCAGTGGCCGCCATAAACGGCACATAGATCGCCATCATTTCACGGATCTCACGCGTGCGTCCCGCTCTGGAGTGCTTAATAAACTGGGGCAGGGCAGCAATGATGGTCTCTAACTCATCGTGGCTAAACTCCGCACGGCGGTCGCTATTGCTGCCTGTGTTTCGCAGCGAAGGCCGCTGCATTTCGGTCATGTACCCTCGTTGGATGGCTTCGTCAAAGACGAGGTTCATGGCCACGTTGTGATTGCCTTGAGCGCTGGCAGAAATCTCTCGCCCAAGCTTTTCTCGTCGCCATCCGTGAAACGCATCAATCACTGCGGGCTTGATGCCATCAACGTTGTAGTTTCCATAGAAAGGAATCAGGTACAGCTTAAGCGCAGCGATGTAGTCCTTATAGCTTGGCTTGGCTGTCTTTGCCTTCACTTCATCGGTCAAGCGTTGAAGCACGATGTTGGCGATCTTCGCAAACCGCTTGCTGATGATAGGGCGGCCATCCTCATGATCGAAGGTGGCCTTCATCCACATTCTGTGAGCAAGCCCAGAAGCCTTCTCAAGGTCATCCGTTTCAAGCGTCTTGCGGAACCACTGCTTGACGCCATCGACCTTGAAGTGGACTTGCCAGTTCTTCGTATCCGACCTACGGACCAGCCTTAGCTTTCCGTGTTGAAGCACTACAGAGGATTCGGAGATAGCACGCATCCGCAAAGTTTATTGCCATCGTTTTAACTTCGCAACCGGTAAATTGGGCGAGTGTGTAATTCAGACGATCAACTGAAATTTGCGTAAGTGCATGAATTTATAAGATATTAGTGGATAATTATGCGCTCGAAAAGAAGTGGCTCGAGGAATTTGAACAGGTTGGATAAGTTTTATACAGGGTTTTTGCCGAGGCGTCAGAGGCCTTGGCTGGAGATACCCATGAGTAAATCGTTAGGGCGTCGTACACGACGAGTGTTCAGTCCAGCGTTCAAGGCCAGGGTTGCACTTGTAGCCTTCCGAGAAGACAAGACCTTAGCTGAGTTGAGCCAAACATTTGAGTTATATCCGAATCCAATCATTGGTTGGAATAAGCTTTTGTTGGCCCAAGCGCCCAGTGTGTTTAGTGCTGCGGCAGTGACTAAAGACCCATCGATGACCGATCTCGGCCCACTAGTCAAAAATTTTAAAATTCGTGAATTAACCGTGTAATTGAGAAATTCTACTTAGTAGAATTTGCAGCCACGTTAGGCTCAGTAGACCAGTCAGGGCTTGCAGGTCACAGGGCATATATGACGGAACGTTTTAACAACCATCGTTTAAAAGTCGTGAAACAGCCGTGTAATTGCCCACTCTACTTTTTCAACTCAATGCCTAATTTCCGTGAAGCTTGCTTGATCGGGGGATTTTGCGATCGTGAAGGGTCAGTGCTTGGATTTGACTTCTATGGTCACATCTATTTCTGTTGTGTCCGAAAAAATTAGAGTTGAGTTTGAGGTTGCCGTCATAGACTTCCTTGCAAACTTGGCATGCCGATTTGATCCGGTTGTTTACTTGGATAAGTTTGAGACCAGTAGGGAAGACACAACCGCAAAAAAGGTGGTTGGCTTACCCGCTCATCTGCGATATTGGAAGATACGCCCAATGTCCGCGGCGACCTTTTGTAGATGCTTAGCTAACGTACGCTAAAAGGTGCCTGGTATGGTCTACCCGAACTTACGCCGGCTATTATTGTCCCGATTGGCTTCAAGTACATCTCGCCGCTGCGACTGTTTTTTCTTGTATCAAGAAAGTTGACTTTTTGCTTTATCAATTCAAGCAGTGACAAGTCTGCTGGAGCACCAACGGCAAGTGTTCCATGTTTTGGAATTCGGCTAATTACCCGAGCAGGTGCGGATGTTGCCATTGCGATCACATCGGACAGTGAAAATCCAAGCCCAATAAATTTGCTCATTACCCACGGTAAGTAGGGCATCCCTGGCGTGTTAGCAGAGAACACATGCACATCAGAGGAAATAGTATCCGGGGGGCAACCCTGCTGTATTGCTGCCTCTGCGATGTTGTAGTCAAAGCTGCCACCCCCGTGGCCAACATCGAAAACAACCCCTCGCTTCTTGGCGTCGAGAGCAGCAGGCAACAATTTGCCATCTTGCACTATATTTGTGCCGATCCCGGCTTGATTTGGCGCACCAGAGTAGCAGTGCGTAAGTACGTCACCAGGTCGCAAGAGATCCAATATCTCAGACATCAACTTTCGGTCGGCTACACCGCCGATATGGCACATTATTTTGGAAGGGACGCCGGAAAGTTCACATGCTTTTAGGCAGCGGCGCAAGGGTTCAAGGCCATGGCTGGCTATCACGTTTTCGCTCATCCGGACCTTTACACCTAGAACAACGTCCGCGTTTTCAGCAATGGATCGTGCTGCGACTTCAGGTTGTGCGTAATTTATATTTAGTAGCTCAGGTACGGGAAATCCTGCTAGACCAGCGACAGCTATATGCACGAATGCGAATTGTCTAGTACGTGCTGAGGGCTGGACGAATCTTCGCCAGCCGGCAAAGTTATTTGCGCCAGCATCTCCTGCAGAAACCGTGGTGGTGGTGCACTGGTGCGCGATTAGCTCGTCAGCAGGGATGCCGATTGCTGATCCGTATGGATATGTATGGCAGTGCAGATCTATGAGTCCCGGCGTTACCAGATTCCCTCCGAGATCGATGATCTGATGCGAACGCTCAGAGGGGATTGAAGGCTCAATGGCTTCAATCCTACCGTATCGAATTGCAATATCGCGCTTAGCGTTGAGATTTTGGCTTGGATCAATAACGGTTGCATTCTTAACTAAGAGGTCATATCTATGTTGGGTTGATGTTGCTGCTAGCGCTTCAATGCAGGATGAACTTGCACCAAGTACCCCAACACTCTTGGCAATAAATCCGCGTCTACTCGAAGATGTCATATGCTTTGGCTCCAAATGTTGGGGGGTCTTGTAGTCACGATCACTTCAGCACTCAAACCGTTATTCTGAAAATGCTGACAAAAACCTATGGACAATACCACTGTGGTCGACCATCTGCTAGGTGCGTCAAGTCATGTTCTGTAGAACAGTTTCAATAACTTCGACGTTACGCATCCCAGGAGGTCGCTTTGATCAAGGTTTGAGTCTGCGGCTATGGATAGGTAGTGATGCAATGTGTGCCTAGCTCGGACTACTAGCGACAAGATTTCTAGCCATGCGATGCCAGTCACAGGGTGTGCTTATTAAATGGGTATCAGATCAGCTTCGAGCACACTCGTCCCGATCTGCACAGATACGATGCCACTTAGGTCATGAAATCTACAAAGTAGAATTTGCTGGATAGTTGAGCCTTGAAGTCGAGTCAAGGTGCTGGTGCTTAGGGCCTGAAGACAGGAAGTTGGCAGTATCCAAACAAAGCCAAGTGCCACCACGGTGATGACTCAAACGGGTAAAATTTAAAACCCGTAAATTAACCGTGTAATTACCGTGCAAATGATATGAGTTTTAGAAATAAAGCGTAAGTGCTTGATTAGTATATAATATATATCTATAACGATCTAGTAAAAGCGACATTAATACTTGTTATGATTCCGTCGCTCTAACCGACTGAGCTAATTCGCCGTGTGTGCTTGATGCGCCCCAGACAGTGGTGCAAATGTCCGAGAGCTCTTAAGTATACAGCTAAGCCAAGCCAGCGCCAAGATTCAAGTGCTAGGGGTGGGAAATTCTACTAAGTAGAATTTGCCGTGCAATTGAGGTTACGGTTGATTTTTGAGAGTAGCGCTTGCCGGTCTGTATCCAGCAGACTCTTGAGGAACATCAGTCAAAAAATTCTACTTAGTAGAATTTGCAGCCACGTTAGGCTCAGTAGACCAGTCAGGGCTTGCAGGTCACAGGGCATATATGACGGAACGTTTTAACAACCATCGTTTAAAAGTCGTGAAACAGCCGTGTAATTGCCCACTCTACTTTTTCAACTCAATGCCTAATTTCCGTGAAGCTTGCTTGATCGGGGGATTTTGCGATCGTGAAAGCTGAGCGCTAATTGGCCGCACTTTTTTTTAAGGGTAGTCGGTAAAGATCCAAAAGCAACAATGCCATGTAATGTCAGTCAGTGGAACTAAGGTGAGGTCTCTCAAATGTGAGCATCCTCAGAGGTTTACTTAAGTGCCTTTGCGATGGCCTTTGCTTTGGCGCTGAAGAAGTCATTGGCAAGCTTGGTCGGTTTGAGAAGGCGCTTTCGGGAATCGGTTGGATCTAACACGTGCTCGACTAGCCCTTGAGCAATGAGGGCCTTGAGCCAACGATGAATCGTCACGGAGCTGGCCATGGTGGAAACTGCCATCAGCTTGCGTACCGAGAGCGGCTTATCGTCTTGCCACGCTTGACCGATAAACTCAAGGAGTGCTTCGTGCGCGGGCCGAAAGTCATGGAGCCCATATGTCTCTCGCAAAACACTGATCAGTTTTACATAGCGAAAGTAATGCTCAATGAGTTCGCACGTTACTGATGCTTTCATGTGAATGCCTCTAGTTGGTACCCTTGGGATGACGGTCAGAGTCATCTTACGACACACGTCGAGGCCGATGAAGTTAATGATGCCTATTTAGATGTTCTTCGATCCGAAATCCAGAGGATTGCTTTCAGCGCATTAAGAAGAATCAATGCACCACGAGTCACTGTGGAGTATGGCTACAAAGATGAAGTTGTTAGAGTCTTGTACAGTTGATCCGATGCACAGCAGGGTGTGACCTGCGGCATTGATCAGCGCTGACTGCGTCCCTAGTGCGACGATATTGGCGGGCGTTAGACCAACGAGTCGGCTTGGCGTGGTTTTTGAGGCGCGGAGGATTGAGCGTTGCGCAACATACGCCGAGCTACCGCTTACCATTGAAGCCCCTAACTGCATGACCGGGTCGTCAGGCCAAGTTAGCTGCGCCACAAAGACGGAGCCCCAAACGAGTCCCAAAGCGGCATATCGCTCAAGCAGTAGTGTTAGTACGAAGCGCAGCCCATGAGGCCAATAAATCAGATTGACACCTTGGGCTACCTCATAATTTGCAATGATGTAGCCATTAATCCACCAGGCAGCGATACCCATAAGAGCGCAGAAGCAGACAAAGGATGATCGGAGTACCAAAAGTTGCATCGCTTAATTATGAGCAAAAGCATTTGCTTACAGATTGGCATCTTTCATCCGTACAGAACTTGTGAGCACAATGTAAAAGACGGCGGCCTCTAGGCTGAAAATTTGTGGAGCAACTGAGCTTGCCAGTTCGATCATGGCTACCAGGGAAAAATATTTTCAAATGACACAACCTAAGTCTTCGCAGGCCGAACCTCTTGGTATTGAGGTCAAGGGTGCTTACATCATGTCTGCCATCCAGACGCTTGCAGAGTTTCGTAGGCTGGGCGAGAGTGCTTTGGCTGCGTTGGGAGTAACTAGCCTTGAGCCGCAAACCTTTTACCCTGCGGAATTGAGACGTGCCATTCATTCTGCGATTTATGACCGCTTTGGTACGCCGGGAATCTTTTGGGTGGGTCTGGAAACACCGGGATTCTTCTACGCTCCCGAAGAACGTCCAAACAGCCCTATGGCTGTGCTAACTAAGCCAACTGCCGAATGGGTTAGTCGTGCTCACTTGAGTGAACTGTCCGCTGCACTTAGCGCTTATGTTCAGTCGCTTGCTGATTCCTTAAATGGAACAATTCGTGACTCAACGCGGGGCCGTGACTTTAATGCAGGTTGGTACGTTACCGCACTCGAGTCTGAAGAAGGGTGTTGTTTTGAATTGATCAATAATTCAACCAGTACTAAGGATCATGAAGGTTTTCCAAGAGCTATTTTTCATTGGTCCTTGAGGCACTACACCCCAGAGAACTTTGACTTCAATCTTCTCTACAGACCCGATCGTTCCATCGAGTACGAAGGTCACAGCAGCCTCGTGTATGACCTTGAGTTTAAGCCGATGGGCGCTGGCAAAAGCCACGTATCGCTATTTAGCCAAGAGAGATCTGAAGCGAGGGAGGCGCTTTTCAGTCGAGCGCTTGAGCACGCAATGTATCAAGAGGATCGTGCGAATGCTGCACTCAGTGATCTTGCCAAGAGCCACCAGCAAACCCTCGAATCGATTCGGTACGCTTCAGTCCTACAGCGACAGCAACTTCCCAAGCCCTATAGGTGGCAGCACCGTCTGGGCGGGTTGGGAATAGTATGGGAGCCACGTGATCTAGTTGGTGGTGACATGTGGTGGGTCGACGGATTGGTTGGTGCGACCAACAGAATTCGACTTTGTTTGTTTGACTGTACGGGCCATGGTGTCCCTGGAGCGATGCTTTCACTTGTTTTCACGAACGCGCTGGAGCGTGAGTTTTCGGATGGTAACGATAAGCACGCGTTTGCAGCCGTCAACGCCATGCAATCTGCTATCGCACAATCTTTCGGTGAGTCCGATGAAGCAGTCGATATTGATCATGGCTGCGATTTAGTCTTTCTTGACATTGACAGAGATCAAAAGCAAATTGAAGTTGTATTCGCAGGTCTTGGTCTGATCCATTGGCACGCAGTTGAGTTAAGAGCGCAGGCATTCGCATCGCCGAGGGGTGGCATTTCTGCTGATGCCGATTGCTTGCGGGGAATCCAACGAAACGTTATCTCCTATCGCCCTGGTGACCGTTTGCTGCTCGCTACTGACGGGGTCACTGACCAGCTTTGTCAGCAAACCCCAACGCGTGGCTTTGGCTACCGACGGTTACAAGAAGTATTTGCTGCTAATGCCCAACTTCCCTTAGACCAATGCATCGCCGCGGTACGCAACAGACTGCAAGGTTGGCAAGGTGCGCAAGTCCGAAGGGACGATGTAACCATCATTGCGCTTGACTTAACTTGAGCTTTTAAACTTTACTCGGTTGGTACCTAAATCCAACCGCACAGAGTTATGAATCGCCGTCCAATTTTTAACACCTCGTATGGATGAGTCGAATGATTAAAAGTTTACTGGCTCTGTGCCTTTATTGGTTGGTGGGTTTATCTTGGGCGGGGCAGCCTACTCAGGCTGAATCGAGCGTCTACTCGATTGACCTAGAAACCCCGCCAAGCTTCTGGGTCAGATCCAAACCATATGTGGATGCCTACTATTGTGATGCTGCGATTGATGTCGAAAGCATTATAGCGATTGAAGCGGAGTTTGAGCCATGGAAGGTACTTGCTCAAAGAATGCTTGATAAGTCACAAAGTTCAAAGGAGCAGACTCAAAGATTGAGTGGCCAGCTCTGGCAGCGCATAAGGCTCCAAAACAATACCCTTGAAACTCGTTGGCTCCACAAAAATTATAAGGAAGGTAGAACCGTATACATTTATAGATCGGACGGCGTAGTGACAAATCTTGACATGAGTGCCGAGGGGAAAAATCTCCGCAGTTTCGTTTCCATGAGTGATATCAGAAGTTACAAGGTTCCTTCAGGTTTTCCCTCGATCGAGGTTTCGCCTGGGGAAACGATTTCGGTGTTTATTAAGACGCAAAATCCGATGATTTATCCCGATTTCTTACCCTTTTATGTCGATCGAGGGATACGTTTTGAAGATGTTTTTATTCATCTCGAAAGTAATCGATATAACTTATTCATAACAAGCTTACTGTTCGGAGGTCTCCTGTTGTTTTCTGTATTCGCTTTTATAAAAACCATTCAGGAGCGAACGACTGAGAATTTTGCGTTTTTAATTTGGATAGGCGCCTCCATCTACATGGTGTTTTTCCCTCACCCTTACCTTGTTGCTGACGTTCGATTAGCTGAGGAATTTTTCCAAGGTACTGGATTGGATGGGCGCTTACAGCAACTTGTCTTCAATATTGTTTCGCTCCTTGGAATGTTGGGAAATCTGTACTTCGTAGCGCTAATACTTAATCTGAAAGCTGATCATCGTCGAATCCATCAATTATTAATATTTGCGCCCCTAGTTGTACTAGGCGTATTCATACTCACCCTTCTTACTCAACTTGCGCTCTATAACTTTGAAGGCTTTGCGAAGCAGACATTCGACAAGTTGGACTTTTGGCTACTTCCACCTTTATGGTTGGTAACCAGAGCGTTTGTCCCGTTCATGCAGCTTGTAGCCCTTTTTGTGGCGATAGCCTTGTGGTTTCGTAGACGCCAGAATTACCTCTTGCAGATTGTTGTTGGCCAAGCAATCGCCTTGGGGTTAGTTATTTTTTACTGGTATGTCTGGTTCGACGACCGAGAGCTTGGCGAGATTGCCATCGGACAATCGAGGGAAGTGATGTTTTTGTTGTGGAATGGCGTAAATATTGGGGGCCCACTCAGCGCAATGGCGCAGGGAGGATTGTTGTTCATTGCAAATTTGCAAAGACTGCATCATGTTGAGTCCATGCTTAAATCCTCCCTTGAGCAACAAAACGCTATTGTTGAAGCACAAAACCAGTTACTTGAGTCAACTGTTGAAAAGCGTACAACAGAGTTGCGTCAAAAGCACGCTGAGCTTGAGAGTGCACACGCACTGATAACGAGTTCGGTGGACTATGCGGTGAGGATTCAGGCGGCGTATCTACCACAGGATGAGGTGGTTCATAGGAAGCTGGGGTCGGTGGATGTCTGGTGGGAGCCGCGTGACAAAATTGGTGGGGATATATGGTGGGTGTCGCCTGAGGCAGCAGACGGCAGCTGCACGGTGGTACTGGCCGATTGCACAGGGCATGGCGTGCCTGGGGCGATGTTATCGGTGACGGTGGTGAATTTGCTTGATCAGATTGTGAGGGACAAGCCAGGACTGGGACCAGGTCAATTGTTGGGGCAACTGGATGAGCGGTTGAGGGAAGCGTTAAATCAGAACAAGAGTGATGGGGCGTCCGATGACGGGTGTGATGCGGTTGCGGTCCGACTTGAGAGAGGCTGCAACCGGGTGAAGTTCGCTGGGGCGAAGTTAAGCTTGGTTCATGTCAGGGGTGATGGGGTAGTTGAGCGGATTGCAGGCGATGGAGTGAGCCTGGGTTATCGGAAGCGTGAACTAGAAGCTAAGGGGTTGAGCGAGCATGAGGTCATTTTGGAAGCACAGAGCACCTTGGTGTTGTATAGCGATGGTTTGACCGATCAGATTGGGGGCGAGAACGCCAGAGGTGTGTCGTTTGGGCACCGTCGCATTGCCGAGGCAATTGGGGGCAAGATAGGAGCGCAGCAGGTAGTCAAAAGGGTAAGGACTGCTTTCGAACAGTGGCAGGGGACAAGACTGCGCCGAGATGATGTAGCACTCATTGCCTTTTCACCAAAGCTGTCGGCTTAGAGTCTTCCTTATTGATTCGAACCAAATCATGTTCCGTATTAAGTTCAATTTTTTGGTGGACGTTACTCGCAGCCTAAGGTTACATTCGAGCCTGTAAAGTAGAACGCAGTGTTTCTGTTTTTGAAAGGGACTTGGTGCCATGAAAATTGACACAGCCATCGCCATGCGATCGCAGATGCAAACCGACGGCGTGATCATGGCTTACAACGGTGAGATTTCTGATGAGTTGATGATCACGCTCGCTGAGATTTTGAAGCGAAGAGTTGGTGACGGAGCGGACCCGAAAAGGTCTCGGACTGTTTTTGCTGTTTTTATGGAGGGGGTACAGAATCTCATTTGGCACAGCGTTGGATCTGTGAGACCTGCTGGTATGGTTATCATTTCCGAGGTTGAATCGGAAGTAACGGTCATGTGTGCAAATCGAATTCCTCGCACATCGGCAGCAAGTCTCAAGCAAACGCTTGAGCAGTTAGCTCTGGCTGATAAAGACACCATCAGGCAACTATACCGAGAAGGGATGTCCCGAACCGTGGAGTATGAAGGGCCAGGTGCCGGGTTAGGTCTTTTGGAGATTGCCCGCAGGTCGAAGCAACCCATAAGTTTTGCATTTGTCGACGTCAGTGAAGAGGAAGTCGATTATTTTATTGCTGCAAGGATCTAATATAATGAACGATCTTATTATTGAATCAACTGACCGGACTCCTGCGATTCGATTTATTCACCAGACACTAAGGCTTGAAATTGAAGGGGAATCTTATCCTGAGGATGTCGCGGCATTTTACGGACAGGTCATACCTACTATCGAGCAATGGCAGCGATCCGATGTCACCTCTTTAGAAGTGAGTATTAACTTAATTTATATCAATAGCTCGAGTATGAAGGCGCTCTACCGCATCTTTGATGTTCTCGATCATGGGCGAGCCTCGGGTAAACAGGTACGCGTTCAATGGTCGTATGTTGAAGATGATGACGTTATGCAAGAGCTCGGAGAAGACTTTAGAGATCGGTTTCCAGAGCTTGCTGTTGATGTCAAAGTAACCGACTAACTTGCGGTAACAGCTTAAGCTGGAGGTGTCAGTGCATGAGCACCAGTGGCTTTGACCTCTTTGATCGCGAGAAGCGACTGCTTGAGGAGGGACCGTCAGTCTTTGAGCAAGGGAGTGTTACACAGTTGCGTGATTTTTCTGAACGACTGTTTGAACGATTTAGAGGCGTAGTGAGGGAAAATGAAGACCTAACGAAGCATTCGGACCGGCAGGAACGTAGGCTAGTTAAGCTCAATCAAAATCTAAAAGCACAAACAAAAGAACTCGATGAGCGAAAGGTTGCCTTAGAAACTTTATCCCGCCAATTGGCGAAGTATCTGCCGCCGCAGATTCATGAGGCTCTTTTTGCAGGGCGGTACGATACAGAAGTAAGAACTCAGCGAAAGCGACTCACCGTTTTTTTTAGCGATATTAAAGACTTTACTCAAACAGCAGAGTCTCTGCAGCCAGAAACACTCACAGAGTACCTGAACGAATACTTTTCTGAGATGACTCGCATCGCGCTGTCGTTCGGCGCAACCATCGACAAATATATTGGTGATGCGATGATGGTTTTTTTCGGTGATCCGGAGTCAAGAGGTGAACGCGAAGATGCCCGTGCATGCCTATCGATGGCACTTGCAATGCAGGATCGTTTGCGGGAACTTCACGCCATTTGGACTTCAAGAGGTTTTCAACAGCCCTTTGTCGTTCGCATGGGGATCAATACCGGCTATTGCAACGTTGGCAATTTCGGGAGTAGTGAACGCCTGAGTTACACGATTGTTGGTGGCGAAGTAAATGTTGCAGCGCGGCTGGAATCGAATGCTGATCCTGGAGGCCTTCTGATTAGCTATGAGACCTACGCCCTCGTTAGAGATCTTGTCGATGTTGAGGAGCGTCAAAGTGTGCGTATGAAGGGTATAGCACGGGATATCAGAACTTTTGCGGTTCTAAAGCGATCAAAAAACAGCCAAGACAATGACACAGTCAGGTTAAGTGATCCCGCAGGCGTCGACATATCGATCGACAAATCAGATCTTAGTGCGGAGCGAAAAGCTGAGTTAGCAGTCAAACTAAGGCATCTAGCCCAACAACTCGAGTGTTAACACGGGGAACAGCTGTTTGCGAGTGAAGCAGTCCAGCGACAGGGATATCTGACATGACAACAAAGCGTTGGAAGATTTTGTTTTCGATACTTTGGGCAACTGTTGTCACTGCCTGGGTCGTGCTGTTGCTTCGAAGTCTGGATCCATTTCCAATTTGGCAGGTAGACCTTGACTTCGAACACGGTCCTCACACTTGGACATCGGGCTACGTGAAAAGTGTTAAGCCCGATGGTGTTGCTGAACGAGCAGGACTTCAAGTCGGTGATGTTTTGCAACTTGCAACCTTCAAAAGCTGGGATGCTTGGTACTTTAAACAGAATAAGCCCTTAGTGCTCGACGTAGTACGGGATGGAGTAATCGTTCAAGTAGTTATTGAACCCGAGAAAAAACCAAGAGAACTGAGACGCCAAATTTCCAGAATTGTCTCTTACATAACATCATTTTTGTGCTTAATTTGTTCCCTACTGATCGGTCTGTATCGACCTAAAAACCATTCATTCAAATGGCTAAGCCTTTCATTCACGTTTTATGCTGCGGGCAATCTCATTGATATCCCTGCGGTTGGATCAGATGCTTTACAAAATTATGTCTACCTGCTCTCTCACAATCTCGCATTTCTAACATTCATAGGATTTTGGTTGAACTTATTCGCTGAGAGTGGAGTACGGCGTGATGGATTTTGGAAAGTATTCTTTAGGTTTTTTGTATTTTTTATTTTTATCTCTTTGCTTTATGAAACACTTTTAGTTATTGTTCCCGTATTTTTCTTGCCCGACAACTATGACGGGTTCCTACCAATTTTAGACGATCCAAACCATTTCCCTCAGTATTCATACATAGGCTTTTATACTCATCAAATAGTAGTAAATTCGGCATTGGTCGCATGCGTTATTCTTCCACTAAGACTCGCTAGGTTGGTTTCTAATGCAACGTCGAACAAGATTTACTGGACGGCGTTGACGCTTATGAGCTTTTATTTTTTAGCTGCGATACAAGTTTTTATCTACACAGCAGATCGCGCGCTCAGCCTAATTCTGGAGATACCGCGTCTCGATTTTCTTTACGATTTGTATCGCATCCTATCCACAGTCTTGATGCCTGTTGCACCGCTGTCCGTTATAGCTTTTATTTATGTATTGGTAGCTAAACGTCTGGTTAGTTTTAGTTTTTTTGTGAATAAGGCTTTTGCCTATGGCTTAACGGGTTTATTACTTATTGGTGGTTACTTCTTATTTAGCAACCAGTTTGGACCGGTTTCGCAAGCCCAAACGGACTTCGGTAAGGTTGCCTTGTTTGCGGGTGTTGTATTGTTATCATTTCTAGCCATCTACGCAAAGGAACTCGCAGAGGTTGCGATTCGCAAGGTTGTATTTGTTGATGTCGATCGTCGCGAAGAACGGTTGCGTGAGTATGTTGAGTCCATGGGTAGCAATGCGTCGGGTTTGCTGAGGCAACGCTTTTGTGAAGCGCTTGGAGACTTTTGCCACGGTACTCGGGTAGTGCTGGTCGAGCGCCGCGATCAAGTTTGGGTGAATGAACTTAGGGGTGCGGTAGTTGTTGAGGGCGAAGTGCTTGGCGATCAACTCGTCAAGCGTCGCGGTACCTTAATGGCCGACGACTTGGTGGCCACGAAGGGGTTTCGCGTCATTGTTCCAGGCTTTCATAGGGGTGAGTTGAGTTGTTATCTAGGGGTCCAGGAGTCGGAGGATTTACCAGAACTTCGGCCTGATGAGTTAAGGATGATTGAATTCGCGGTCCAGCAACTAGTGCTCGAACTTAAGAATAGAGAGCTTGAGAGTGCACACGCACTGATAACGAGTTCGGTGGACTATGCGGTGAGGATTCAGGCGGCGTATCTACCACAGGATGAGGTGGTTCATAGGAAGCTGGGGTCGGTGGATGTCTGGTGGGAGCCGCGTGACAAAATTGGTGGGGATATATGGTGGGTGTCGCCTGAGGCAGCAGACGGCAGCTGCACGGTGGTACTGGCCGATTGCACAGGGCATGGCGTGCCTGGGGCGATGTTATCGGTGACGGTGGTGAATTTGCTTGATCAGATTGTGAGGGACAAGCCAGGACTGGGACCAGGTCAATTGTTGGGGCAACTGGATGAGCGGTTGAGGGAAGCGTTAAATCAGAACAAGAGTGATGGGGCGTCCGATGACGGGTGTGATGCGGTTGCGGTCCGACTTGAGAGAGGCTGCAACCGGGTGAAGTTCGCTGGGGCGAAGTTAAGCTTGGTTCATGTCAGGGGTGATGGGGTAGTTGAGCGGATTGCAGGCGATGGAGTGAGCCTGGGTTATCGGAAGCGTGAACTAGAAGCTAAGGGGTTGAGCGAGCATGAGGTCATTTTGGAAGCACAGAGCACCTTGGTGTTGTATAGCGATGGTTTGACCGATCAGATTGGGGGCGAGAACGCCAGAGGTGTGTCGTTTGGGCACCGTCGCATTGCCGAGGCAATTGGGGGCAAGATAGGAGCGCAGCAGGTAGTCAAAAGGGTAAGGACTGCGTTCGAACAGTGGCAGGGGACAAGACCGCGTCGAGATGATGTAGCACTCATCGCGATATCGCCTGGACAAGAGACTTAGTTTTCTCTCGATACCCTGTGTCTGAGAGGTAAGAATCGCTTACTGACTGATCTGTCATCCTTCAAGCATCAAGCGATCAGAAAGAAGTTGTTTCAATCAGAACGATACCGGCTTTCAATAAAAGCTCCTGCGCAAATACGTCGTAGTAATCGGGTGCCGCTTCCCGCTGAGAAAAGCAGGGGTTAATGTAATGTTGCACGCAACAAAGCGCTCGCTCGTCGTTGTGCCCCGTTGTGAATCAGTTGTACGATTGAATGTGACTATGGCGAGCGCAGAATACTGATCAAAAAATCAATCCAACAAAGTGACTAACACGGCAAATATACCCAAAACATTGTCAGGCAAAAGTCTAGCCTCGACGAT
>Ga0214923_10005245_pt1 | contig 15172 bp, 4 predicted proteins | sample LL1510_MetaG_FD_177993 | JGI IMG/M metagenome (GOLD analysis project Ga0214923, IMG submission 177993) | Freshwater microbial communities from Lake Lanier, Atlanta, Georgia, United States - LL-1510 | ecosystem: Environmental > Aquatic > Freshwater > Lake | place: USA: Georgia | collected 2015-10-15
ACGGATGCCGTGCCGTTCCCGATGAATGGTCCCGCCGTTCGGACTGTGCTGCTAATCGTCATCCAATCGACTCCTAGAAGGCTTGAGGAAACCTAGATTCAACGTGATCCAGTACGGGCACCATCAACGCCGCACGCCTGTCACAGGCGCAAGGACGTTCTCTGTCTCGCCCTCGTACAACGCCTCAATGCCATCAATGGTGTCATTGATTTGTGCAGAAGGAATGCCAAACGTAGTACCCATAAGGGTGATGATCGACTTTCGGAGCGCGCGGTCAAACTCACCCTGCTTGATCTGGACCAACGCCCGGTTCACATCAGACACCATCCGCAAGCCGGACGGGCCGCGATATTCCAGGCCGCCGCCCTTGGTATCCATCATCCAAGCGCCCACACCTCTGAACTCCCGCAGGCCGAATGGCAATCCAATGACAAAGTCAATTTGGTTGCCAACAAGTTTCTTCATCATGTCCTCGGGTTCTTCATCCGCGCTGGGCTTCAGGGCGTGGCGAATCATCTCCTCAACTAGTGCGCCAACCGTCAGAATCAGCACCAAGTCCTTGGTCATCTTGCCGTAATTCGGTGCAGTTCGGACCTGCGTAGTCGCCAACGCATACATGGTGTTGGAGTACTGATAGAACGACGTGAACAGTTTCGCATACGCACTCTGCTTTTCGCCGCCGCGCATGGCACGACTCAAATCCTGTAGCCGACCGCTGCCCTGGGTGTCAATGACAGTCTGATCGGCAATGAAGATGGCATCCTGTTCAGATTTGCCTGCTGCAATGGAGTTACTGTACGCGGACATCCATGTGATCGTGTCAACAACTCCCTGAACGAAACTCACCAAAACATATGCAGACGAAAGATACTTTTTCTGCACTCGCGACAATGCAGATTCTTCTTGCACAACATTGCGGATCTCATTCAGATCGCGGAATCGCGTCCGGTTGCGGTTTTCCATGAACTTTGATCGTTCGACAGCATTCCGCGTGCTTTGCAATGGCGCATAGCCAAACTCCGCAGCTGCTCGCACCATTGAGCGAATGCCGTTTCTTGACATGGCTGGGAACACGCCAGTCGGCTGGATTGCCGCAGTCATCAACCGCAGACCCATCGCTGCGGCGCTAACGTTTCTTCGTGCATACACGGCAAACATCTCAAACGGATCGTGCTTGGTCCTGTCTCCGACAACAACCGTATCGACCCAATCCTTGATCGCCGTGTATGTCTGATTGCCGTACCGCTCTTTGATGATCCGCTGGAAATCCTTGTCGCGCAGCAAACGATTCGCGGCAATCGACCAATCGTGCCATGCCAGGTCGTGAATGACCTCTTTCAGCCCGGCATACAGGCCCGTGAATTCTCTTGTAAGCACTTGGCCCTGTGGCGGGCGGTCTGATCGGTTCTTCTCAAAGCTGCGGCTGGTCGTACTTGCGGTAAACGCTTCACGCCGCATGCGGTCAGCATCCTCGGCGACTTCCGCAACTCGCGCGCCGATTGACCGCAGCGGGTTGTATTTGGCCGGGTAATACCCGCCGCGCATCTGCACAATCTTGCCGTCCGATGATCGAATCGTAAACGGCTTTGGATCAATCCAACGCGGCTCCTTGCCGGTCAGTCTGCGCGACTTTTCTGCAACCCTGTCCTTGAACGATGACATGACATCCCAGAGCGCCTGCACCGCATTCAGTTCTTCTTCGGTCAGCGTTGCAATGATCTGCTGGACGGTTTCTTCCGACCATCCCTCACCCGCCAGCAATCGGTCGATGTTGCTCTGGTTGCCATAGTTCAAGGCAATGACCATCCGGTTGCGAAGCGACAATGCCTCGCCGATCTGTGGGAAGGTGATCTTCTTCGCAGAGAATCCACCCTTCTTGGCGATTGGATCAAGGATGTTGTTGACGATTTCCGTAATACGCGCCGTGTCTTCTGATTCCTGATTTCCAGCATCATTGGCCGTGGCAACCAAATACCTTGAAAGCGGTCCATCGCGCTGTCCGCCATCAAGCAAATAGGTGATTGATCCAATGGTCTGTTGGCTTGCGTCCCAACTGGCGATGGTGTTCATCCACTTGCGGTCTTCGTCGCCTAGTTCTTTGCGAACCTTGCGACCACGCTTCTCCGCAACCTGTTCCATGTTGGCGGTAATTTCATCGCGCTTCTCTGCGAAGATTGCCTTCTCTTTGCCAAGCCGGATTTCCGCTTCGTGCTTGCCGTTGTATTCAATCTGCTTGACAGAGTCGATCAGGTCATTGAATTCCGTGACCGTCATCTCCACATAGTTCTTGCGGTTAGCCGCGTCGGCCAATGCTGGATCGACGTCCAGCATCAATCCATTTTCGGCATTCGTCGCTAGCCAATCTCGCAGCGCCCGCACCTTCTCGCGCTGCGACCGAGTCATTGGCACGAGGCTGAAGTTGTCCAGAATCGCGCTGATCTGATCCGCAGCATCGGCACCCATCCTCTTACGATTGCTGTCACGCAGCACCCGGCGGAGGTATTTCAGTCCCTTCTGAATCGCGTCATCTGCCTTCTGCGCCTCGGTCGCCAGCGCGTTCTGGTAGAGCTGCTGTCGCTTGGCCTGGAGCATGATCTGCTCGCGGGTAGCGTCCGCACCGTACCGATCCCGCAGGCGCTTGGTATCGGCTCCTCGGGCCGCCTCAATGGCATCCCGTGACGCCCTAGCCTCCGCCGCCGCGTACTGGTCAGGTCGCAGGTCGCGGATAACCGTGTTTCCGACCGCGTCCACCGCAGCCTGCCTAGCAGCCTCCTGGATGATCCGTACGGGCTGGGTGGCCTTGGACAGCCACCGGGCCTCCACGGCCACCAGACGGGCTCTGGCTTCGTTATGGATGGCCCTGTTGACCGCAGCCTCCTGCGCCTTCGGGTCGCCCATCTCGGAGTAGTCCCGGACCATGATTTCGTCCGTCCGGGCGTCCACCACCTCACGCATGGGCTTGGCGTCGGCCAACGCCTGTAGCAGGGCCGACCCGGCTGGGAAGCCAAACATCTCGGCCACGATGTCCGGGTGTAGCCCGTCCTCGGCCAGATAGCCGTACTTGCCACGGCCCATCTTCGCCATGTCCAGGCCCGGCACGAACTCGCGGGCCAGCGCCGTGCTGATCTTGTGGACGCCCTCGACCGTGGCCTCGCTGCCGTCCGGGCCGATCAGCGTGCCACGCTTCAGGTATTCCATCGCCCGGTAGATCGGCTCCTGCCGAACCTCGGCCATGACCTGGTCGCGCACTTCCTTCCGCTGGGTGTCATGGGCCTTCTGCAACTCCTTCAACTTCTTGCTGCGGGCGTTGCTCATCCACTCGACCTGCTTCATCGTGTCAGCGGTCAGGGCCGCGATGGCCGCATCGGTGGCCTCCTTCAGCATGGCCTGATACGCCGCCCATGTAGCGTCATCCATGCCAGACTGCTCCTGCGTCTGGAACAGACCCTTCATGTTGTTCACTGCCTCGGCACGCTTGATCTGTTCCTCGCTCGCCAGCATCCGGTCAAACACGGCCCGGATCTCTGGCGTCAGGATCGGAAGGTCCGTGCCGAACTCGCGCTTGTAGATCGCGTTCAGGTCATCGCGCAGCGACTTGTAGACGCGCCGCATCCATGCCGCGATCCGGTCAAACACTCCGCGCAACTCGACGCTGGGAGCATTGCCCTCAAGCAAGTAGTCCTCGAAGTTGTAGGTGATCTTCTCCTCGAGCGGCCTGCGCTGCTCGAATGTCAGGCCGTTGTACGTCGCCATCCGCTCCTCGAAGGTTGCGCCAGCAACGCCCATGAACTTGAACAGGTAATCCAGATCAGCCTTCTGCTGCTCTGGCATCGCGCCAGCGTTCGCCATGCGAAGATAAACTTCCACTTTGTAGTGGATCAGTTCGTGGAACAGGGTGGTGACATCGGCACCCTTGTTGATGATCGTGGTCAGACGGCGCGGGTCGAATCCGCCTCGGGCTGGGCCTCCGGCTGGCATAGCCTGAAACAGCGGCAGGCCGGACTCCAGCTTCTTGACCATCTCTGGCGTGACGGAGAATGCTGCTTGTTGTGTTGCAGGAGCATTCTCTTGAATCCACTTTTCAGCCGCACTTCCTGTATTGAATAGTGGAGTATCAGGAATTTGTTCTCTCGTATACACATCAACAAGACGCCACCGGCTACCAACAGGGTTGATGTCATAGTTTTTGACATCTCCAGTTCCGGTGATTGCGGTTGTTTCAAGTTTCCCGCCGCCGTACTTCTTGAGCAACTTGTTGACCGCCGCAGGCACGATCTTGTCGTAGAACTCGATCATGCCCTTGCCGCCGACCTTCAGATCATCGCCCTCAAATGAGGCCCTATCTCCCTTTCCAACGGCCATGATCTTTTCGGCCATTTCCTTGCCGACAACATCTGCCAGCGGCTTGCCCTTCAAGTTGGTGTAAGTCTTCTCATCGACGTTATCGATGATTCCATTTGCATCAATTCCAAAACTTGGGCGGCCACCTTCCTTGAGGTGCAGAGTTACAGATCGTGTGCGTTCACCAGTTACCGCACTGATTCGTGGAACAACTTCGATCAACGAAACCGTCTTTTCAAGCGAGTATCTGTCCGCGCTCTGCTTGCCTGTAACAAAAGCCACGCGGTCGTAATTTCCCTGCGTTGCCTCAAGCATGATGTTCTTCAGAGCAAGGTTCAGCCAGCCATCAGTAGTTTCAACAAATGGAGAGCGAGGAATTGATGCATCGTTGATCTCTTTGTTGTATGCATTTCCAGCACGATCAAACCGCTCATAAGCAGATGCCTGTGCATCAGTTCCAGGAACCGCTGCTGCAAGTTCAGCCTGCGCAGCGTTGTATTCGTCGATGATTGCTTGTCGGCGCACCGCCGTTGGCACAAACCCGACATCTCGCCCAGCCCGCCCCCAGTCGCTCTGAATCTCCTCCACGAACAACACGCGCTTGCCGTCCGCATCGACGCGGTCGTTCAGGCGGAAGTGGACGAGGACATTCGGCTGATTCCAATGCGGACTGCGATATTCACGCGCAACCGATTCGTTTGCGCGATCTAATGCTTCCGACAGCGGAACACCTTCGGCAACCAATGCGTTGTATCGCTCCTGCGCTGCGCGCCGAGCCTCTTGGTCAACAGGCAGTGTAATCAGCACCTCGCGGTAGTTCGTGCCGCCAGGGAGCGTGTATTGGCCGTACTTTGTTTCGCCGCTTGGTCTACCCTTTGCAATCGTTGCCGCATCCGTCAAGCGATCCGCTTCTCGTTCAGCATCAATCTGATTGTCAAAGACACCCATTTCGCGGCTAGCGTCTGGGTCATACACAATCCAGATTTCGTTGCCTTCAGTATCGACACTTTCTTCAACCGTATATGGTGCCGTGTCTACTGCCCGATCACTCAAGAACACACGCTCCACGCGCACGCCGTTGTTCTTCAAGAACTCGGCCACGGTCTCCCTCGTGACCTTGCCCTCCTGCATATCAAGCCAGTCCGTCAGGCCGCTCCAGTCCACCTCGTCTTGCTTGACATCGCCCTTGTTGACGAGGCCCTTGATCCGCTCCTTCCACCCGGACGCAGCCATGCTCTTGGCATCGACCGCATCGACAGCCTTGGCAAGCGCGGAATAGAAGCCTGGGCTGATAGGAGCCTGCGCGAATGGAATCGCCGCCTGCTCGAAGATCCGTGGGCTGGTGATGTTGAAACGGCGCGACAGCGGCACGACGTTGCCAGCCTCGTCGCGGGTGACAGGGTCGGCGGATTGAATAGTGGTGCGATTGCCATCAGCGTCTACCTTCGTGATAGACACAATTTCCATTTTGCCAGGACGAATTGGTACTTCTGGAAACACCGACGCCCGATATTCGTATGCGCCAATTTCTCTCTCCATCAACTTGCGATCTTGCGCGGATTCCCAATCAAGTACACGATCAAGTCCAGGGTGCGTTGCAACAACAATGAACCCAGCAGATTCAGATGCCATCTGTTCAACATCTCGGCGGCTGTGGGTCCAGTGGATATCTCTTTGTGGATCACGCAATTCTGTGCCTTCCACAAACCGATAGAGCGGCAATCTGACATCTCCGGGTGTTGTCCCGGTTGTTGGCATAATTTGATTGCCGGAACGTTCTGTGGACGCGATCCACGCTTTCTCTGCCTCGTCCACCATGCGCTGCGCCGTCGCCATGTCGCCGCGCTCGATGGCAGCCATGTAGTCAGAATCGATGCGAGCAGCCTGGTCAAACATCTCTGGTGCAATCGGAATCTGATCCAGCACCTCAAGTACATCCGTCTTCGTCAATGCGGCTTCTGCCTCCAGCCGAAGATCCTGATCGACGCCGGAATAGTTCAACTTCTTTGCCGCGATGACGATGTCATCCACGGTCGCAAGATCGGTACGAAGGGCGCGTCCCATCGACGCAGCAGCACGATCGTAGTCTGTCGAATCCTTGCTCTTGTTTAGCAGTACCTGGTTGATAGCACCTAGCAGATAGTCAAACGCTTCTGGCGTTTTCAAATACTTGCGCGGCACATCGATGCCGCCAAGAACCGTGCGCATGGCCTGACCAGCCGCAACCTCGTCGCCATCAACCGGATGCGTAATAGGTCCGAAACCGCGCTCATCAAGTAGTCGCGATGTAGGAAGCAGTTCCACGACTCGCGCCGATGGTTCCGGTATGGCAGCCTGCTCCATCGCCTGTGGCGCGCCGCCAAGTCGCGCACGCATTTCAGCCTTCTTGGATTCTTCTAACTGCTCTTGGCGTGCGATGTATTGCGGACTGCCATCGCGCACCACCACCTGCCCTCGAGCAATGATCTGGCCGTTCCTGCGAACAATTGGAGAAACAGTTCGGACAACATGCGGAGCCTCGTTCGCTTGACCTTCTTGGTATGGCTCCCACATCACAATTTCAACCTCAACCCATCCATCTACATACTCACGCCCAACTGGATCAACCACTTCCACTCCGAGAGCTGCCAAAGCCGCATTGGCCTTGTCTACCGCATTCTTGAGTGCGCCGATATTCCGCCTTGTTGCTTGCCATGCAGCCTGTGCCAATTCGGCAATCTTTCCACCAACCGATGCCCGATTCAATTTCTCGACTGAATTACGCGCCTGACGAGCCTGTTTCTCATTCAACTCGCCAGCCGCAACAGCGGCATCCACCTGCGTACTCGCATCGGTCGTTGCGGTAGCCACATCTGCAAACTGCGTGGCTGGAACTGTTGCTTCAGCTTGTGGAACTGCTGGAGCCTGAACCGCCATCCCTTCGCCCACAATCGTCGGCAGGTACCTGCGGTTGTATTCCTCTGGCGTGATGCCCATCGCGGCGGCATCAACCACCACCATCGCCTGATGGATCTTCGCGTAGGTGCGAGCCTGCACGTCGGAGTAGCCGACCGCCTTGACCGCGTTGAAGATCGAATCTTCGACCGCCTGCGCCGACTGCACAAACGCGGCATCGACCGTCTGCTTCTCCTCCATCAACTTCTCGGCCTGGGCGACAATCTCCGCACGTGATGCCTCAACGGCCTGCGCCTCGGTCGCGCTGATCGCGTCCGGCGCGAGCCGCATGTGCGGCAGCAGTGCGTTGCCCAAATCCGTGCCAGCCAGTCGGGCCGCGTATTGCGCGGTTGGGATCGTGACATCGCTGCCCGTGGTAGCGGCATCGCGCACCTTCTGGGCCAGTCCAGGCACCACGGCGTCAAGCTGTGAGTCGGTCACGGCGGCCTGCTCGAGGACGCCGCGCATGGTGGCTCCGTCCACGAACACGGTCTCGGCATTTGTGCCAGCTGCCTGCGCGGCCACAAATCGCTCGTATGCGCCGGCATCGCGACCACGCACCTTGCTTTCGGTAGCGTTCTGCGTCAGGCTCTCAAAGAACTTGGTCTGCCTACCTGCACGCTGGGCACGCTTCAGGTCGATGGCTAGGTTCGCGCCTGGGCCAATGCCTCCGATGATGGCCGCGCCCATAGCACCCTGTGCAGTCGATTCGATGATGCGATCCACGGCCTGCCCGAGCGTGGTCTCGCTCTTGATGCCATCAGACCACTTCGCCATTTCTTCGCTGACGATGTTGGTCAGTTCTTGCGTGCCTTCCTCGGCAGCCTCCGATCCAACCTGCAAGACATAGGACTTTCCAGCCTGCGTCAGCGCAGCCCGAATCGTTGGCCTAGTTACGGCTTCAGCCATTCGCTCGCGCACTACCTTGGACAGCAGACTCTTGAATGGAGCAGTCGCAATCTTCGCGCCAACTGCCTCAATTGCACCATTGATGAGGCCGCCAGCAAGAGCAGCCGGGACAGCGGCATCTTCCGACACACCCTGTTCAATCAGGTCCAGATACAGGTTGCCGGCTTCCATTCGGGCCGTAGTCGCAGCCGTGCCAGTGGCAAAGCCAATGCCCATACCAGCAGCCGTGCCAAGAACCGGAATGACTGTGCCAGCAGCGCCTCCGATGAGCGTGGTCGCTGCCACCTCTCGCATACCTGCCACGTTCTGCGCGACCATCTCTGCAGCCGATGACAGGAATCCCGGTTCGCCCAATGTCCGCATTTCTTCTTGCAACTGGCGAGCGCGGTCATAGTCACTCTGCGCGGCTTCGCCAAAAGTAGCCTTCAATCCAATCTCGCCACGCTCCGCAACGCGCTGACCACGCATGTAGCCACGGGCAAGTTCGCCAGGAATGTAAGTCATTGGCATTCCAATTGAGCCACGACCAATATCCATGAATACGTTCTTCAGATCGTCCAGCAGACCGACATCGTCGCTGGCCTGCTGCGAGAAGTTCCTGTCCATCAGGAACGATGCCAGCACCGGGTTCGTCCGAGCGATGTCACGGGCCTGCATGTCGGCCATGAACGCCCGTTGACGCACCTCGTCCAAATTCAGAAGTGCCACGTCCTGCCCGACGCCGATACGCGCACCGAGCCGCGACGCCTCCGCAGCCTGGTCAGGGTTCACGCGGGACGCGCTCATCAGCGATGACATCAGCGGGATCTGATCCCGGTTCACGATGTCAAGCACGTCAGGATCGACCTGCTGGTTCATCGTCGGCTGTGCCACCGCAGGCTCTTGCGCAGGCTGGCCGAGGACCGCCAGCACGTCTGGATCGACTGGCCCGCCCGGATTCTGCGATGGTGCGAACTGGGCGCGGCGCTCGTCCGGCGTGAACGGAATCATCGCGACGGCCTGCCCTTCTTGATCCAGTATTCAGCCAGTTGCGTCATCGTCGGATTCTTGACGCCTGCGGTTTGGAATGCAGGCAATGCCGTGCCCGTGATCCATGTCTGCGGCATGTCCATCAACTTGACCTGTGCATCGCCAACCATGACATATGCAGCCTGTCGCTGCTCTGGCGTCATAGCGCCGAGGCTCATTTGCTTATCCCACCACCAGCTGCGTTCGACATATGCCTGTTCACCGAATTGCAGAATACGAGCGTCAATGACCCTCTGCTTCTCCTCGCGTGACAATGGCCGCTTCTGTCTTTCCTGCTCGGCGTCGATTGCTGTCTTGACGGAGTTGCGGAACATGAGCGAAGCCTGCTTATCCTCATCCGACTTCGGATCGGCCATCTTTGTCATATTGTTCGCGAACAGAGTGGCCTCCAACTGGTCGGCATCGACAGTCGCGGCGATCACCTTGCCTGGCGCAGTTACGTCGCCAAGTAACTTGACATAGGTATCGCGTGTCATCCTGTTACGGTTGTCCTCAAGGTAGTCCCGAGTCAGGACGCTTGGATTGCGTGCGATCTCCTCCATGACATCCAATTCGTCGGTCTGCCGCTGGGCCTTGAGGAACTTGGCCTGATCCTGTGGCTTGAGCCGGCCCCAAGCGGAAGGCGGGATATTTGCAACCGTATTGCCGGGCGTGGCAAGGAATTGCTCCATACGGTCGATCAGCAGGCCATACTCCTGCCTTTGGAGAGCCTCCTCCTGCCCGTATTGCGTTCGTAAAGCCGCTTGGACGCCCTTTCGGATCTCCGGGTCTTTGATCCCTTCGGAGATGTCCAAAGCGTCCCGGAGCGATTCTGGCGCGTCCTGTGGGTTGTTGGACTCATCATCCGGCATACCGACCCGGCCATAGCCCTTGATCGTGGTCGCGTACTGGTCGATCATCCAGCGGTCGCGGTTGGCATCGATGCTTGACAGCAACGGCTGGGCAGCCTTTTCCTCAAGGTTGCCGGCCTTTAGTTCAGCCTTCACGAACTGGTATGCCTCGTCATAGTTACTCTCGAGCATCATCCTGTTCACGACGCCGTCCGTGACTTGCGTGCGCAGTTGCTTGACAGCAGCTTGCATCTGGGCCGAATCGTCTGTCCAGCCGAGCGCCCTGCCTGCCGTGCGGATCTCATTCTCGGCGACGCCTAGGTTGATCGCGTATTCAGACAACGGCACGGTCCGGTTCTTCCAATCCTCAATCGCCAATTGCATATACTGTTCGGCACGCGCACGAGATTCGTTGACCGTAAAGGTCTTCACTTCCTTGTCGCGGTGGTCAAGGATCTGTGCTTGGAACGTCATCAGGTTCCGAGACATGGAATTTCGGACCATCGCCCGCTGCGTGTCATTCCGAAGCCCGTCAAGCGTGCCCTGTCCCATCTGCGTCAGCGAATCGACAGTCTCCGCATACCGAGACTCGGCATCCCTGCCAGCGGTACGCAGGTATCCGTTCTGACCGCGCATGATCGTGTTCGCCTGCTGAATGAACGCAGTATCCGCAGCCTTGGCCTCTGACTCGTCAATCGCGTCCTGAATGGCGCTGCCGATGCGGAACGTCACATCGCCGGCCTGCATCATCGCGCGGCCAAACTGCACCTGCTGCTGGGCGGCAAGGTTCTCGGTGACTGCGACCTGCGGTGCCTGCACCATGCCGATGTCGCCTGCGCCTCCTGGCGCGACCTGCGGTACGAACGTTGTAGGTACGGTCGGCATGGATTACATCCTTTGCTGGCTCACGCCAGCCAACAGTTCCTCAATGCGGCGATTGCGGGCCCACATGCCGCCAATATCAGCGGCGCTACCCAGCAGACTTGTACCCAGCGCAAGGCCCGGATAGATCGTGCTGGCAGTCGCCTGAAGGTTCTGGGCCGAGATGTCGGCCATCGTCGCGCCGACGCCGATGTTGAACGCCTGCAACTTGGCAGCCTCGGCAGCACGCACGGTCTGCGCGTTCATGCTCAAGCGATCAATCTCCTTGACCAAGTCCATGCTGCCAAGCACCTCGGTAGGCGTGCCCTCGCCAAGCGAGATGCCTCGAGCAGCCATTGCCGCCTTCGCGCCGGCGCGTGCCTGGCCGGCCTGCATGGCGTACCTTCCGAATCGCTCCTGCCCTTCGCGGCTGATTTCGCCAGCCGTAAACCGGGCCATGCCCTGATTGATGCGGGCCATTTCGGCAGCGAACCGCTGGTTCTGCGCCTGCATCTTCAGCTGGTTCTGCTGACTCTGCGCCGAGTAATACGATCCAATTGCACTCGTTGCCGATCCGAAGATCGCCATGATCGGGCCAGCCACGCTGAACGCCTCTGCAAATTGCGCGGCAGTCGATGCACCTCCAGCAGCCGGCGCAGTCGCAGCATTCAATGCGGCTTCATTCTGCATTGATGCCAGTTCAGGATAGTTCTTCGCTTGCGTCAGCATGGTGTTGTCCATGCCTGGGAAACTGAACCCCGGTGTATTTGGTGTTGTGACAATGAATCCCATATCAGCCTCCGATAGCGACCTCAAGGGTCAACCCGACGATAGTCAACGGCAGCGGGTCTGATTGCCGAATATAGATTTGCCCGCTCTGTTGCCACGATGGAGTCAATACAACCGTCACCTCATCGGTTTTCAAATCGGGCGAAGATCCATATGGCTCTGTCGTGCGCCATTTTGCCTCTACCAGCCGATCTTCATTTGGACCAACGAATAGGCCACTTGATCTGTACACACGCACGAATGCCGTGTTGATGTTCTTCGCACGACCCTGACCGAACGCCTCAATCTGAAGCGTCAGCGGCAGCGTTTCCAGATCGCTCTGGTATGGCAGACCGACTGTGATGATCGTTGCTGGCCTCTGGATTGTGACTGCGCCGCCAGTAACCACGACCTGCGGCATGACCGCTCCATCACCCAGCACGCTCACGGTCTTTCCCTCGAGGTGCGACAGGCCGCTGACCGTGTCGCGAGCCCAAGCCCAGACCGCCGTGGCGACGCCGCGCAGGGCAACCGCCAGCGTCTTGTCCACACGCGCCGTCGCAACCGTCGTGCTGGTCGTGCCAAGGATCGTGAGTCGGTACTTGGTGCCGTCCGAGCCCGTCAGAACGATCACGTCGCCAACATCTGTCGTGGCCGGATACTGGAATATCGACGCGCTGGCTGTGATCGTTAGCACCTCTGCCGGCGTCCATGCAGTTCCGCCCGTCACCGTGACCGTCGTGCTGCTCGTATTGGTGCCGTTGTATGTCAGGCCACTATCGACATGGAAGCAGTTCTCAATCGTTGACACGGATCGCGTAGCAAACCGCTCGACGTAACGCTTTGTAACACTGTTGATCGTGCGCTTCACGATGACGTAGAGCGCATCCTCGGTGCCCTCGGCGACAGCGGTGCAGGACTCAAACACCCCGTCGGTGTCGTGCTTGTGCCAGGCGGCTACCTGCTGCTCCGGGATATACGTCAGGCCAAGCAACTGGCCGCTGCTTGAGATGAACCAAAGCAGCGGATGCGGCGCCTTGCTGTAGCACATATCCGTGATCTCTAGCCCATCAAACAGGTGCGTAGCACGCAGAGACAGGTCACCAGTCACGAATCCGCTGGCCTGCCACGAATAACCCAACTCGCGCACATGGCCGTCACGCGCCGAACCGTAAACCACCGTGTTGTTCACAATGGACGGCTGGACGTTGCTCGCACCGACATAGGACTGCGGTCGCACGGAAATCGTGGTCGGCGTAATGACATCGCTATTGACTGGGCTAACGCGCCACTCTGCTGCACTGGTCAGCGCGAGAAGTTGCGTCAACGGGACAAGGTGCCTGATCGTATTGGCCTCACGCGCAGCGACGCGGAACGCGATTCGATCCGTGTCGATCAGTGGAATGTGGTACGAGATGTCGCTCTCGGTCCCGGTTCGCGTCATCCACATCGTCTGCGGCGCGTTGGTCGTTCCGGCGAACACGCGGCGCTGCTCGAAGTAACTGACCGCGCCTGGGTAGTTCCCGCTTGAGTTGAACACCACTTCCAAGATCGGCGGCGTGATGCCGAGGTCCGGGGCGATGTTGTTGTCCGTGAATGACGTAGTGTCGCTCTGCCCGATCAGGCCGTAGAGTCCGTTCTGCCGCTTGTAGATGTTGTAGCGTCCGGCGCCGGATACGGCAGACCACGACAGCAGGTTGCTCGAGCCCTGCGCGTTCAGGTTGTTGATGACGTTGGCCGACGAGCTTGGCGCGCTCTCGTCGATTCCGTTTGCCGCGACCGCCGTCACCACGTAGTAATTGTCGAAGTCAAGCGCCTTGTCCCCCAACTGCACGAACCCACCGCTCGTCCACGACACCAGCGTGGTGGTATCAAGCGGAATTCCGGTGTCGTAGCCCTTGAGCGACAGCGCATTCGGCGAAGTCGTGTTGACCGTGTAGTAGCCGTCCGTGAACGTGCCCGTGTTCCACGTTCCGCCATCGACATAAACGGGGTCCCCGACATTCAGGCCGTGGTTACCGATGGTGGTCGCCACGCCCGGGTTCGCCGCCGTGAACGCCGTGATGTTGAGCGCCTCGCCGCGATTGGACGTAACTGTCAACCCTGTCGGCGCGGACACGCTTGACGCAAACGAGATAGTCGTGAGCGTCCAAGTGGTCGCCCCAAGCCGGCGCAACTCACGCGGCGCGTAATTCGGATGCACCAGCGTCAGCACGTCAGCCGACTGGACGTAGTGAATGTCAAACAGATCTGCCTCGGCATATGGGTTTGGGATCTCGTAAATGCCAGAAGGTTGCGCGTACCAATAAGTCGCATTTGGCGGCGTCTTGTTGAACGCCTTGGCAATGCAGTAGTAGTTCACGCCACCAGACGAAACCAAAGCGTTTACGTTATACGGCGTGGCACCAGTATGCACGCCACTTCCAGCACTCGTCGTGACAATCGGCACGCCGCTAACCGTCGCGGCAATCTGGAACGTGTTTGTCGCAGCCGCAACAACGTAGTAACCAGTATCGACGGTCATGCCTGTTGGCAACGATCCAGTCGTTGTGAAACCAACCTCCGTGCCATTCGCGAATCCGTGACCCGTCCAGTTGATGACCGTTGGCGTGCTGGCTGTATGCGTGCCGCTACCAGCCGTCGTAGTCACAACAAATGCGCCTCCGCTTGTCGCAGCAATGTTGAAAGCATTCGTAGATTGGTCTCGAACGTAATACACCGTGTTCGGCGTCATGCCGGCCGGCAATGTCCCGGTTGTGGTGAAGATCACCGCCTGACCGTTAGACAATCCATGAGATGTCCAGCCAATGCTCGTCGGCGTAACGGCTGTATGCGTGCCAGACTGCGAGCCCGTAAATGCAATCTGTGGTCCACCACTTGTTGCAGCCACATTGAAATGATTTACCGCTGCTCCAGAAACGTAGTAATCAGTTCCAGCAGTTAGGCCAGTTGGCAATGCTCCGGTCGTTGAAAACCGAACGATTGTGCCATTGCTCAATCCGTGCGAGTTCCAGTTCACCTGTCCCGGCGTTCCAAGCACAAGCGTCACAGTTGACTGCGACGATTGTGTGATTGTCACAGTTGCCTGTGATGACTGCGTAATCGTGACCACCGTGCCTGGCACATACGCCGCTGGCGTACCTGGCCCAAGAGTCGCGCCCTGCGTATGGAATCGGATATAGCCAGATCCCATCTCCAGCACCATCGTCTGCGTGGTGCTGAATGTGAACGGGATCAGCCGCGTCCGCTTCGTGCTGTCCTTGACCTCGCGCACGAACGCCGTGCCTGCCCGGTTCTCGGCTGGACCTTGCGGCGTCGCCACAAAGTTCCGCATCGTGGCCGCGCCAGTCTGGAACTTGATGTCATCAAGGCGACCCCACATCTCTGGCGACACCTCTCCGCCTGCGAAGGATCGGTTGTAAGTGCGGGTCTGCGGCATATGTCAGCGCCCGCTCATCCAGCTCGTAATGTGTTCCGGCTTGACGTTGCGTTGGTTCGCG
>Ga0214923_10005246_pt1 | contig 15171 bp, 16 predicted proteins | sample LL1510_MetaG_FD_177993 | JGI IMG/M metagenome (GOLD analysis project Ga0214923, IMG submission 177993) | Freshwater microbial communities from Lake Lanier, Atlanta, Georgia, United States - LL-1510 | ecosystem: Environmental > Aquatic > Freshwater > Lake | place: USA: Georgia | collected...
ATAACGCCAGGCGATCCTACACCGCCGCCTCTGTATTGACGCGCATCAATCGTAATCATTTGATTGGGGTTAGTGGGATCTTGAATAGTTGTAAGCGTCGGTGCGGGCGGTTCTTTTCCTGGCCCCAAACCTAGTATTTGAAACGCAGACGGCGTAGCCGGTGTTTGTCCTATAGCGTTTGCAGGGTCAACTAAAACTGGTTGGCCATTTTGAAGCACCGCAATAGGATTACGTGGCTGTTGAGGTGCACGTTGCGCGGTCTGAAACGCTTCAAACCCTTCACGTGTAAGGGAATACCCAAGCCGAAGCATTGTGCGGATAGTATCGGGCGGCAGTTCCGCACGCATAGCATCATTAATTTTTGCTAATATTAATTGTGCTTCAGCTTTAGCGGCTGGCGTATTGATGTTAGACACCACCCTATAGCGTTTTTCTAAGTCTTGAAGTGATGACGTTGGTGTTACTAAAGCATTAGTAGGTGCAGGCGCTGCTGGCGCGGGCGCAGCTGTTAGTGCGTTAGTAAGTGCAGGCGCTGCTGGCGCAGGCGCTGCTGGCGCAGGCGCAGGCGCAGGCACTAATGCGTTATTTGATGTACTTTCAATTTGTTTTAAATATTGGTTAAACTGATCTTGAGCGTCTAATTTTTCAAGAATAGATAAAGCAGACTGTACAAATTGAGGTCTGCCAGTGTTAAGCATAGCTTGAGCAGCAACTCTTAAATCAGGTGGCCCACCTTTAGCCGCAATAGTTGATTGAATTTGCGCCAGCGCATCGCGTTCACGTTGCATATCTTCCATTTTAAGCGCGTTCATCTGTTGCGCTTGTTGGGCTGATTGAATATTAGTTATGCGCCCATACTGCTCCAACGGGTCTTGCAGTTGAACACCCTTGTACGACAGTGCGATGTTCGGGTCAACGAGGGCCATGATTAGCCTCCAAAACCTTTAGAATAATACCCACCTTCATAGATAGGCGCAGGTGTTGCTGTTTCCTGTGGAAAACGAGCGTTTAAGTAGTTCTGGCCTTGCTGATAATTCAAATACGTTCCAAGACCTTGCGTTAACGCGTTTGCACCACCTATATACCCCGACGCTCTTGCCTGAGCTGCTGCGCCCAGCGCCTGACCGACGTTGCCGGCCATCGTCTGCCCTGCTTGGCCTAGTTGGTTGGTCGCTGTCTGGCCCACGCCAGCTAAGGATTGCAATGGGTTTAGCTGTGCGTTGCGTTCAGCCTGATAGCGGTTAAACGCGTTCATGTATTCTTGCGACGCTAAATCTTGACCGTACCGTTGTGCGCCTTTTAACATCCCCCCTGACAACAAGCCACCTCGCGCAGCGGCTGATCGCTCTAGGGCTTTCATGCCTTCTTGCATACGGAACGCATAGCCTGGGTCTTGCTGGAACTGTTTCATACCAAACGGCGTGTATTCGGTTGACATCGGAATCAGTTTATTCAGTGCCGTAATACCCGCTTGCCGCCACGGCTCTTGCAGTTCAACCTGGCGCTCAAACTGCTGCATCTGCAAATCAGCAGCACGATTCGCCGCGTTAGCTTGCGTGCTAGCGGCGCTTCTTGAAGCGCTAGAACCTATTAAAGAACTGCCGACAACGGCAGCGGCGATCATCCAAGGCATGTTAATTCTCCTTTAGGCATTGGGCCATGTGCTGCGCTTCGGATTCGTTGCCAGACGTGATCAATACACTATCAATCTTATCCTCATCCATACAATCAGTTGCATGGATGCAGTACCAAACAACATCGGTCAATGACTTTATACCGTGGTGCTTGTTGGCTTGAATAGTTAAACAAGCAGGCGCATGTACTTCAGAACGAATGCCATCAATCATAAGTTCAACCGACCCACTTGCCAATATAGAAAAATGGTCAAATTTATGTTTATGCTGCACAAACACATATCCTGCGGGCATACGAGTTTCTTTGACGTAAACACCTGCACCAAAATGGTGATGGATCATGTGATCTCGCGCCCGCTTAGACGAAAATTAACGCCAGTGTTGCTATCGGCAATCGCAGATACATAGTCACCAGCCGACATAATTTGTCCCACAACTTCAGGGAAAATGTACGTTTCTTTGGCAGCAAGCGTACGCTTAGCAATGTAGTACGCATCGCCTACCACACCTCCGGCAGGCACAATACTGATCGTAATGATGCGAGCTACGTTGGCATAGTTGGCAGCGGTTGCCTTGTCAATAATTGTAGTTACTGACGTGGGTGATGTATACACGGTTGTGTCCGTGTTAGGAATAATTTGACCTTGGGCTAAAACTTTTGCGGTAACAGCCATTTAAAAATCCTTTACGCGCCGTAGCGCAAAGTTAACAGCGGTGTGCTGCTGGTTAAATAGGATACTGCTGGGAACGTGTTGGGCAACGTGCCATAGGCTTGCGATGCCGTAATCAAAGTGTCGGCAGTTCCCACGGCGCTAGCACCTATCATACCCTGCGCTACGTCGCTAGGTGTGCCAGCTCTGATGGATACGCCGCTGTTGTTGACTAAAATAACAAGAGCATAAGTGCCGGACAACAAAGGCTTTGACACGGTAATTTCTTTAGTCCCTGCGGTGTCTACGCCAATAGCTCCAGCATCAAGCACCAAGGATGTGGGTATGCCGTTTTCCATTCTGTATATACCTAAATATGCAAAACGGCTTGCTACGCCTGTTGTGACATGACACCCAATTTTTGTCCAAATTTTTTGCTGCCGAACAATAAACGGCATGGCGTACATAACGTTAGCAGACAGCGCTAAAGTGCCTGCGGCTGACCCCGGAGACATGGTTTCGCCCGCATAAAAACGAGCGGCTGCATAACCACCTTGGTCAAACACATCAAAATAACCAGGGTTATCGCGGATAGTTATTGTGGTTGAAACTAAATTTGACCCAAAGTAAATGGCTGTTCCGCTTGTCCATGAGTTGCTGCTTAACTGATTGTCAGATATTAGGCAATACGCAGGAGCGCTGCCTGCACCGCCAACGGTAATAGCCGCGTAAGCATCACTTAAAGGAGCCCACATGTTGTTGCCAACAATGGTAAGGTAACGTGGCTGATCAGGGCTAGCAGTTAACGACGCAATACTGATACATGATCCTGTTGAAAACGTTACGCTATCGCGCATGGGGTTCAGTAAAGTGTTTCCCGTAACCGTTACGAATTGCGTGTCGGTTAATGAAATGCAATCTGATTGAACATCACCAATATAGTTACCTGAAATAGTGATGTTATCGCCTCCAATTTCAAAACCTGACGCGGAGATGTTTTTGCGCGTTTGTCCGCTAACCCAATTGTCGGCTAACACGTTGTTGCTACCGGTCATAAAAACGGCTGATTCTTTGTTGCTGCTCATATAATTACCGGTAACCGACATGCGATTGCCAGTAATGTACATAGCAGACCAGTTGTTACTGATAAAACTGTTCTCAGTAACGCTAATATCAAAACTTATAGTTGCATCTGCCGAACTGCCTGTCCATAAAGCAGGGCCACCCTCTGCGCTGACTGCGGTATTTCCGCAATTTGAAAATAAACAGTTGGTGACGTTAACACTTAAACAACCGCCTAAAGCTAAACCAATATATTGAATATCATAAATTTTGCAGTTGCTTATCAACGCATCATAAACTTTGGCAAACTCTATAAGACCTACAGTGCGTGGTGTAAGATTGTTTCCATTAAAACCTAGATCGCGTATTTCAATCCCCGTATCAACATACACATACGCCGTACCCGTTATGTTTTGGTTGCGTAGCAACGGCGCTGAAGTAGAAAGTGATGACTTCGCTTTAATGATAGAACTGGAAGGGCCATCACCGTAAATGGTCGTGCCGCTGTAAATAATCAACCCGTTACACAAATATGTGCCTGCTGGGAAATACAACGACTTGCCGGTAGCTGCGGTGAGAGCTGCTTGAACCGCGCTAGTATCGTCGGTTGATCCGTTACCAACAGCACCAAAATCTTTAACTGACAAAGTTTCACGTAGTTTAGTTTGAACTGTTGTGGCAACTGCGCCAGCGCCAGACTGTATAAAACCTACTAACGACGATCCTGAAGAAGCAGCAAGGTTATTTTGCAGCGCGGTGATCAACGCTTGCGGCGTTGAAATATTATCAACCGTCCAAATCAATACATCGTTGCTATCCTTAAGAACAAATTTGTACGACGAACTGCTTAACCAAACGTTAGCTTCACCTCGTGAATCTAAGATCGTCGGATTAGGATTGGCGGTGTTGCCGGTAGAATCCGCGTAAGTCGCTAGCGGCGTCAACGTGCCGGCTTGATAGGAATACAACTTACCTCCAACCAACGGGACGCCGTTTGAGGTAAAGAATTGAAGTTTAGGTGTTGGAGATAAAATAGTCGTTGGCATAATAGTCCTTAAAGCGCGGCGATGATAAAAGCTAACAACTCGCTGTATCGCACGCCCAACCGCGTTTGAGATGATCCGTCTGATGTAGTCCATGTGTCGCTGCAAAATAAGCCGTATTTTGACGCATCTAAGCCTTCCAAAGCAAATGCTTCTTGTACGTCTTGGGCTATGATACCGAAGTGAATCCTTGCTTCTTCGCCTTTAGTCTCAACTGCATCGTTCCATTTGAACGCCCGTATGAGTTTTTTGACCCGCTGCGCGGTGCGCTGCTCGGCATCTGATAGTTCTCTAATCTGTTGTTTTTGATTTGCATCTGAAGTGTTGATCGTGCCGGTGACAGCATAAACTGTTGTGTAACGATGGACGCCTGTGCCTAATGCGCGGGTGTTATCATCGGTAGGACGCCAAGTGCCGTTATCACCTGAAAAAATAGCTGTGCCTGGGTAAGCGCCGTAAACAAGCAATACGCCCGTAGACCCACCGATAATACCGTCGCCGTAAAAATAACCCGTAGATGTTTTGTAGCTAGATCCAACAAATTGATTGCTGGTGCTAGAAAAAGTTTTGACGCCGGATACGGTTTGGGTGTCAGTTGTTGTGACGATCCCCGCGCCCGTAAGCGAAGATGCGCCCGTGCCGCCGCTAGCAGCGGCAAGCGTGCCACCAAGCGTCAACGTTCCTGATGTGGTAATTGGGCCACCGGTCAGCGTCAAGCCTGTCGAGCCACCACTACCACTGACGCTAGTTACCGTACCGCTGCCGCCCGTTGAAGAAATGGTTATACCGCCCGAGCTGTTGCTAATCGATATGTTTGTGCCTGCGGTTAACGTTGATAAGCTATAACCCGAACCGTTACCGATAAGTAATTGACCGTTAGACGGCGTAGACGTAACGCCCGTGCCGCCGTAGCCGATACCTATAGTAGATCCGTTCCATGTGCCGCTGGTAATTTTATTACTGACTATCAAGTCATAAGTAACTACGTTGCTCCAACGCCAAGTTAAGTTGCCGCAACTGTATGTGTTATCAATAAAAGGACGTATGCCGTTTGTATCCACAACAACCCGGCCAAAGCCTGGGTACGTAGTTCCTGAACCTAACACAACACCATTGACGCCTGCTACAGTGGCATAGGCTGAGTTTTCGCCAAGGTATGCGTTGCTAGTAGAGCCGTCAGATGTGGCGTAAGTTAACCCCAAAAATTGGTTGGTTAAACTTGTAAAACTTTTCTGACCACTAATTATTTGAGCACCGGTTTTAGTTACGATGCCTGCGCCATCTAGCGTTGTTGACCCCGTACCACCACTAGCAACTGCCAACGTGCCGCCAAGCGTGAGCGTTCCTGATGTTGTGATGGGGCCACCGGTCAACGTCAAGCCTGTCGTACCGCCGCTACCGTCAACGCTAGTGACTGAACCGCTGCCGCCCGTTGCAGAGATGGTAATGGTTCCAGAACCGTTAGTAATGGTTATGTTGGTTCCAGCGGTTAAATTAGCTGGTGTGTAGTTAGAACCGTTACCAATCAGTAATTGGCCGTTAGTGGGTGTAGAAGTAGCGCCCGTGCCGCCATTAGCTACCGCCAACGTGCCAGCCATCGTAATCGTGCCAGACGTTGTAATAGGGCCACCGCTAAACGTTACGCCTGTTGAACCGCCTGACACATCCACACTAGTGACTGTGCCTGAACTAGCCGTTGTAGGAATTACTGGCGGCAATAAATCGGCGTAGTTAGGTATAGATAGTTGTATAAACGTTGGGGCTAAGGCTTGATTGTCAGCAATTTGTACAAATGGTGTAGATGGTGGGGCTAAAGCTTGGTTGTCAGCAATTTGTACAAACGGCGTAGATGGTGGGGCTAAAGCTTGATTGTCAGCAACCGACACAAACGGTACAGACGGCGGTGCTTGATCGGTAATGTTGCTAGCTACTAAAACGTTAATTTGCTGCGATGGCGGCCCAACTTGAATATCATCTAAACTGGTAGGATTGTTGCCTTGCCCCACCAACGTAAACAGATTCAAAAAGAATCGATACCATTCACGCGAAATAAGCCCTGTTCGTTCGTCGATAATACTAACGCGGGGGGCAGGGATGTTGGTGATGTTAAGCATTGGTTGGGGAAATTAAAAGTTCTGCGCCCATGATTGCCGTTTTAACAGGATCAGTCATGGACAGCTCATACACGCGATCACGTAGCTTAAGCGTCATGCCTAACCTACGAAACCAAACGCGATAATAGTATTGACCAATCTTGCCTACCGATGCGGTGTGATAGTTAGACCAAGTATGCCCGCCATCATCTGACCAGCGCAGCATAACTTCAGGATCTGCGCCTTGCGTTCCAGGTATTTGTTGCTCTTCAATAAAATAGTCGTTCGTTTCTGTTACTAAATAATTGCCGCCTGTTTCAGTAATAAAGAAAACACTTTCAGTCACTGAATAGCCGTCTAACCCTACGCCCGTTTCTAAATCAATTTGCATGGCGTGATGGGCTGTGCGCTTAAGATTGTTTTGCCCTGTGGGAAGCGCCCGCCACGAGCGTAACCATTTTTGAATCTGGCCGTTATCTGCGTATGTATTTAGATCAAAAGCGTAAATATTGCCGTTATCGTAATCGCCAACAATAATTTTATTGTTAAACGCCATCTGGCAATTGCTACGATGCCGTGTAAACGTTCCATCACTCCATCCAGCGCGTTCGTGCCACGCACCTGTAGCAACGTCATAAACCCATGTTGTATTGGCGCTAGGAAAGATTAGTACGTAAAAACTGTGGCCGTCTTGTTGGTAGGTGTACGCTAATGCGTCGGTAAGATTGCCGTATTGTTGAATTTGCCATTCAACTGCGTGTGTGCTGATGCGTTGCCCTGTGTAGCCGTTAGCGCGGTAGACAATGCCTTGTCCGCGAGCATCAGATCCAAGCCAAAACAGCCCGTTGTCCATTTTGGCAATTGTGTATGCAGAAATGCAACCAATTTCGTTGAACGCGCCTTGGATACGTTGCAACGGAAAATCTAATGAGCCTGCGTTGTACCAAACTTCTACGCTGTTTGTGCCGTACACCCAAACTTCACGGTGGTCTACAATCAAACCCACTACGCCGTCCGGTGATCCTTCAGCGCTTGCAAAGTCAAGCGGATCAATATCTGTACCATCTAGCAGCTGCGTGACCCAAATGCGTTGACTGTTGGGTTCATTGAAAACAAAATAACCGTCAATGTAACCAACCGTTATCGCGCCGGGAAAATCAGGATCTGTAATCTGGCCGAACACATTGGTTGAATTGTTGTAGATGTAGCTAGGGCCGTTAGCCGCAATAAACAGTTGAATACCGTTATCAGACATGCTGACCGGCCCTGTACCCGTTACGTTACCTAAAAACGTGGCGGCGTAGCTGGTGTTTATCTTGTATAAGCTGTTACCTGAAACAACAAACGCGGAGGTGTTGTCTGACGAAAACGACCACAGCCCTCGGATAGGGCCGGTTCCAATCGTAGCAAGATTGAGTAAGCCAGGACAGCGCTGAAGAAATGCAGGCTCTTTGCCGCCTTCCGGCACAACTTCTGGAAACAAATTGACCATCCTTGCATCGGCTGCGTTGACAGAACGAGCAACGTAAGTCGATCCAAGGATTGGGGTTTTCATTAAAAGTTGTTAGCGTAAATGTTGTACCGTTGACGGGTTGCAACAATCGGGTATGGAATCGCCATCAAATCGCCGGGGAAGTTAATGCGCTTCAGATTACGTTTGCTAGTCATAGCAATACGTTGCACTTGCGGCGATGGTTCCACGCCGAATTCAGGAGCTAGCTCGCACGCTAAGTTATATCGGAAAGCTCTTAAATAGCCTGGTGGAAAATACATATCAGTAGCAACACTTGACACTTCAGTTAAAGTTTCAACCGAAATAATGTGCCACTCTAAGGCTTTAATAGGTACAGGGTAAACAGTCATTTCCAAATCAGGAAATGTATTGTTAATCCACATAACTTGCGGATAAGTTGACGTAACCGTTTTAAACGCTATGCCGTCATATTGTTGTTGGTTGATTAATTTAATACCAAATGACAATCCTGATGACGGATCTTTAAAATACGTAGAATCATCAATTTCAATAGGACGGTTGCCCACAAAATTGCCAGTAGGCCCAAGAGTACGCGATATAACATTTGCAGGCCACGTAAACGTTTGATCTTGCGTACTAAACACGGCTAAACGTTCTGTATCCCAAGATTGAATCATTTGGTTAATTGCCATGATCGAATCTTGCATGACAGCAGCAGATGGCGTTTCGCCTTCTGCTAGAACACCAAGAAGACGAAGCGATCCATCGATGATTTCAGCAGCAGTTGTCATAACTCAACCTCCGAAGTTTTACGGCTGCGGCGGCGCGGTTGAAGTTCATTAACAGGTTCAGACCCATCATGTAAATTATTAGGGTCGTATTCTTCCCAACCGTTCTGTGTGTCGTGTTCAACTTCCATGTGCGAAATTGCGACTTTAGCGCCGTGTACCGGATGGCGAAGATAAATGACGGCCATAATTTTAACGGGGGTTATTAACCCCCGTGCCTTTAAACACCGTGAATAATCGCAAAATTGATAACAACTGCTTCACTCAAACTACCACCGGTCATATTACGCAACGTGATATCGGCAGACCCTGCGATCATGCTTGAGATATAAGTTGTATACGCAGCAGCTGTAGCACCGCCAGACACGTTAACAATAATTGCATCTTTAGCAGAAATAACACTATTTGTTAAAGTAAAAGTCACAGCAGTGTTAGCAGCTAAAGCTGCATTGTTCATCGTAATACGGCCAGAAGATTTGTTAAGCGTCACGCCCGTAGATTTGTCAGTAGCTTGCGTTACTGTACCTTGTGCGGCGGCAGTGTAGCCAAGTTCTGATGAAGCGTAAATGGTCGTACCAACAACCGTAGATGCAGTAGACGCGCCAATAGGCGTGTTGTCTACTGAGCCACCGCTGATAGCTTGATCTTCATACGCCACGCCAATTGGTTTGGTATTAGGCATAATTTATCCTTTAAAAATAGAGGGCCGTAGCCCTCTATTGGTTACGACACGCGGTAGCAAGTCCAAGTGCCATCGCCGGTCTTACGAGCACGGAAATGTCCTGATGTACCCGAAGTTACAGCAGCAGCACCAACAATTGTCCAGCCAGTTCCAACAGCCAATGTTACGGTGTCTGAACCTGCGGCATCAATGTTGATCACGTAGAAATCAAAAGCTGCATTTACTTTGGTTGCTGAAGAAACTTCTGCTTCAAGCAAAGCAACGGTGGGCAACGTCAAGTTACCAGCCGTGCCGTCAAACGTAAACAAACCGTTAGCAAGCTGAGCCGCAGTCATTGTAGTCGCTGCGGTGATTGCTGTAGGTGCGCCTTGAACGATTAAAAGAGCTTCACCGACGTTACCATCATTAAATTGATAGCCGCCAGCGCCATTAGGGATTGCCATGATAAATCCTTTCAAAAAATAATTTGGTAAGGGGGCCGAAGCCCCCTAAATCAATCAGCCCCAAAGACGAACAGCCATTTGCGGACGAATCACACTGTAGCCGTACAACACGTCAATACGGCAGGGCATACGGTCATTGTTGATGTCGTACTGGCGAACAATACGCATCGAGATGCCGTTATGAACCTGACGCGATGCCATGTCAACACCTTGCGGCATCATCAGATCGGCAGTAGCGAAAGTGATTGCGTCTTTATGGTAGACGAGGTTTTGTGGGTACTGCGACGATGTTGCACCAACAAACGTTACAGCCTTGCTGGTTGCTGGCAAGCTGTTAACCGTTGCAAGCGCGTTGCTAGCCGAGTACATCGGAGCAACCGTCAAGTTACCTGCGCCAGAACCGTTAAGCGTCACATCAACCGTTACAACGAACTGGAACAGCGAACCAGTTGACTCACGGGTCTGTGGGTTAACAGCATAGCAGTCAGCCACGGTAAACACGTCGCCAGCCTTAACCGTTGCGCTAGCGCCTGCGCCGGTAATAGCAATGGTGGTTGCACCTTCGCTAGTAACAGCCGCAGAAGTTGTGCCGCCGGTAGCCGTACGTGAGCCGGTCGTGAACTGCTTGATCGACTGAGACATGTTGATCTCATCAAAGCCAAGTACGCCCATGCCCATCATGCCGTTTCTAAACTGCTTGCTGATCGTATCGGTAGGGTTAAACAAACCTTTCATACCCTCAACTAAACCAGCGTTAGCAGCGGGATTAACCGTAGCGTAACGGGGCGACATCACAGCAGCGTTCTCGTTCAATTTCTGCTGAGCTTGCAACAGAACCAACGATGTGCCAGGCGTTGTGCCAGGCGTACCAACCGTGTTGCCAACATACAGATACGAATTAGCAACGTCTGCATCGATGCTTGATGCAAGTTGGCTAATACGCGGCTTAAGAACGCGCTCTGCAAAGTCATCCAACTGCAAGGTCAACTCAGCAGAAGTAAAGTTAACGCCGATGTGCTTTTGTGAAGCAACAGTCAATGTGGTGAATTGCTCGTTATCTGACTGAACTTGCAGAGCAGCTCCATCAGTAACAAGTGCGCGATCCGGTAAACGGATACGCAAGGTTGAACCAATCTTAGCACCTTCGACAGCAAAGCTATCGTCGTACTGACGGTTTACGTTGCGAGTCAAGACAAGATTATTCTCAAGGATTTCAAGTGCCTTGCGAGTAATCATGTCAATGGTTAATAAACTATTTGCCATGACAATTCCTTATAAAAAATTAGCGGATACGGTTTTGAGCTTCCCATTTCTTTATCTGCCGTTGACGCTCGGCTTCAATCCACTCTGACGTTGACATCTCTTTAATCGAACGTGGGTCAGTCGTGTCTAAAACTCTTGCGTTGCCACCCCGTGGGGTAACCGGCTGAATCGGCGCTGGGGCGCTCGATGATTTCTTAACAGGAGGATTTTCGCTTAATTTAGCTTCAATCTTCCCAATCTCTTTGGCCTGCAAAAAAGGCGACAACTTGGCAATACGATCAGCTTCTTTCGGGTTAGAACCAAGGTAATACGCTACCTCAGGGCCAATGTCAGACGCTTGAATCGTTTCGGCCATCACTGTTGTGATTGGAAGACGCGGGTTGTACGCAACTTGCTCAAAATCTTCGTACTTAGTCCGTGCTTCTTCTTCGCGCTCGTGATAGACCTCAAGAATTTCAGCCCGCTGTCTTTCTGCATCACGTCGTGCAAGTAATTCTACGGCTTTTCTTTCGGCTAACGCTTCCGCGTATTCCTCAGTTGTCGCAAAATTATCTTGAGTTAATGATTCATCTAACGGCGTTACGGAAGTAGACCCCCGCAGCTTTTGTTCCCGTTCCCATTTACGCTGCTCTCTCGCAAGGCGTTTGCTGATCATTGCATCAAGTTCAGCCTGGGTAAATCGCTTTTCCTCAGTCTGCTCTGGTGCTTGTTCAGCGATTTCCGGCGCAATCTGTGCATTCTCCGTGGTGGCCGTCACCTCGGGTGCTGGCGCGGTTTCAACTTCCGCTAAGTTTTCTTGAATTTGTTCAGTCATACATTCAACTCGTTAGAGTCTCGGTCTAGTGGGCCGATACATTGATAACCTATATTATCTTACAAACACTATTGTGGCAATATTACTTGTACCCAACTTGTTGTTGCCTCATCCCATGTATACATTCCATCTGTAGGCATCGCTACAGGCGCTTCCCACTGAGCATTGGCATTTAACAGCCATGAAGGAAAAGGTTTAGGCGGCACAAAGGCATCAATATCTGCTCGGTAGGTGTAACCAATTCCTGCGTAGTTTTTACGCATGTTGCCGTTGTAAGAGGTCTGCTTCCATGTTCCACCGAGAATCTTCTCAAGGTGAGCAGCACCGATGTGTTCTTTTTCCACACCAAACGCATCAGCGGTATCTTTGTTGTCTACCACAACAACCTGCGTGACGATGTTGTTTTGATCAATCTTTGCGAAATGAGCCATTACGCCTCCAACTTGAGTCCGGTTAAATCCATTTCTTCCCCGACAACTCCTACGGGAAAGGTGTTAAACGATAGTGATATTCTTGTGTCCTCGCCTTTGACTTCAGGAACCATGTGCGTCAGCGACGAAGGAAAGAGAATCAATTTGCCGACATGAGCCTCATACCACCAGCTCTCCGAGTTATACGGATTCCACTGTTCCGGCGGGAATTTGATCTGCTGCCAGCCATCTTTGTAAAAGTAAATCCGATCATCAGGGTTGGTCTGCACATAAAACACACCTGAGATGTAACTATTGGGATGCGCGTGTTTGTGGTGAAACTGGCCGGGGTTTGAGTAGTTGCACCAGCTTTGTGTCACACGCAGTGTTACATTGTGCTTAGGATTGACTGTGGACTTGAAGTATTCGCTGACAGCATCCTCAATAAACGAACGTAGGTTTGTCAGCACAGGGCTACGAAGTACGAAGTTATCAATGCTTGTTGTGTTTCCCTGATTCGGTCTTGTCTGCAACTCACGGATGAAGAACAACTCCTCATCTGACAAGGGACGACCTAACTCAGCAAAGCCTACAGGTGTCGGAAACAGATTATGCAATTGCATCTTCGATTTCCTTTTGCTTGATGCCCATTTCCTCTAACTGTTCAGGAAGCCAGATCGTAGGGATTGAATCTTCAAACTCCTTGATCTTGTCTATCACCCAATAGACTTCCTCAATAGAAGGACAAGGCCTCGGATCATCCCAGCGTGTAAAGACGTTGTTAGAGATTTCCCACTTCGCACCCGGACGAAGCAGGTGCATTGCTGTGTCGATACCCAGAAATTTATAAACTTTTGTAGTCATGTTATTGATTGATTTTGATGATTACGATACCCGAGCCGCCAGCAGCGCCAGCTCCAGCAGCACCGCCACCACCCCCGCCACCAGTATTAGAAGAGCCAGCTACCGCTGGCGCAGATGGGTAAAGCCCACCGGCGCCGCCGCCACCTGTCCCACCGCTTGATTGTGGGCCAACGGACCGACCACCACCGCCACCGCCAGCGTAGGTAACTGATCCACCGGACAAACTTGAAGCTGTTCCATCCCCACCTTCGCTTTGACCGTCTGTGTTTCCTGCTTCACCAGCACCTCCACCGCCACCACCTTGTAGGCCACCGCCTCTAGTGCCGCCACCGCCGTTATTACCTTGACGAGCGCTAATTCCTGTTCCGCTCAAGGCCCCAGTAATTGTCGTGCTTGATACCGTCTGACTTGCGCTTACGGTATAAGTTCCTGCGCCTCCGGTGCCAGTACCATAGGCCGTGATCGTTGTGCCAGCGGTAACGCCGGTACCAGTAAGAATCATGCCGACAAGGAACGTATTGGTTACAGTTCCACCAACAGTTAAAGTTGTTCCTGATATAGAAGAGGCTGTTCCAGATGCAGAAGGATTCCCTGAACCGCCGGGACCGTCAATAGCACCTCCGCCTCCTGAACCGCCGTCTAGCCCTGTGTCTAACGGATCACTACCGCCACCCCCGCCGCCAGTTGAAGTAATTGTGCTAAATACGCTATCGATTCCGTTACTGCCTCTGTTGGGGTAAACACCACCTGCACCGCCGCCTCCAACAGTAATTACATAATCCGTTCCTGCGGTAACGGAAAACCCTGAAGCTGTTCTATAACCGCCAGCACCGCCTCCACCTGCCCAATCTGCCCCACCACCCCCACCACCCCCTACCACAAGGTAGTCAACAGAGGTCACACCCGTAGGACATTTCCACGTCGTCGTGCCTTTAAACACAAAGACGGTTTGGCTAGCCACGGTGTACTTGAGGATGACGATACCGGAGCCGCCTGCGCCTCCTGAAGGTTCGCCAGTACTATAAAACCCTGCTCCACCACCCCCGCCGCTAAAGGCTGTTCCTGCCGTTCCCGGATTGTTTCCACCTGATGCGCCTGCCGGACCGCCGCCGCCATAACCACCTGTTCCGGGTGTACCACCATCAGTGCCACCTCCACCGCCGCCGGAAAAGTATCCGGTAGCTGGAGAACCTCCGGGGCCAGCGCCACCGTAAGAGCTTGCAAAAGACGGGCCTTGCGATCCATTTCCACCATTACCCGCTGCGCTAGGCCCAGCAGCCGTTCCTGACCCACCTGCACCGCCGCCTCCACCGCCTCTGCCGGTTCCTGATAAAGGCCCGTCTCCTCCAGAGCTTCCTTGTGTTGCATTAGAATCTGGCGGCGATGATGAAGCGGGTGTATTCCCCGGCCCTCCGGTATTAGTCCCCGGACTTCCGTTTCCTAAACCACCACCACCGCCAGAACCGCCTGATAAACCCGAACCTAACCCAGCGCCTGCGCTTTCTCTACAACCACCACCCCCGCCTTTTGTTGCGGTAATTGTTGCAAATACTGAATCGTTTCCAGAACTTCCCCTGCTAGCGCTTGAAGAAGTGCTAGCGCCACCACTACCAACTGTAATTGCGTAATTACCATTTCCATCACCACCCGTAGTAGAAACGGCAAATCCAGTGCCAGTTCTATAACCACCCGCACCGCCACCGCCAAATCTGTTACTAGCTCCACCGCCACCAGCAACTACCAAATAATCAACACTCGTCACCCCAGTAGGGCATGTCCACGTTGAATTACCCGTAAAGGTTTGGATGATGGTGTAGCCACCAGCACCGCCTCCACCAAACGTGGAGCCAAGCAAAGAAAGAAGAATGCCTGTCATGATACGTTTCCAGATACAACGCAAGCTGTTGCGCTATAGAACAAAACCGTTGCCACACCTCGTGTAGCAAGCGTC
>Ga0214923_10005247_pt1 | contig 15165 bp, 15 predicted proteins | sample LL1510_MetaG_FD_177993 | JGI IMG/M metagenome (GOLD analysis project Ga0214923, IMG submission 177993) | Freshwater microbial communities from Lake Lanier, Atlanta, Georgia, United States - LL-1510 | ecosystem: Environmental > Aquatic > Freshwater > Lake | place: USA: Georgia | collected...
GATTGGGGCAATAGGCTTTGGCTCTTCTCACAAAAAAGCCAGTACTGCAATTCTAGCCCTCTATCAATCGCCTAAGAGAAGCGTAATTACTCATGAATTCTTCCCCCTTTACCCCCATCAGGTCCACCCAAAGGGGGCAGGTATATAGATTTATTGATTCGCCGCTTTTTGTTCAAAGGCTTCAACTTTCTCAATTTGCCACTTATTCATTTCGTTTGCGGTCTGTTTTAAAATATCGTCGATGCTCGAAGAGTACTCTTTTTCGAATGGAGTGAGAGGCAAAGGGAGATTCTTTTTAGCGAGAATCATATCCATAAACAGTCTTAAAGTTCTCCCGTTGCCGTCAAGAAAGGGATGAATGGTTATTAAATCTCTGTGAAGTATGAGCGTGGCTCTGACATAACTTTCATTATCTTTCGCGAGTCGCAACCTAGTTGCTGCGTTTTTAATGATTTTTTCAGTTTCAGCTTCCACAAATTTGGGCGGAACATAGTGAAACCTTGCTTTATATTTACCATCTTCAAGCTTTTCTAAAGAATCGGTCTCGATTCGAAAATAGGGATTTGCTAAAAGCCCCTCGATATCTTCAGCGGGGATGTACCTTTCCAATTTTTCGGTTTGTAAATCGCCTTCATACTCAAAGCTATCAAGCACATGATCCCTTAATTTCCCTGCTAAATCTTGAGAATCGGTACCGGTATAGCTTTTCTGTTTATCAACTTCGAGGAGTTTTTGGATAGCATTGGCTTGAGTTAACTTTCCAGAGCGGTAATCTCTTCTGACTCTTCTGCGCTCGTAACCTGAAAAAAACGCATTTCTCATCGCCATTTTATGTATGTCTTGAAGAGTCTTTATAGAAATCTCGTGCTGATTTCCGGCTTGCACATAGGTTTCATAAGCTCGACGCCAATCTTGATATTCCCCAGAGTTCAGCCATGGGCCAAAAGCACCAAATCTTTTCAGATCGATTGTCTCTTGAAATGTGTAATCAAGAGGATTTTGCACAGCTCTTATTTCAACTGGGTTTTCCTCTTTTTCTTCAAGTTCAATTTTCCAAAAGGGAGTTTTCCCTAAAACCTTTTCATCGACAACTCGAGTAATCGAGGTCACCCGAAACGGTGTCCCCGGTTTAAAGAGCACCTCTTTTTCATTCGGAAATACTGACTGAGCCGATATCTCCCTCCCCGTTTTTGATTTGACTGAAAAAAGGACGAGAGTGCGATCGGGGTCTTTTTTGAGATCCTGTTTGCGAATAAAATCACTTGCTTCCGATTTTTCCTTGGAGGTTGAAAAAAAATAGGAAAACTCCATGTTTTTTCCAAACTGATTGCGAATGGAAGCAAATTCCTCATTTGAAAGACCTGCTCCACTGTAAACCCAGCCCTTAAATGGATTTAGTAGCGCGAGCTCCTCAATAATTTTATCTCTCCATCGCAAAGTAGCAGCAAGTCTTGGAAAAGGTCTCACCAAAGAGGAGTTCAGAATGCGATATCCATCTTCCGTGTAATCTGAGATCTCAGGAAATTTTTCTTTGGGTAAAGTACTATCGTAAGTTCGAGTTAACTTGCTTTGATAAAAGGACGGATCATCTTCCGCTAAAAAATCTTCATAAGCCTTTTTAGACCGTTCCAGCCTATCTTGGGGCGACAAATGGCTTAGAGCACCAAACAATTCAGGACACGAGAAATTTTGGCTTTTGGATTTAGGCTGAGCAAAGAGGCAGAATGAGACAAGAAATAACGCTAAACTGAGCCATGTTTTGAAGTGCCTGTGGGCCATGCCCTATTTTTCGGCACGCCGAGCCAAAAACTTTAATCTTCACTTTTACATGGAGTTAGATTTCCACTTTAAAAAGAGCTGCTCTGGGCTAACGAGGTCTGGGCTAATGTACTTAGATTTTGTGTTTCCCAAATTCTGCATCTCTTTAGGCTGCTTGGGAATTTCAAAAGGAACGGGTTTCATGAGTTGGGCAATCCGAGGATCACTCTCCTCCTCCTCTTCTTTCTTTTCCTGTTTTTGCTGTTGTTGTTGCTGCGGAGGTTGCATTGGCATGTCGTTTTCTCCACCTCCTCCACTTTTTTGACCTTGATTTAATCGATGTTCCCAATGCGCATTTTGAGCGGCTGAATTTTCATTCGCTTTAGCTTGAGCTAATTCCTGAAGAGATTTAACCTCTTTCTCTTCAGCTTCCTTTAAAAGCTCCTCTTTTTTGCTTTGGTCTTTTTCCGATTCTGATTCTTTTCTTAATTCATTTGCTTCTTTCATGTACAACTTAGCTTTTTGTGAAGCCACATTTTCTCCACCCAATCCATATATTTGGGCAGAGTGCAGAAGATCCGCTCGTGCACACTTCCCGTTGGCACAGTCACCAAACGAAGCCCTAAATCCCACAAGCAAAAAGAATACAAAGATGAAATATCTCACGTGTCCCCCAAGGAATCGCTTCTAGAGCAAATAAAATGCATCCCAAGTACCAACTTTTTAGCCTGAATAGCCCAGCCCGCTTTGTACCCTAAACATGCCGTTTATAGAGCCTAGGCTTGGGAAATGAACTAACTCTTCAAAAAGCTAAAGCTTTCCGAGCCGCCTATTTTTTCGACAAAAAAAGTCAATCTTTTGACAGCAAAACAGTTGTTAACAAAAGAGGACTCAAGAGGATTCCTCGTTTTTTTAAACTTCGATAACCTAATTTACAAGACACCCGTCTTCGTGAATCCCCAACTAAAACTGAAAGGAAACTTCCTATGCGCATCGAACTCATCATGCTTTGCACAGGTTTACTGAGTTTAAGTTCAAGTCTCTTCGCTAGCCCCATAAACCGTGACCTAGTTACAGACCCCAACGGAAAAAATCAACTCTTAGTCGTGGGTGTTCCTGGAGGATTACCCGGAATTGATAAAGATCTAAAAATGGTTGAAGAGATGGGAACAAACCAAGCTTACAATTTTTCTCCAACCAAACTTTGGAGTAGCCAAGGTACAGTTCAAAATGTTTCAACACAACTCACAACTCTTGCGACCAACGCTCTAGACACCGGCACACTCTTCTTCTACTATTCCGGTCATGGTTCTAGGGGTAGCATTTCACTAAAAGATCGCTCCATGAAAGTTTCCGAGATTCGAGAAGCTGTCGAAAAGGGGCGTGAAGGTCTTGGGCCTGTGTCAAGACTGGTCATGATTTTTGACTCCTGTTATTCGGGTTCGCTTGTAGACCCTTTAAGAAAAATATTTTCGCCACTCTTTGAGCAAAGCGATGCGAGTGAATTTTCGAATAATCTCATTGAAGAGTTTAGCGGAAAAACAAGAGACTCCTCTTACTGGAATAGTCTCTTTGTTTTTGCATCTTCTAGATCCAATGAAACTTCAAGCGCGGGTTCTTCGGGTTCCGAGTTTACAGTCGCTCTTAAAAAAGCCTTCGCAGAAACACTCTCAGCTAATGGAACAATGGCAGAATGGGTTAGCAAAACTAAAGCTTACACTTCGGGTCACCACCCCGTGGAGAGATTTAGTCCACTGGATATCGGTAATGAAAAGCTAGTCCCCTAATCGGTTTCGGTATAAACAACTTTTGAATGGAACTCATCTCGAATGATGAGTTCCTTCATTTTTTTAAACGAAATTGCTTTTGATGTTCCATCCGGATAGAAGACCCTAAAAGCTTTGTTCTTGGGAAGCCTTTTTTCAGTTTCTTCCTCTTCGACCGAAGTTTCCCACTGCCGTTTTTTTCCCTCGACAATATTTCCACTGTTGACCAAAACCCCCATGGGAGCAACGACAGGAACCCCTGTTGCTTTTGCGAGCCTCACGGCATCGGCCTCGGAGTTCTCTCGCGGCAAGCCACCACTGCAGGTCTTATAAAATATGAACCTTGAGCTTCTTACTCCCGGAAGCTTTGAATAAATTTCAATAACTTTATCGACATCGATCTGAACCTCTACAACAGGTTCTGACTTCACAGTGAATGGATATAATACGTGAACTTCCCCGCCAGCGTTTCCGTGTCCCACTCCAAAATATCCAACATCAGGTTTTAACGATTGGCGTATCGCAAAGCCTCCTTCAGAACCGTTTTTATCATGGATCCAGAGGTCAAACTGACGAAAGTTCTGAGGAGCTCCTCTCAAATTTAGAACCCGCTCTTTAATTTCTCTGTCAGCCCAGTTTCTAAGACTTCGTAGAGTATTCATTTTATCTTCAAGATATCCTTCATCGTCTGTTTTTTTGAGTTTTTCGCGCAGCTCAGTTGGCAGTTGAGTAACAGCCTGTGTTATATCCATGTCTTCAGGCTTTATTTTTTTCGAAGCTGCCCCTAGTCTCAAACCGGCTCTAATCCAGCCTAAGTTAGGCGGCTCTCCCAAAGCCTCAATGACCGATTGGCAATAGCGCTTTGGAAGGGGAATTTTGGGGACAGAGAAACCAGTATTGACGTAAATAAGCAGCATCACTGCCAAGTATTTGAACAGTGTATTCTTAAAAGTACAGCCCACTTGAAACTTCCCTTGTCTCTTTAAAGTTAGGGTTGCAAAAGCAATGCATAAACGAGATTTACTTTGATAAAATAATGCGATGGTATCGACGCAATCGAAAAGCTTTCCTCAAAAGTGGCTTTTAACAATGAGTCTCTATCTCATTCTAATAGGGGTTGGCTCTCGCATGCTAGTCATCGGCGGGAGCAAGTACCTTAATCAGTCAGCTGAAAATTTAGCCGTTCTGGGAGCTTTAGAAGCTTCTGAAGGGAAAAATATTTTTCCTACAAATACTGTGAGCCCCTTCCGCCTGTACACCTACACCCCCGTTCATGCGTGGTTGGTAGGTACATTGATTTCACCGCTTAAAAGCAAGTCCACACTGGCGAGAGCCTATGCCATCCGCTTTTTGAGTTTTGTATTTTTAATATTGAGCTTTTTTGTTTTTTGGAAATTCTTTATCCATGGCAACGATATACCAAATATTCTTTTTGCAATGGGCCTAGCTCTGGGGCTTTCTGAATTCGGGAATTATGGACTTAGTGGACGAAACGATACTTTAGCCCTGATGTTTGAAATAGTGGCTGGGTCGTTTTTTGTGTGTTGGATTCAAAAGCGAACAAATTATCTACTTTTATTTTTTTCGCTCAGTTGCAGCTTAGCACTTTTAACACGGCAGAATTCTGCGAGCATGATTATAAGTGGCGGCCTTTTTCTTTTATTAAATCGCCGTTGGCGAGAATTGCTTTTAGTAACCATCTCATTTCTTACAATCATGAGTGTTGAGCTTTTAGCTATCAATCACTATTTCCCCTACTTTTGGAGTCATTCATTCAAGACCCACATCGGAGTTTGGAGAGCTTTTTATTGGCTTCATCCAAGCACCCTATTTTTTATTGCATGTTATTTTCTTTTCTTTGTTTTAGGCCTGAAAAATATTCTTAAGACCGACACAGCTCCAAAGATCTCCTTTTTGAAATTAGCCATTCTAGTTTCTGCTGTACTTTCGTTTATTTTAATCCACCGTCATGGAGCATGGCTTAACTATTTTCTTGAAACTATTTTACTTTTGAGTTTTTTCACAAGCCGCGAGTTGGTCGAGCTTTTTAAAGAAAACGGGCCTAGCAAAACAAAACATTATTTAAGTTTTATAATTGCAGGTTTTTCTCTATTCATCTGTGCTTACAACTTAATAAGAACTCAGACCCAATTCAAAGGCCTAGCTCGACTAGACTTCCCCGGAGCTACAGCCCAACTGAAATCCATCGCTCCCCAAGGAGGGGTCTCCTTAGGAGCTTGGGCACAAGGGCTTGGGGTTTATTTACGAGATTGGGAACTTATTGGGCCCGAAATTCTCAACGGAGGTCACTACGGAGAAGCTAATTACAAAAATTTTCAGTGGGTTTACCAAAATCTGAAACAAAAGATCGAAACTCCTAGCCCTCCTGCTCTGGTTTACGTCAATCCCGACTGTGGGGGTACAAAAACAGCAGGTCCCCTCATATCAGACCCTCACCTTCAAAAATTGATGGGTAACTATCGGCTCAAAGCAGTTCTCTACCCATGGCTTTGTATTTATACGAGCCCCAATGAATCCTAGACATCGTGCGCCGGTACTATTATTCTAAGTAAAAATAATTCGGGGACCGATCATGAAAAAACATAGCTGGGCGCTCATCCCTCTTATCGTTGTGAACTCTCTTTCCCTTTTTGGGTTTGCAACTTTTGCGAGCAATCCTGATTATTTAAAGAAATTTCCTTGGGCCGAACCTATTTTTGAGATCTCCTACCCGCTCTTTTCAAGATTACAGATCCTATTAGCCGTATCTGCGATAATTTATGTCCTTTGGAACCAATGTTCAAAAGTTTGGATGAAAGCCTTTGTCGCCATCATAATAACAAGCTTAACGAGTGAACTCGCCGGTACCAGTGTGGGAATTCCATTTGGAGCTTACGGGTACTCTTCTTTATTGGGATTTAAAATTTTAGGCAAAGTTCCAGCACTCATACCTCTGAGCTGGTTTTACATGTCGATAGCATCTTATGACATGGTAAGACTACGGTTCAACGATAACCGTTTTAGCTTGATCCGGGTCACCCTAAGCTCCCTAGTCCTCCTGATCTGGGACTTGGTCCTTGATCCTGCCATGAGCCACCTGACCCCGTTTTGGCTTTGGGAAAACCCAGGTGGATTTTTTGGCATGCCTACATCAAATTTGGTAGGTTGGTTCATTACCGGATTTTTTCTGATGTTGTGGCTTGAAATTCTCAAAGCTCACGAATGGCTCAAAGCATTACCTCAATATTTTTCTAGAAATTTCTACTTAGCAAACCTCATGTTACCCCTAGGAATGTGCTTGATCTCTCAATTATGGATCCCAGTTCTACTTTCTCTAGGAGCTCTACTTCCGATCATCCTTTCAACGGAGAATTTTAAAAAGCTAAAACACTTCCAAAAGGAAACACTTGCCTAGACGCCTTTTTGTTCTTTTTTTTCGGTTTTTTCTGTATCTCTTTTTTAGAAAACATCTGGCCCATATTCTGTACAAAATAGAAAACAAACCACTGGAAGTGAATTCCAATCTCCCAGTCCTATTGTTAGCCAATCACGTGAGTTGGTGGGATGGATTTTTAATCATATTTTTGTGTGAGAAAATCATGCCACAAAGACAACTACTCATTGCAATGCTCAAATCGGAATGGTCGAAACGGACGTGGATGTCGTCGATTGGAGCCGTGCCGATCGATCCATCATCTCCTTCTCAATTGCTCTCTTTCTTTAAAATGCTTAAGAAAAAAAGAGCGGAAAATTCCTCATTCTGCTTGGCCTATTTTTACGAAGGCTCCATGGCCAATCCTGGGGAACAGCCCTCTTCTCCTAAACGAGGAACAGAAGTTGTCGTCGACCAGCTTGCCCCAATTACAGTTTTACCCGTATCAATTACCATGGATTTTCGCTATCGCTCAAAAACCTCTGCTTTTGTAAAAGTAGGAACGCCCAGAGAAGTTAATAATTCCACTGAGCTTTCTGAATCTTTCACCGAAATCAGTCATCTTCTAAAGTCGACTCATTTGGAAACCACATCGGTTCAAGAGCATATGGGTGAGCTCCAAAAATACGATTGGAGACCCCTGTGGTAGTTCTTGAGGTTTTAATCGCATCTTACTCTGTCGGAATGCTCATTTTGGTCATTCTTAATTATGCATTTCTGCCTCGAGTTGAGAGCAATCTAGCGAAAGAAAATCCAAAGGTCTCTGTGCTCATTCCAGCTCGCAATGAAAGCCAGAATCTCTCAAGTAACTTACCGCTCTGGCTCGCGCAGGACTACCCAAACTTCGAAATCCTAGTACTCAACGACCAGTCTGAAGACTCCACAGACCAAATCTTACAATCCTTTGCCAACCAAATAATCATCATGCAGGGATTGCCCTTACCCAAAGGTTGGCTTGGTAAAAATTGGGCCTGCCATCAACTAAGCCAAGCCGCAAGCGGAGATCTGTTTTTATTTGTTGACGCAGATGTTTCGCCTGAGCAGCGGGCCATATCAGTCACGGTAAGCACATTAGAAAAGTATCAACTTCGATCATTCTCCGCATTTTTAAAGCAGTCTTTCGCCCACTGGAGTTCAAAAGCTGTCATACCATGGGCATTTCAATTTCCCGTTCTTGCTTGGGCTCCCCTCTTCTTGAATCGTTTTTTTAGATTTTCAAGACTTGCGATCGGTAACGGTCAATGGTTTGTATTTGAAAAACAATGCTATTTGGCAATGGGTGGCCACGAAGCAGTTAAATCATCCGTTATTGAGGATATGGCCTTAGCGAAACTGCTTTTTACTAAAGGTTTTAGATATCAACCTTTCATAGCACCTGAGTTAGCCACCGTTCACATGTACAAAGACGCCGAAGATCTCACAGAGGGGTTAACTAAAAACCTTTCCTTCATTTTTGGGCCTACACTTTTCGAAAACTTTTTTTTCTTTATTCTATTTGTGGGATTATTGGGCACTCTAGCCTTCAAACAGGGAATATTCTTTTTGATAGTGTTGCTCTCTTTTTACATAGCTCAATTCACTTTCAAACAAAAGAATGTATCCCCAATCCTTGTTCCTTTTGGAATTTTTTTAACTTTATTTCTTTTCCTTCGTTCACTGACAGCAAAGAAGCGCAAAACTATTTCCTGGAAGGGCAGAGCCATAACCTAAATTGGCCTCATCCTAGAAAAATGGTACAATACCATGATGAAAACCTTCTTAATTTCTTTGATAGCTTCGTTTTTTCTTCCGGTGGCTCTTGCTGACAACCTCAATCAAGAACAAAAAAACGCATTAAAAGAGGTGATGAATCAGCTAACGAATCCCAGTGCACGCATGGAGCAGCTAAAAAACGATAAAAAAGCTCAAGATTCAGATAAAGTTGTGAAGGAACTCGGTGGTGAATACTCCGAAGAAATCTATCAACTGGCTGCACAAATTATGGAGAATCTCGTCCGTGAAGCCCAAGGCGACCCCGACAAAATGATGAAGATATTGGAGAAGGCACAACAAAACCCAAGCGCCTTTGCCGACACATTTTCTGAAGAGCAAAAACGAAAACTCAAGGAACTTGGAAAAAAGATTGAGAAAAGGCAGGGGAAACTTATTCACTAACGTGAGTCGGTCATTCTCATGTCAACCCAAACTGCGTGAGCTGCATTAATGTTGTCCTTCAGTGAAACTACTATGAGTTCTAATTCCTGATTTTTTCTGACCGGAACCATAAACATAACTTCTCGGTTATCATCACCCATGGGCATACTTGAAAACAGGACTCGCCCCCCTTCTCTTATTTCGCACTTAATTCTTGCTCCTCTTGCGTTGTCCGGATATCCACAACTTCCAAGTAGAAATCGCTTGTTCGATTTTATCCTAATTCGAGTATTGGAATTTGCGTGGGTTCCAATTCCTGAATACCGAATCGCTCCTTTAAGAACAATCGGTTCGCCTTTTAAATTTGCATTTTTTTGAAGCACTCCATAGCCTTGCTGATGGCTTACTATTTCAAAATCAGAAAAATTTAAACTTCTCCACTTCCAAAAGAGAGGTGTGTCAGTGGAGTAACTAATGTAGCCATAACCACATACAGCCAAAAATAAAACGGAATAGAATGGCCATCGAGATAACGCCTTCTCAGCCACAACTTTCTTCTTTTTGCTTTTTACAGTTCTTTGAACGGGCTTAAAAACCAAACGACGGTAAGTTTGTTGGCTTCGCAACCCTGTAAAAACTATGAACACAAAAGTCACAAAAGATAGCCACCGAAATAGAGTCCACGACCATGAGGAGCCAAAAGTGAGTTTCACTTCGTTTGACTTAGGCACGATTCCTAAAAAACCGGGGCTTACAAGAAAAATGGGCTCGCCCCCTGAAGATGTAAAAGAGGGATGATAAGCATATTTCAAATAATGGGCGACATTCGGGCAGTCGGTCCTAAGACGAATTCCAGAGAAATCAACTTTCGTTTCGGGATGACACTGAGGATTGGATGTAAAGTCTTCTTTAGCCGGCAGATCTTGCTCCCGCTTAGAGGTTATTAAAAATTTATTCCCGTGGCGGTAATCTCTAAACCAATACCAGAACTGATCGCGCCAATGGTCGAACTTAATACTATCTGGAACTTCACGGAACACATCTACCATGGGAACGGGATTTAGGTTTTCAAAAAGACTCCAAGCTCCTGCTCTAAATGTCTCTCTTAAAAACGGGGCTTTTTTGGCTTCACTTAGAACAATATCGGAACTTAGAATCAACTCTTTCACCCCCAAAAGCTCTTGCCGATCCTTCGACCCGATTACATTTCGCCTCATACAGGGCCACTGATGGAAAGGACAACTTGAAGCCTGGCTGATTTCTGATGTCAGGCTAAAAATCATGGGTGCAAGCACTGTGGATTGAAGATACAAACTTTCGGTTGTGGATCGGTTGGCAAAATACGGAAGCATTTCAAAAACCCGTTCAGTCCCCACATGATTATTTTTTAGATGATGTTCATAGGCGACTCGTGGACGCGAAAGGTCTCCACGTAAAGCATCCGATAACTTTTCAAGATCTTGGTATTTTGGCTTACTCTGCCATCCCGAATAGTTCCAATTGGCCCAAATGGGAAATTTAATCACGTGAATACTTTGCCAGTAAAACAGAAAGCCGACGATGAGGATGGCAACGAGAGCGCGAGCCTTGGGAGGAATGCCCTTCAATGCCAAGGAACTTAAACATCCAATCGACATTGCGAGAAAGAGCTGAGTTTGAGGTAAAGCTCTGACATCCACTAACTTTAACCATCGAAAAACAAAAAAGAATGCTAAATAGACAAGAGAAGCCAAGAACCAGAACAGTAACACTCGAAGAGTGATGTAATCTCGTTTCCTGACACCTCGATAAAGAACCAAAAGGAGCGAGACAAGAGCTATCACAAAAATAGGCTCAAATATTTTTGGTACAACCTCCTCGGGCCAGTTTTGAAACACCCAAGAAAAAGTGTGTGCCGTCACCCATGGGCCATTTAGAATCATAGGTCCAATGAACCAAGCCGATAGCCCCAATGAAAACAAAGCACTCAAAGCGCACGCAATAAATCGGGATTTCACATTGTGCTTTGGCACCAAGAGAGTCGCAAGAAGCAGCAAGGGGGGGACGCCAAAAAAAATATAGCCGTGAGAAAGCGCTACACAGGACAAAAGAAGACCAGACTTCCATGGAACTTTTTTCTTTTCAATTTCTTGCCAGAGAACTCCAAAGGCCAGAACAAGAAAATTAAGTGCGTACATATGGGCAAATTGCCCCGATAGGGTTGAGAGTGTGTTCCCGCCCCACATCGTATAACCTTCATTTAAAACGACTGCTGAAGAGAAGAAAGCTGCTAAAACCGCAGGCAACATTCGATGTGACATGAGTCGCACTGACCACCACACGCAAAGTGGCAAAGTCACTACAGGTAAAATGGAGCCCACGTTAAAAGCAGTTCCAACGGGGATGAGGTAGCCCAGAAGCGCCATAAACACAAATGGCAGTGGGAAATAATGAACAAGTAACCCTTCTCCCCCATTATTTCCAGGATTCCAAGGCCTCATGACAAGATTTGGAATACCGTAATCGCGCAACACTTTCACTGGCCAAAAATGAGAGCCAGTATCCCCCCCTGTTGCTGGGAGTTCGTTAAAAACACTCTTGGGGATGAACTGAGCGATCACAACGATTGCGAGAACTACAGCAATGGCTTCTACTAGCTTATTGAGTGTTTTAACAGGCAATGCTTTTAGAGGCTTTTCCTGAAGCATTTTACCCTGCTCTTTTCATCTCTTTTTGAGAAGCCGAAAGAGAAATAGTCTCTCGAACAATATAGTGAGGACGGCCTTTCGACTGAGCAAACATTTTACCAAGATACACGCCCATCACACCTAAAACAAAAAGCTGTACTCCGCCTATTAATAATACGCTAGCAATCACTGATGCCCACCCTGACACGCTTTTCGCCGTAAACAATTTTATGACAACGGCATAGGCTAAATAAAGAAAGGAGGATGATGCAAAAAACGCCCCTAAGTAGAGAGATAAATACAGTGGCTTCACACTAAAACTTGTGACTCCTGCCACAGAGAGCTTTAGCATTTTTACAAAGCTATATTTGCTTTCTCCGTGCTGTCGAAAGGCTTGCTGATAATTTAAATATTCCGTTTTAAACCCAAGCCAAGGAATGAGTCCTCGCCAAAAGAGTTCATTCTCGGTCAATTTTCGACAAGCTTCGACCACTTTTCTGTCGAGCAATCGAAAATCAGCGGAACCCGCCTCCACAGGAACATCTGAAATAAATCGAAGTAAAAAATAGAACACTTTGGAAGACCAGCGTTTAAAGATTGGGAGTTTATCTGAAGTAGCTCTCTTAGAAATCACCACATCCGCTCCATCTCTCCACATTTTTAGCATTTGAGGGATATACTCAGGGGGATGTTCGAGATCGCAGTCAATTGAAACTACACAATCACCTTCGGCGTAATCAAATCCAGCTTTGATAGCAGCTTGGTGACCAAAATTTCTTGAGAACGAAACACCTTTCACTTGCGGATGATTTTCAGAGAGTTTTTTTATTTCCTGTGAGGTTCCGTCATGACTTCCGTCATCAATAAAAAGAACTTCAAAATTTTCGCTCGATAGAACTCGGGCCACTTGTTGATACACGAGCCCTATGTTGAGCTCTTCATTAAACGCAGGAATGACAATGGAAATGTTGGGCCTAGTCATATTGAATCGATTCTCTTCTTAATTATCGGAAAATCGACACAATTTCTTAATGCGCTCTAAAAGGGGAAACTCGCTTTTTAAAAAAAGAGGCTTGAGTGTTAATCTCGTTTCAAAGAGCGAACAGATGCCGCTTTGCGGCGCTGACTTCTCCAATACTCCCAGCCAGCCACAAGTGTTGCTAGAAAGAAGGGGCCAAACCAGCTTGGAAGCTCTGGGACGGATGTTACGTCGACGCAGCAATACAGGTTAGCGTCGGGATCAATATTGGGCTCACAAGTTTCACTGACAGAACAACTATCATTGCAATCAGGGGAGTCAAACTGTTTTTCAGGAGGAAGGGTCGTGCAATCGTAGTCTGCAAAGACAAATGTTTGGGGTAGCGCCAGAAATAAAACGACCAACCAAAGCTTAAAACAATTAAAACGCTTCATTTATAAAACCCCTTTTGTCTGAGTTAATGGTCCTTCCCATTTTCTGTAAAGCCGTACGAAGATAATAATCCCCACTAAGTATAAAATCCAACCTAAATGATTGTGAAATGCCGCTTCAATCACCTTTTTTCCTGCTTTCCCCATCGCCATTTTCTCAAACTGAATTCCCATCAAGTAAAAAAGAGAGATCCGAAAAGTATTCAATAGAAATAAAAACACAGTACCGAGCCCATAGGCCCCAAAAACCTTCCAACTCCAATCACGCTTATGTAGACACTGAATTAAAGAAAAAGCAAAAATAAAAAAGAAAATTCCCTCGAGGCCCGAGCACCCCATGATGATCTTGATAGCAAACCCCTCCCCTGTGAGATTAAAAGAAACAGGTGTCACACTAAACTTCAAATTCATCCCAAAAAGGCGATAGAGTTCAAGAACTGATCGAGCAGTTCCGTAAGCAGCTTCTCGCCAAAAAAACCTGAGAATATGGGGGTAATTTAACAAAGCCGCAACCGCGATGAGCGCATAGAGAGCTGCTGTGCTCTTATCACGAACAAAAGTCACTAACTCTTTCACCCGTAACGTACAAAGAAAACCTGCCCCTAAAAGAAAAACACAACTCATCAAAAGGGTAATAACTAGACACGAGTGAGAAAAAAGACTTGTTAAAAAAAGATAGTTCTTAAGAAAGAGAATAATAGCAGCCAGAAGAGCTAGAAACGAAACAAACATATTCGATCTAAAAGAAATCGAGACCCCGTTATCTTGCAAGTGATAGAGACTGACCCAAGCCCCAAGGCCTAGTGGGATGTAAATATCTCTTGAGTAGACCCCTAGAGTGAGGTTGTTCTCCCCGAAAGTCTCATGAAAAAAGTGGTGAATGATAACAGTTGCAAGAACAGGAAAGCCCAGTGGGGCTAGGGCTAAAGCCGCTTTTTTGGGCTGAATCATGAAAAAATCGTAACATTGTAAGTAGCGATTGTTAAATTTTTTTCATAATCGGTCTTTCTCTTGCACCCTGAGAATACATGAGACAAACTAGATTCAAAGTAGAACCCTAACGAATGAGGTACGTATGTTGAAACGGTTACTTACTTTAACCATCATTTTCTTTCTAGCTAGCTGCGGAAAAAGTTCCCCAACCATGGATGGAGTGGATCTGGCTCCAGATGGTAATGCGCCAGTAGGGTCTCCCATCGAAGCCCCCTCTGCTGGAGATGAAATGGATCAAGTCTCGGTTGCTCAAGAAGAAGCACCGGCTGAAGCTGTTAAAATTTTTAATGCTCCCATCGTTTTGATTCGAGGAGCAGTCACACAACAGCAGACAGCCATGGATATAGCTCCTGGGACCTAAAAATTGAATAGATTCTTGAAAGGCCTAGCACCAAAGTGTCTAGGCCTTTTACATTGCCTTAGGCTGTATTGAAGAAAGCGGCGCTATGTGCCATACTTAGAGGTAGAGGCACGTATGCGGATGACTGTTATTTACATTCTAAGTGTACTTTTTCTTTCAAGTTGCGGGAAAAATTCGGGTCCTACTTTTAATATCGACCTTGCTCCCGACAACTCCCCTGTTTCAGATATGACATCATCAACCGATTCAGAAAACTCTCCGGAAACAGAAACTGCAATTGCATCCGCATCACCCAATGGTGTTTTAGTATTCGATGCTCCTATCATACTCATTCGAGGAGCCTCCCCTCAGCAAAACACATCCATGGATGCCACCCCGGGAACCTAAACCAGCATAAAATGAATTGTGTTGATATCGACATAATTCGCCTGCCAATTAAGTACTTATTTACATATTGTTAGCAGAGTATTGCGGCGCGCTATCACAGGGGTTAAAATTAAAATTAAGGCTTGATCGATTTTAACCGAGGTACGTTTGTGGGCAGAGTGTATAAAAAATACCGTTCATCTTTAGCATACGTACTGATCTGTTTTCTCACTCTTTTCTCAAATTCCTATCTTCCCACCCGAGCTGATGAGGGGATTG
>Ga0214923_10005249_pt1 | contig 15158 bp, 13 predicted proteins | sample LL1510_MetaG_FD_177993 | JGI IMG/M metagenome (GOLD analysis project Ga0214923, IMG submission 177993) | Freshwater microbial communities from Lake Lanier, Atlanta, Georgia, United States - LL-1510 | ecosystem: Environmental > Aquatic > Freshwater > Lake | place: USA: Georgia | collected...
CGTGCGCGTCAGCAATTCAACGAAAACTCAAAATACTTGTGTTGGCACCATACTATTCCAGAAATGAATCACAACGAACTTGTTGGATGGGGTGGAGGAGATGAGCGTTTTGCGCCTGTATTCTTCTTTACCGGTGACTTGAATCCACGCAACCAAAAACGAATGGAAATCACTCGTGATGCAGTGGAGAAAAAAACAGGAGCTGTGTTTCAAGTTGAACCAAAAGGAGACAACTTTATTGCACGTTCCATTTACGCGATAAATATCGTGGATTGGGCTTCTTACTATTTGTGTGAGTTGAATGGCGCAGATATTATCGACATCGCAATCATTGATTACCTAAAAGGAGAAATGGCGAAATTTTAATGAACCTAAAACCATTTGTACATACGCTTGATTTGGGTTTAATTGACTACAAAGAAGCTTGGGATTATCAAGAAAAATTATTCAAAGAAACAATTGATTTAAAGATTGCTGCCAGAAATGGAGAAACGGAGGAAATGCCACAGAATTATTTATTGTTCTGTGAGCATCCTCACGTGTACACCTTGGGGAAAAGCGGAAAACAGGATCACTTATTGTTGGATGATGTAGGTTTAGAAGCACACAAAGCAAGCTATTATAAAATCAACCGTGGTGGTGACATCACCTATCATGGTCCTGGTCAGTTAGTAGTTTATCCTATTTTTGATTTAGAGCAGTTTTTTACTGATATTCACAAATACTTACGCTTCTTGGAGGAGGCTGTCATTCGCACCTTAGCGGAGTTTGGAATTGAATCGGGTAGAATGCCAGGTTTAACAGGTGTTTGGTTGGGATATAACGACGATAATCCTCGTAAAATTTGTGCAATGGGCGTTAAATGCTCACGTTGGGTAACGATGCACGGAATTGGTTTTAATCTCAATACAGATTTAAGCTATTTTTCTCACATAATTCCTTGCGGGATTGATGATAAAGCTGTAACTTCCATGCAGCAAGAATTAGGGCATCCCTTGGAGCGTCAAGAAGTACTTGCAAAACTAACCAAACATTTATCTGATTTATTCGAATTTAACTACTAACGTATGAAATTACTAAAAAAGGTATTCAGATACCTGCTTTACACGCTCCTATTTCTGATTGTTTCCTTGAATGTTTTTATTGTTTTAACGGGAAGGTATTACTTGTATAATGGCATGGCTAAAACCTATTTAGTTGGAAAAAGTGGTCCAGGAATTTATGACTTGGATTTATTTCCGCATTCCGAAATTGAAAAAGCTAGTTCTCCGTTCTTGTGGAAAAAACACCGAGCTTTTAATACTGTTCGTTTTACCTCTGAAGAAGAAGCGTACCATAAAAAATTAGGTTCGAGGGCTTTTTTAGTTTTTCAGCAAGATAGTTTAGTTTTTGAAAAATATTGGGGAGAGCATACCAAAAACTCCGTTTCAAATTCGTTTTCAGCTGCAAAAACTGTGGTTTCATTTTTAATTGGAATTGCAGTTGACGAAGGAAAAATCAAGAGCGTAGATGAGCCAGTTGGAAATTATATCCCTGAGTTCAAAGCCCAAGGAAGGGATAAAATTACCATTCGCCACTTGTTGTTGATGGCAGCAGGGTTCGATTGGACGGAAAGCGGTTCTAATCCTTTGGGAGAAACCGCAGAGGCCTATTATGGAGATGATTTGTATGGCTTAGTAACCCGCTTGAAAGTAATCAAAACGCCCGGCAAAAACTTCAATTATCAAAGTAGTGACACCCAGATTCTCGCTTTTATTCTAGAAAAAGCAACTGGAAAAACGGTTTCTGATTTGACGGAAGAAAAGCTGTGGAAACCGATGGGTGCTGGACATCAAGCATATTGGAGTTTGGACAAAGAAAATGGCGATGAGAAAGCCTATTGCTGTTTGTATGCAAGTTCGTATGATTTTTCATTGTTAGGTTATTTGATTTTAAACAATGGTAAAATTGGCACCAAACAAATTGTACCCGAATGGTATATGAAAGAAATGGTAAAAACGCCTAAAATGATTACCGAAGAAGGAGTTCCTAATTTACGGTATGGTTGGCATATTTGGACGTACTACAATAATGGAAATCCGGTCTATTATTGCCGTGGTTTGAAAGGTCAATATATTATGGCTATTCCGAAAGATAAGCGTATAATTGTTCGTTTGGGAATGGAAAGAGATGAAACGTTCGAAATTCCAAAGTCAAAAACAAATGACAAATCATTTCATGCAGTCAACGATGAAAAAGTAGGACATCCAATTGATGTTTTTCATTACATCAAAATGGCGGAACGTATCGTCAATGAGTCGAAAGATAAGAAATGAAAGAAGAGTTGAAGGGTCCAAAAGTTGAAAACGTTGCAGTAGCAGTGGTTCAACTGGAAAATGAGGAAAACGAGAAAGAATATTACGTCTATTTATTGAATCTCCGTGACGACATCATGGAAGGTATCATTGTTGCAAGTACGGGATACGGAGAAGATCCAAATACAGGAGAAAAAATCAAAACGTCCACCTTGCGTCATGGGATTGAAGTGATGTTGCCCAACGAAGCGGCTAAAATCGAGCCTATTATGCCTGAATTATTTGCCATTTCAAATGAATATTGGGTAAGTTTTTGGGTAGACGATAAAATGTACGACAAGCGATTTGTATTTGTTGCAGGAACAATAGAACCGGACAAATTCAAGCCTATCGAACATTTAGGCGTGCCTGGTGTTTTGATTAAATGATTCGGTTTTTTCGCTTTTTATTATTCTTGTTTCTGAATTTTGGTGCACTTGCGCTCGGAAGCTATTGGATGGGAGGCTCGCCTGCTGAAAATCAATGGTACATAGCATTACCCAAAGCTCCTTGGACACCTCCGGGTTACTTTTTTGGTATCGCTTGGACGACTATCATGTTGCTTTTTACCATTTTTCTTTTTCGCAATAAAAATTGGAATGTAAGCGTAATTCTTCTCCTCGCAGCGCATTATGTATTGAACATTGGCTGGAATCCTGTTTTCTTCAAATGGCACTTATTGGTTCTCGGCTTTGTGGTAATTGCCTTGCTTTTTGCTGTGGTAGCTTCTTTTTTGATGGTAACACCTCGACAAGATAGAAAAATCAACTTTGCCCTTTTATTTCCTTACTTGGCTTGGCTCTGTGTGGCTTTTAGCTTGAATTTGTATCCGATTCTTTAATTGAACATTTAAAAATTCACTTTTTTATTTCACTTCAAATAATCTTCATTTTGCATTTGATGAAGTAAATAATGTTGCCAAATCAACAGAAAATGATGCCTAATAATAAATTTCAATTATTTTATCAACCCCAATCCTTCTTTTGAAGAAGCATCTTCAGGATAAAGCAATAACACTTTATTAAATAAGATTTTTGCGTCTGCTGTATTTCCAAGAAAATAATTGTTCCATGCACTCATCAACATCGAGTCGTAATCCAATGGGAATAGATTTAATGAAACATCAAAGTATTTTTTGGCAGCAGTATAGTTTTTTCTATAATAATAAATCATTCCTAATTTAAAATGAGCTGTCGAATTTTTTGGATCCAACTTAAGAATTGCTAAATAAGTTTTTTCAACATCCGTCCACTTTTCCATGGCTATCTGTGGATTTAATATGGCCCATAATGGCTCTGTAGCAGCTGGCATTAAATTAATGGCTTTTTGATAGTAAACGATGGACGACGAATAGTTTTTATCCAAATACAGCAACCAGCCCAGCCTAGCATTTATTGGATAGGATTTCTCGTCATAAACATCTTTTAGAGAAGCAACAGCTTCATCATACATTTTTTTCGCTTCTAGAGAAAAACTTTTTGAAAAGGCAGATTGGGTTGTCTTATTTTCTTGCGCAAAAAAGTGAGTGGACACTAGTATCAGTGCCAACGAAAAGGTTTTTTTTAAAAGTTCCATTTTACGGTTGTTATTAGATTATTAGATTGGTAATTATACGAAATTATTTCTGACGTTGAATAAGTTGGATAGGCTGTATAGTAAGCAACTCGCGTTTGTAAGGCATAACCAATAATTAACTCGAATTTTCGATACAAAAAGTGGAAATCAAGGCCTGTATTGTTTACAATTTTGTCAGCTGTGTTGTAGGCAACAAAACCAAGATTAGACATGTAATTATAAAGATTTCCTAGTGAAAATTTACCTTCCATCCACAGCCAATTAGTGCAATTAACGCCTATTTTTTGAACAAAAACCTGTTGTTGTGCATTAGAATTAAAACTATACGAAAAGGCTGTTGAACCAAAAATTTTGGTATTTCCCCATGGATAATAAGTGCATGCACCTTCGAATTGAAATTGGCTGGAACCATATAGATTATTATAATGAAAACTAAAAGCAGGTTGAAAGTTTCCAAAGCGTTTTCCAATGGTTGCTGCAAACAATATGTTATTGTATTGTTCCAGCGTATCACTAAAGTAGGCGATTCCATTTGGATAGAAGTCTACTAGCAGATGCGAAAAATTGGTTCTAAAAAACCCAAAACCAGCTCCAATGTTCAGACCGTTTTTAAATATTTTGACCACACCGAGATTGTATTGAAAATGTGTGTTTTTGTATGCTGATTGATACCGCTGATTTCCGAACGCTATTTGCTCAATCGCTAATGAATTTGTTTTAAAAAAAGCAAATTTTTGAAAAATATAGGTTCTAAATTTACGATTCATTTGAAATTGAATCGTTGTGCCGAAAACATTTCCTTTCAATAGCACATCCGCCCCCTTTTTATCTGGAAAGTTAAAGTTGATGTTTTCATGGGTAGAGATATTTTTGCTAATGGTTGTATTTGTGCCAAAGGAAAGGGCAAACAAATCTTTTCTTTGAATCGCATATTTTTCTTGGACGCTGTCAGGTAGTTGGCAACCGAATTCACGTGCGTCTTCAAATCGATTTGTTTTTAACATACTTAAATACTGGTAAAGTTGTAAATCTTGGTCTGCTGGGTTCATTAAGGCAGCATGTTTAAACTGCTTCAAAGCAAATTCATAATTTTTATGATTAAATGCAATCATTCCTGCCCTCATGTACAAAAAGAAAAAATCTATTTCGTCTGCCTCGGCTTTTTTCAATGTGTTACGAATACCTGACCAATCATTATTCATACACTGGAAATAGGAGATGCTATCTATTTCAGCGTAAGTATAGTTTTTTTGACTTATTAAGTTGAAATTGATCACCATGACAAAATAGAGCACTACTAATTTGAACATAAAAAAGTTTTTAATTGACCTTTTCTTTCATATTGAAAAGATTGTATGGTTTTGTCTTCCAAGTTGATTTTTAAGGTTAATTTACTAACTTTTTTTCTTAAAAAAAGCGTTTCAATTTCTGCACATAAAATCGCTTTTTGGGGTTCAATAGGGTTATCCATGTCGCTGAAATACGATTTGTACTTAGACTTGGTAAATAAGTAAAAAGGAGCTAAAAAATCTTGCATCCAAACGAAAGGTCGTAGATTAAAGTGAACTAGTGGTATTATATCCTCTACGATTATTTCTTCATAAGTGCCCAACAATACACGATACGCGGCTAAATAAAAATAAAATAAGGCTGATTTTTTGTCTCCCTCAAAATCATAAAAATAGAACATGGTTCCATCATTGGTAAAATAAGCAGTTGATTGCGTAAAATGACAAAATATATACGTTCTATTAAATGCATCTGTAAAAACTTCCCAATGAATCGTATCTTTTGAATCGTTAGACTGCAACTTAATTTTTTTGCCAGGAGAAAAGTCGAAACTTTCAGAAATCAAAGCCGTTGTAGAAACATTGGAAATAAGCGTGTTTTCGCTTGGAATTTCAGAAATTTTCAGTTCTAATCGATTTTTCGTTCTTTCTAAAAAATAAGCAATTGGGTAACTCAATGTTTTGGCGCCAATTTGGGGCAGAGTCTGTAATTGAAAATGAATATGAGGCTCGGGAGATCTACCTGAATTTCCGCAAGTGCCTAAAACGGTCCCTTTTGTAACATATTCTCCAATTGCCACTTTGAAAGTATCTTTTTTAATATGGCTAATTTTTGAGAAAAGGCCATTTAAATGATTAAGAATTATTGTATTCCCCCAATTCTCTGTGGTATTAACTTCACCAATTTCATTTTCTTCAACTGTATTTACGATTGTATAAACATACCCATCGAGAGGTGCGATGACGGGTTTATTATAGCAATAAAAATCCTCTCGCTGCGTACCCAAATTCTGGTAAGTTTGAGTGGTTTCATCTATAATAACAAAGTCCAGCGCTTTTCCCCAATCTCCTATATGTGTTATTTTGCCATCGTAACCTTGACTAACAAACCATTCTCCCCAAAAAGGAAGTTGAATTTTCGCTAAATGAGCATTTTTGAAACGATTTATGGACGTCAAATATTTATAGATGGTTTTCTCTGCCGAATAATATTGAAGACTTACTAAGTGCAAGTACTTGTGGAACCATCTGTGTTGCAAGAAAAGTAAAAACAGCACAACACAAATACTGAACGATAAGGTGAACGATCTAAGCTGGAAAACAAACATGACTTTATTTAGGAAAATCATTAATAGCATGAGTATCGGCGTTAACAGAAAAACACTAAGATAGCTGTAAACATTTGGAATAATGTAAAAACAACCGATTCCAATGGACATAAAAATAAAATTGGAGCCTACTAAATGGACGGTTAAATCATTAACATCAGCTCCAAAAAGTGAGTAGAATAAATAGGCAGAATAAAATCCGAGAACGCTCAACGTAAAAGCTATACGAGAAAAATAGAGTATCCCAATTGCAATTAAAATACCTGCAAGAACACTTGTTTGAAAAAATGTGCCAGCCAAAGTTTTAAAATAAGCTAACCAAATACTTGAAATCGACCAATTGTCTAAACAGTGAGTAATTTGAAAAAAGGTTGAATTTTGCATAGAAGCAATGTGATTAATTGCGTAAACATGCTCATCATTAAGCAAGATATGCGAAAAACTCCCTGAAGCAAGTGATACAATTGCATACACAATCAAAAAAGGAAACGATAAAAAAGGTAATTTATGCTTGTAGAAAACACCATTCAACCAAACAGATACAATTAACAAAAAAACAATTGAAGTAACAAAAAGCAAGTAAAAAATAATATTCAATTGATATTGGTAACCCATGAAAAGCCCTAGTAACAAGGCATTAAAACCGTAAAGACCTTCTTCAATTAACTTCTGATTTATCCCAGCTAAATGCGCTAATCCATTAATAAGAGCAACTGCTAATAAACCCGATAGGCCCAAATGAGGGGTAAAAAAGGTAACCGCCAAAAGAATTACAGCCAGTATTTTATCCAGTGAATAAAATAATTGGCTGTAACTGTTCAATATACCATTTAACCAGTATTTCATTCAATTCAGTCGCTTAATTTGACAGATTTTAAATGATCAGGCAATCGTTCTAATTCCATCATTGTGTCTAAGGATTCATTTTCTCTTAGTACATGAGTGTTTCCCTGCATATCAATTAGAATAATTTTTGGTCGCATTTGTATGAATTGCATCCACTGCGTCATGTTGTATGCTCCAACTTTGTGAACGACCACTTGATCTCCTTTGTTTAGCAAAGGTAAGTTTACATTTTCACGAATGCAATCAATGTTCATGCATAATGGACCATATACTACCATATCTTCAGTATGATGCGTAAATTCTTGAGCTGGCGAAATTTTATAGTCATACCAAAATGCATTGAAAAGTAAATTGACTCCAAAATCCATAATAGTAGCTCTTCTACCGTCACTTAGTCGTTTAGATGCTAAAACAGTCCCAACCAACCAAGCAGCATCATCAATTAATACGCGTCCAGATTCTAAAATTAAAGTTGGCAATTCTTCTTGACTAAAGCCATAATTTAAGATCGTTGAAGTAATGGCTTCTGCATAATCATCAATTTGCGGAATGACATCTGCCCCTTGTAGGTACGAACCTTTTAAAGTATTAGAAGAAGCAAAACCTCCCCCTAGATCAAGATATTGCATTGTTATTCCATATTTTGCTTTTACATTGACGGCTAAGTCGCACAATTTAGATGCGGCAATTGCGTAAGCTGATGTTGACAACATATAGGTACCAATATGACAATGTAAACCAACAAGTTCTAGTTCCTTATGTGCTAAAATCTTTATTAGGGCATTCCACGCTTGACCATTTTCGTAATTAAATCCAAATCGATCCCACATTGGGTAAATTCCCGTATCCATATTGACCCGTATGGCTACTCGAGCTCTTAAATCTGTACCTTCCAAGTAAGAAACCAAAGTATAGAGTTCGTCAAAATGGTCAATATGAATGGTCGAATTGTTTTTTACCGCTAAAGCCAAATCATCAACCGTTTTATCTGGACCATTAAAGAGAATTTTACTGCCATCCACACCATTTTGTATGGCCTTTTTGTACTCAAAAATGGAGACCACTTCCGCCCATGAACCTTCTTGATGAAAAATATTACAAACGGCACTTAAATAGTTGGTTTTATAACTCCAAGCGTATTGAACTTTTGGGTACCTCGTTTTAAAAGCTCTAACTGCGTTTTGATAGTTTTTTCGGATTTGCCTTTCAGAGATAACAAAACAAGGAGAACCGTACTCTTTAATGATTTTATTAACAGCAACTCCGTCGAGATGTGTAACAGGAGCAAATTCAGTTTTAGTGCCAAATTTATTCATACTTCCAGTGTTGAGTTTTTGAATAAATGGTCTTTCGTAGGGCATTAGATTTATCATAATTATAGTTTTAATTTTATTATAGTTCTCCTAAGGTTGAGATCTTCTCAAAGTTTTTTAAATCAACAATTTGGTCAAATGAATAACGGATGAATAGTTTTCCAATTTCATATGTTTCGAATGGCTTCACTTCTTCACCTAAAGCCATTTTTACCAATGACTCTGGATGATTTTGACCGCATCCAACTGCTAGGTAAACCCATGCTGGAAATCTAGGATTCATTTCTAAAAGGTAGTATTCACCGTCTTTTGACTTAATAAATTCCAACTCACAACCGCCTTTCCACTTGCTGTTGCTGATCACACGGTTAGTAATTTCGATTAAATTTTCATCTGCTAACGAGATTCCGGCCCAAGCTTTTCCTTTATCAGTTATATACAACTTTCGCATAGGTACAGCTCCAATACAGTTACCTTTTCCATCGCCTAGAGCTGTTACATTTACCTCGTTTCCACTAACAAATTCTTGAACAATAATAGGTAGTCCCCATTTAGCGCTAATTTTATAAAAATAATTCATTGCTTGTTCAGGAGTTGCTGCTATGGAAGCATCGTAAAATTTTCCTTTTATTACCAATGGATAAGTGAATTCATTCTTTAATGCATTTATTTCTTGGGCTGAAAAAATCATTTTGCTAAAAGGAACTTTGACTTCGTTTTTTAGTCCAAAATCATATAACACTGATTTATGCCTTGACTCAAACTGTTCTTGCGTTGGTAGAAAAGTTTCGATTCCTTTTTCTGATTTTAATGTGGGAGCAAGTTTAATGAAACTATGCAATTCAGCATCAAAGTTAGGAATGATAACGTCAAGATTTTCCATAGTGTGGATATAGGTCAAACGCTCCATTAAACTAGAAGTACCAGAAGACGGTAGTGGAATCGAATAGGATTTGTCCACCAATTCATGCATATACAAACCTGGTTCAAGGTTATCATAAGATAAACCAATTATACGAACATCAAATTGAGAACTTTCTTTTAGAGCGCGGATCACAGGAATTCCAGGGCCGGGGCTGTCGATGTTATTCAATCCAGAAACAGCCACAGTTATTTTTTTTCTTTCCATAATCATTCATTCAAAAGTTGAAAATTTTGAAGCATAAGGAAAAAATCCCCCAAATCTTTTTCCATTGTGCTCGCATCAATCTGGAATTTTTGAGTTAGCTCTAGAATAATCTCCTCTTTTGTTTTTCCGTCTTTTAATAAGCTAATGATTTCCATTCCAACTGGGTTAGTTGAGAATGAATCACCATTGGATGGGTTAAAGATGAATCCAGTCTCACTAATAGCAATGTTCTTGTTTATTTTCATGGCTTTTTTCTTCAAATGAATGAACTTAAATGGAAATAAAAAATAAATCTCGGCAAACAGCACGAAAGTATCGGAGAACGTTTTTCATGTTAAAAGCCTTGCTTGAGATACATTTTATAAAATTCGCTTTCAAAACTTTTACCAATTGGCACTTCACAAATTCCCAAGTCAATAATTTTTCCGCGTACGGAAACAATTTGATGAATGGCAATGACATACGAACGATGTACACGAATAAATTTTTGGGAAGGTAATTTATTCAGTAAATTTTTTATTGACATTAAAGTGAGAACAGGCTTTTTTCCTAGCATATGAATTTTAATATAATCATCAAGAGTTTCGAAATATGTAATTTCAGTATGTGGGATCTTCAACAATTTATATTCGCTTCGGACCAACAAAAAAGTATCTTCAAACTTAGAAAGACTTCGTTCGAAGTCAATTGTTTTTTTTGCCTTATTTATTGCTTGGACAAAACGTTTAAAATCAAATTCTACATCTAAAAAATCAATGGCTTCTACATTGTAGGCATCAAATGCTTTCGATTTATCGTTTCCTATGAAAATAGCGTGAGTCACAGATTTATATTTTTCGTAAAATGGGAAAGCAGATTGATTATTTATCTCGCTTTCAAAAAAAGTTAAATCAATGGTTTTAGTGTTGATAAATTGAATGGAATCATCTAATTGGGAAAAGATTCCTTCTATTTGAACAAAAAGTATTTCTGAACAGAAAGATTGAATTTTGTTTAATAACTCTGGCTGATTGACAACTGCACAACAATAAATCATAACCAATTTTTGTTTCTATTCAGACGTTAAATTCCTAATAAACTTTTTCAGTGTTAATTATTTAATGTTTACTCAACGTTATGTTCACAGAAAGCACGTTTAATTTTTATCTTGAGGATGTGATTAACGATTTAAAAACAGAATGAATTTAATCATTACAAAGACATTTATTTTATTGGAAACGCCAAATTTATACCGGTCATTTCAATAGGTGCGGCAATTTGCATACGATTCAGAATAGTTGGCGCAACATCTGCTAAAATTCCATCATTCATACGAACATTGTCGTCTTTCGTAACTAAAATCGCTGGCACAGGATTCAAGCTGTGGGCAGTATTTGGACTTCCATCTGGATTAATAACGAAATCTGCGTTTCCATGATCCGCAATCACCAAAAACTCATATCCGTACTGCAAACCCGTTTCAACTACATCTTTTAAACAAGTGTCAACCGTTTCCACAGCTTTGACAATTGCATCATAAACCCCAGTATGTCCTACCATATCTGGATTTGCAAAATTCAAGCAAATAAAATGTGGCTGTTCTTTTTGAATGGAAGCAATGATTTTATCTCTCACTTCGAGAGCACTCATTTCAGGTTGCAAATCATAAGTAGCTACTTTGGGAGAGTTGACTAAAATTCGCTTTTCACCATCAAAGCATAGTTCTCTTCCACCACTAAAAAAGAAAGTCACATGCGGGTATTTTTCTGTTTCAGCAATACGCACTTGAGTACGATCCATTTTCGATAAAATTTCGCCTAAGGTATTGTTCAAATTGTCTTTTTCGAAAACAACACGCATACCTTGAAACGTAGCATCGTAATTCGTCATGGTGCAGTAGTACAAATTCAGTTTTTTCATTCCTAACTCAGGAAAATCACGTTGTGTGAGTGCTGTTGTTATTTCCCTAGGACGATCCGTTCTAAAGTTGAAGCTAATTACGACATCTCCTTCCTCAATTCTACCATTGGAATCAATAATGCTTGGTTCGATAAATTCATCCGTAATTCCTAATTGGTAGGAATGTTCAATTGCTTCAGATGCAGAAGAATACGGTTTACCTTTTCCCAATGTCATTAAATCGTAAGCTTTTTTGATACGCTCCCATCGGTTATCGCGATCCATAGCATAATAACGGCCAATTACAGATGCAATTTTACCTGTATTTTGATGCAAGAATTCCTCTAATTCTTGAATATAACCAAGCCCGCTTTTCGGGTCACAATCTCGACCATCTGTAAACGCATGCACATAAACCTTATCCAGTCCTTTTGATTTGGCTAATTGACTCAGCGCATAAATATGATCTTGTGAGCTATGCACCCCACCTTTGGAAACTAAACCGATTAAATGGAGTTTTGAATTGCGTTTTTTTGCTTCCTCCATAGCGGTGGCTAAAATTTCATTTTGGAAAAAAACTCCATCACGAATTGATTTATTGATATGCGTTAATTCTTGATAAACAATTCGACCTGCGCCGATATTCAAATGCCCCACCTCGGAATTACCCATTTGACCGTCAGGCAAACCAACGTCCTCACCACTTGTACGTAAGGTAGCATGTGGATATTTTCTTAAAAGAGATTCCATGAAAGGAGTTTCGGCATTTGCAATTGCGTCTGATTTTGATCCGTTTCCAATTCCCCAACCATCTAAAATGATAAGTCCAAAGTGTTTTGTCATAGCGAAATATTAATACAAAGGTAGTGAATCACTTTATTAAAAGCTTTTTAAGAAGTTGATAATATTCTGCTTGCTTAGTCGAATAGTTTCTTAAAAAGAATTAAAAATATCAGCAAAAATGAATATTCCAAAAGCCAAAAAATGATTGTTTATTATCTAAAGTGGCAAAGTCAATTCAAAAATGCTTCCTTTTGGCAGGTTGTTTTTATAGGAAATTTCTCCCCCCATTAATTGAACAAATTCTTTTACAATATAAAGTCCTAAACCGCTTCCTTTTGTTGTACGAATGTTTTCATTTCCAATTCTATAAAATTTATCAAAAATGTATTTACTTGAAATCGGGTCAATACCTGGGCCCAAATCTTCAACCGAAATTACATAATTAAAAGAGGCAGGCCTTGCCTTAATCCGTATTATTGATTCAATTCCTGCGTATTTAACTGCATTTTCTAATAAGTTTGTAAGTATAGTTTCAACCAAGAATCTATCTGCTATGATTTGAGCGTCACTTTCAATCTCTACTTGAATGAATTCTTTGGAGTACCGTTTATGAAAACGATCTTTGATTTGAAAAGCTAATTCAGAGAATTGAAAATTCGATTTTATAGGCTTCAATGCATTGTTTTCAATTCGTGTTGCGTTAAGAATGTTTTCAATCAAAAGCTCTAAACGTTCATTTTCTTCAAAAGCTCTTGACATAATTTCCTCTCTTTTTTGGTCGTTCAGATTCCTTCTTTGTAGTGTTTGAAGAAATAGTTTGGTTGATGCGATGGGTGTTTTTAGTTCGTGCGTCACAGAGAGCAAGAAATTAGATTGACGTTGTGAAAGCTCCACTTCTTTTTTGATAGAACGTCTTATTTGCCAAATTCCAAAAGTTAGGATAATCAAGAAAACAGAACCTTCGCCAAAAATCATTAAAATGCGACGATTTAAATTGTCACTGTTTGGTTCAATTTCTTTACTTAATTGTATTAAATGAAAACCCCACCAAATAAATTGTAGCAAAACATACAAACTCAATATGTAGAATAAAAGGATGGTCTGCCTCCGCATTAATTTTCTTCTTGATTATCTGATTTTTTGAAAATATTTCCCACTTCACGACCAATTTTTTGAATCGTTTCAACACCTACGGCAAGCGGCGAAGCTGAAATATCTTGATAAGTGGAATAAGATTTATCCAATTCTAAGCCAGGGTATATAAAAATACTGTCATTATTCGGACAAGCTTTTTCAATTTTTGAAGCATAACTTTCAATGGAAGCGTCATAAGAAACAGATCCAAAACGGGACGAACAAAAAACGATTAGATGACGATCCGATTTGTTGTACAATAGAAAAAATTCATCTGTATTTTCCATTTCTTTGAATTGAACCTTATAATCCAGCTTGTTAGCAGAACCTACTTTTTGAAAGCGGTCAAAACCTGAATTTGTTGAATAAAATTCAATCTCAATAGAAAGTTCTTTAGATAGTCGAATAATACGTTCCGCCCAAAGATTAAAGGTTGGTTCTAATTCTGACAAAGGTGGACAAATTGTAATTATTTTTGTATAACTCACCGAAGGATGATCCAATTGACAGAAGAAAATGGTTTTTTGACATACATCTAATAAATGCGCTCGATCATCACCCACAACACGCTTGAGTAAATTCATATTTCTGCTATCATTCAGCACTACAATATCAGCAACCAATTCTTTTGCTACCCGTGCAATACCAGATGATAAATTGTGGTCAATTGTTGCAATGGTATTTAATTTCGCTTCATGACCTGAAAAGTGTTTAACAATTTCTTCCAATGATTTTCTAGATTTACGAATCATTAATTCTGCTTTATCACTGTCAGGGTAGACACTAACTACTGAAACGGGATTTATGACTTTTGGATCAGAAACCAACAATGCAAAATCAATCAGTGACTCGTTTCCTTGCAAATCATTCAAAGACACCATAATGTGTTTGTTCCTGAGTTTCGTTTCATTTTGGTCTAAATCACCGCTTTCAGCTAATTCAATTAATAATTTTTTTCCAGCACTTTCGGTTACAAAAGAGGCGGTCATACAAGTAAACAAAATTAAAAGAACAGTTCCATTGACAATGTTTATGTCTAGAATCCCCTTTCCATCATCATAACCTACCATAATAATAGCTAGAGTAGCGGCAGCATGGGATGTGCTTAACCCAAAAATAATTTGACGTTCGATTTTAGTCATTTTAAAAATGATTTGTGTTGCAAATGCAGCTAGCCATTTACTAAAAATGGCAAATGTTGTTAAAACTGCAGCAATGGTCAAAGGCCAAGTTCCCTGAAAAAAGACCTTGTAATCAACAACCATTCCCACAAAAATTAAAAAGAAAGGTATGAATAATGAATTTCCAATGAATTCAATCCGATTCATTAATATCGAATTGTGTGGAATGAGTCGATTTAATACCAAACCAGCAACAAATGCGCCGATTATATGTTCAACACCTGCTACTTCAGCAAGGAAAGCAGAAAAGAAAACGACAGATAAAACAAAAATATATTGAGAAGATTTTTCACTATCTAGTTTGCTGAAAAACCACTTAGCTACTCGCGGAATAACCAAAAACATGATAAGTGAAAAAATAGTCAATGA
>Ga0214923_10005251_pt1 | contig 15157 bp, 19 predicted proteins | sample LL1510_MetaG_FD_177993 | JGI IMG/M metagenome (GOLD analysis project Ga0214923, IMG submission 177993) | Freshwater microbial communities from Lake Lanier, Atlanta, Georgia, United States - LL-1510 | ecosystem: Environmental > Aquatic > Freshwater > Lake | place: USA: Georgia | collected...
TTATGGCTAACTGGGAATATATGAAGGAACATGACATTCAGCCCAAAAAGTTTATCATGTTCACAGACGGATATCCTTGTGGTAGCTGGGGTGACGAGAACTACTGCGACACTTTCTTTGTAATACATGGAAATGACCACATTGTCCCTCCGTTTGGTGCTCATGCTTATTACGAGTTCAAATAAATGAGCCTTAGGGCAGGAAAGGTAAATCCCTTAAATGTGCTGGATCTGCGTAGAGTGCGTTTTCCAGCACATCATTTTCATTATACTGAAATTATGCCCTATAGTTTATCTAAACTAGTAAGTATAGAGTCTTGGATATTTCATAATCTCAATAGCAGATATTATATTGGACAAGGCATTAGTTTAGACAAAAATGTAATATCATACGTGTTAAAAATAGGATTTGAGCAACAAAAAGAACTAAGTTATTTCAAACTTGCTGCTCCTATAGATTTTAATTGATAATTAATTGTAGACAATCTTTAAGGAGAATTTATGTCAGAAGAAGTTAAAACAACAGATCAAAGTCAAGCACCACAACAAGAATCAGCTGATTTAACTATTAGCGATTTGGGTAATATCAGAGCCATTATTGACTTAGCAAGTACTAGGGGTGCTTTTAAACCAAATGAAATGATTGCAGTTGGAACAGTTTATAACAAGTTAAATAACTTTTTAAACAGCGTTTCCAAACAGCAAGGAACAGCCTAATATGCCTAATATAAAACACATAGGCAGGATAACCACTACAGGAAGAAAATGTCTAGTAGCATATAGAACACTGCCTAATGATGCTTTTAATTGTGTTGTCATTCCTACAGAAACATTAGAACCTGCCCAACATGATGCTATCATAAATTTAGTAGAATCTGCTGCTAGTCAAGAGTCCTACGAATTTGCAGAGGCGTTGGCAAGAGCCATGTTTCCAGATGGTAGCAACATGTTGGCAAATCTTCATTCAAAAGGTCAAATGGTTAGTGTTCCTACTGACTTAGTCGAAATGTGTCCCAATCCTAATACTACTATAAATTTGGCAGTATTAAATCAGATGATAGCCGAACAACAAGGATTGAGTGTTCAGGATCTAGCATTAAAGGATATTAACAAACAAGCAGAAGCAAAAGACATAGCAAAAATAAATGAAATGCCTGTTGAAGACAAAGTTGATGATATTGCTAAAACTACTAGTGCCAGTGTAAATCAAGAAGACAATTCTTTAACTACTCCGCAAGATAAAGCTAAATCTTACAGAAGTCAAGCAGATAAACTTAGTAAACAAGCAGCAGAACTTCGTAGATTAGCAGAGGAGTTGGTGCCTACTAAACGGAAGGCTGTTATTAAAGAGTGAACTCAGGGAAAAAATTTCCCAAAGATGTTATAGATTGCTGGCCCGAAATATTTGGTGAAATTACCTTAAATGTAATTCCTCTGCAATATCTTGTCAGTGTAACAGTAACATTTAAAAACAATAAAATTTGGGAAATTAAAGTTGACAACAAAGTCAGTACTGCTAGGTGGGATTCATTTGAAAAAGACCTAAAAGAAATGTTGTCTGTCTATGAAAAGAATGTAGAAAATGTAGATTTTAAAATAGACACAGAGCGTCTTAAAAAAGACATAATAAAGAGCACTAATCGTTTTTTTAAAAAAAGAAAACTAAGATGAATATCAAACTTATCTCATATAGTCAGCCAACAAAAGAATTTGAACATAACGGTATTTTAGATTCCATGGATCTAATTGCATTCTGTGCTCGTGTCAGTAATCCCAGTAATCAATTTAATAGAAAAACTAGCGAGAAACTTATCAAATATTTGATCAAGCACAAACATTGGTCTCCTTTAGAAATGGTGTCAGCATGTTTAGAAATAACTACTACTAGAGATATTGCTCGTCAAATCTTACGTCATAGAAGTTTTAGCTTTCAAGAGTTCAGCCAACGCTATGCAGATCCTACAAAAGATCTTAATTTTGTTTATAGAGAAGCTAGACTACAAGATTCAAAAAATAGACAAAATAGCATTGTTATCGATGATGAAATACTACAAGCCAAATGGAAAAACATGCAGGCGATTGTGATACAGGCCGCAAGATCTGCCTATGAGTGGGCTATTGAAAATGGTATAGCTAAAGAACAAGCTAGAGCAGTATTACCGGAAGGATTAATGGAAAGTAGGCTTTACATGAATGGCACTCTTCGTTCATGGATTCATTATATTGAACTAAGATCTGAAAATGGAACTCAATTAGAGCATATGGAAATAGCTCGTGCTTGTGCCAAAGTTGTAGCAGAAATATTTCCTTTAATGCTAGAATTTTCTACCAATTAACATAAATCGATTGAACGTCTTATCTGGATAGACAAATTCTTTCTGTCCTTCATAATAATATAACATAGGATATTTAGTTTTAAGTTGATCTAAATCAAATACATAGTCGTGTATCTTATTATCATCGTGTATTTGATCTGTACCTTGTATCGCTATAATTTGCGAGGTTAATTTGTCAAACCATGTTCTTTCAATAATATGTTCACATGATGTATTAATTACAACATCAAATTCTGATAAATCAACACTATTTACATCTTGAGTGAACGCTTTAAATTTCCATTTATCAAAAACCCAAGAATTATTAATCATATCTGCTATCGATTCTACAGATGGATTTATATCATATGACCTAACATAGGCAATTGATGATCTTTTTCTAGTGTATAATAAGAAAGAAATTAAGCCATACCAACCACCTAATAGTGCTACTTTAGCTCTTATTGGAATAAACTTTTCTAGTTCTTCACAGAGCCAAATTTTACTCTCTATTTGGCCATGACTAAACGCAGTAAAATCCAGCATTTATAAATTGTTCCTTGAGCCAACTAAAATCATTTATTTTAGACAAGCTTTTACTATCAGGATAATGAGACTTGGCATATTCGTGCCCCGATCTAGCTCCTGAAACACACTCACGACCAAACGGCCTTTCTTGCCCTTTGTTCATCCAATCATATAACCTGATAGCACTTTCAGTTTTATCAATCCCCGATTGAATGTTTATGGTTAATTTAACTGCTTCTCTAAAAGCACTACGCCATGTAGCGAGATGATCAGTGTTAAATGCTGTAATATTACTAAGTTCATTTATAACTTTAATTTTATTGCTTATGCTTAGTGTCATATCTAAACTATTCTCATCAAGATTCTGAGTAAGTTTTTTAGGTAATAACTTTACAGCTCCATAGCCATATTTTAATTCATTTATAGGATTGTAACTATGAAAAATATGAACTATGTCTTGGTCATGTTCAGGCACTTGATATGAGAAATTAAAACTATCTAGAATATAAGCATCACCATCAACTACCCAAAACATTTTAGTGAATACACTATTAGCAGCAATTTTATGTGCTTGATGAATACCTTGTATTCCATTGATTCGTTTGGCTGTTAAAAATCTCATACTAAGCCTAGTCCAATTAGCCTCAGCATTTGATTCGTTGTTTGAAATAAATACTATATCGTACATACTAATAAATATATATCTTTATAAAGCTCTCATCAAAAAATTATTATGGATATTACACCCGGAAAACCTATACGAACTTACAATAAAGATGGACATTGGAGAGATTGGAGCACTGATGAATTAGTAGGCGCTAAATTAAATTATCTTCCTGGATGGAAATGTGGAGCAGGATTAGACAGCTTATACATCGACATGGACGGAGGGGTATGGACAGCTAGTTGTAGGGTAGGTGGAAAATTAGGTAACGTATGGCATGACTTTACTACTCCTAATGATTGGATCACTTGTACTCGTAATGTTTGTAGTTGTGGTGCAGACTTGTTTATTCCTAAAACAAAATCTGAAGAATATAAACCTTTACTTTTCAAAAGTAAAAATTATCCTACAGAAACAGAAAAACGCGACAATGATCTAACTGACTTTGTAGCTATGGAAAGAACTCATGCTAGTGATCAAAAACAAGTATATTGGGAAATTGGTAGAAGATGTAATTATGACTGTAGCTATTGTTGGCCTTGGATACACAATAATACTGACCCGCACAAACCATTAGAAGATCTCATGAGAGCTACTCATTTGATTGAAAGTAAATTTACCAAAGGTGAAAGTGTTAATTTTATTATCAGTGGCGGAGAGCCTACTGCTAATAAAGATTTTTTAGACTGGCTACGGTATCTTAATACATGTGGGCATCATGTTAGCCTACACAGCAACGGCAGTAGAAAACCAGATTACTACAGAGAAATAATACACTACGGTGATTTAAATCTAAGCGTTCATTATGAATTTTATGATCGTGCTAGATTTGTTAAAGTTGTAGAAGCCGTTGCAGATGAAAAAGCCAAGCATAATAATCAAAATGTAGGACATCTAGAAATTAAGTTTATGATGGCACCACATAATAGAGAAGAAACCTTAAGCTTAGAGGAAGAATTGAAAAACTTACCAAATTTTAAAGAACTATGCACATGGGCTATTGTACCTATACGTGGTAGCTTGAATAATAAAAATAGCCAACCCAACAGTGGTTCAGGTAGCGAAATAATGGATGGTTATAATAAAGAAGATTACACCTTGTTTGGAGATAGAAGATAATGACGAAAACATTCATGCCGATTGAGAGTGAATTATGTTTAATGACTATTGATGAAAAAATAGCTTTGCATAACCTAATATCTACCTTAAGTAATAACAGTATTATAGTGGAAATAGGGTCTTATATTGGAGGTTCTGCTTGTTTAATGGCTTCAGTAAATTCCACTATAACTGTAAATTGCATAGATATGCATGATCCTGGTAATATTTTGCAATGGAATATAAAAAAACAATTTTTAATTGGAATGTTGAGTAACTGGTATAATTTACATAATATACCAAATAAAGATCGATTAGATTTGGTAACAGATATTAATAACTGTTTTATAAATGATCCTACTGGTAAAACAGCATTAAAATATGTTACTATTAAATACTCTAATATTAAATTACATGATGGTATATCTCCAGATGATTTTCTAAATTGGGATCAAGCAATAGACGTATGTTTTGAAGATGCGACCCATTGCAATCCTGTTTTAATTGCAAATTTAAATTTTTGGAGTAAGCATATTAAACCCGGTGGATATCTTATAGGACACGATTACGAATTTAAAATGTATCCAGATGTTGTAAATGAATTTGATAAACTTATACAACAAGGATGGATAAAAGTATCATTAACAAATAGCTTAATTATTTTACAAAAACCTAATAAAGAGCAAAATTAAAATGACATTTAATCTTAACTTAATAGATAATACTGATATTCCACTTCAAGGCGTATTTGCCATCATGTCACATACAGAAAGAACTCTATTATATAGTTTTATCTCTCAACTAGGTAATAACATTACTGTAATGGAGATAGGATCTGCTCTAGGCGGTGCTGCTTGTGTTATAGCATCTGCAAATCCAACAATAAATGTAATCTCTATTGAAGCGTTTCATAATAATATTTGGTCTTGGGAAAACCAGATACGTCCTTTTTTAGCCGGTAAAATATATAACTGGTGCAAAATAAGAAACACAGATGTAACTAATTACCTATTTTGGATCGAACTGATCAACTCACATTTTGAGTATGACAGGTTAGGAATTTCGGCATTCGAAGCTATTACTAAAGATTTTCCTAATATTAAGTTATTACAAGGAGAATCACCGATTATTTGTTCTGATTGGAATACCCCTATTGATGTATATTTTGAAGATGCAAATCACAACAATCCATTTTTGAATTCTAATATTAATTTCTGGACTAAGCATATTAAACCTAATGGATTTATTATAGGGCATGACTATGATCAACAACCAGATGTAAAATCGGAATTTAATAATTTAATACAACAGGGTTGGAGCTTAATTACAAAAGTAGAACAATTAATAATTTTACAAAAACCTAATAACGAAGAAAATTAGCATGGAAGAGTTAGTTACAAAAATAATCCCAAATGTTTTATGTAAAGCACCATTAACAGCAGCATTAATAGATACTAATAAAGGCGTGCGTCCGTGTTGTGTTTATAATGACGCTTATTTAGGTAATATAAAAGAGCAAAACTTAATAAGTATTATCTCTAATGATAAATGGAAGAAGTTAAAACAGCAAATGGTGTAAAAGAAAAAAGAGCACTAGTTGGATGGTCTTATAAAGATAAAGGCACTTAAATGTATAATACTTATAACAATATCTCATTTAAAGATGAACATATAACATTAAAACAAATAGAACCGTTACCTTGGTCTAATAATGCTTTCGAATTTACAATTTCTAATAATTCTAAAACATTAACAAAGCCAATATGGTATAGTCATCTAACATTGTTAGCCTTGCTTAAAACTGATTTTAATTCTATTTTAGATATTGGGGCAGGTGACGGCATGGCAAGTTGGATTTTCAAATTTTTAGATAAAGATGTAACAAGTATAGAACCATCTCCAGGACCTAGATTAGAATCATTTCCAAATTATGTACCCGACTATAGAAATGATTATATGAATATTAAATTTTCAAAGAAATTTGATGCAATATGGTGTTCCCATGTACTAGAACATGTTAGGAACCCTGGTAGTTTCTTAGACAAAAATTTATGACGATTTAAATGACAACGGAATACTTGCGCTTACTGTTCCGTACAATGATATGACAGATAACATTTTATGGTGTTGCTTTGGTCATCACAATAAATATACACACTCATTACTTGTTTATCAACTAATCTGTGCAGGATTTGATTGCAAAAATATACAGATTGCTAATTACATGGGACAAATTGGTATTATTCTAAGAAAAATTCCTAATAATTTACCTAGAACAGATACAGGAATATATACTGATGAGTTAGGAAAGTTTTTTCCTGATGTAATGAAAGTAAATTATGGAGACAGCGGAATTTCTGATGATCATGCATTTATTAACTGGCACTATCCTATTACTGGATCAAGTGAATACGATTTAAAAATCCTAAAATAATCATGGATAAAGATACTTGGATTGCAGAAAATATATTCCCTAAGAACGATTTTTCGGAAACTAGGGTAAAAAGACTTGGGGTCACTTCAGTAAATGTATTCAAGGCTACACGAAAAACTAAGTTGACATTATGTGTTTTAGGCAGTTGGGCCATTTACATGCCACCTTACAATCTAGCAAGGCTCTCAGGATTGACTCGAGAAGCAGGGTATCCTACTCGTGTTTTCGACTTTAATGTACAATCTCATTATGCCTTAAAAAATGCTAATCCAGATCTTGCGGATGCGTGGAATGGAGCAAACTATTGGTGGTGGCAAGAAGGTGAATATGATAAACGAATACATCCAACATACGAACCAATACTATATCAGTATCTTGAAATTTTATTAGAAGACACTCCTGATATCATAGGTTTAAGTTGTTATTATACAAATATTTTACCTACAAAATGGATGATTAATAAGATCAAAGAAAGAAATCCTAACATAACAATTATTTTAGGAGGTCCCGAGTGTCATGAAAAATATTTTCGAAAACCTCAAGGTGCAGATTATTATTTTGTAGGCGAAAGTGAACAAAATATTATTGATTTTTTAAACAACTGGGAACAAGGAATTAAACCTGAAAATGAATCTATAGGTAGTCTATACAGCGACACTAGAATAGATATTGATAGTTTACCGTATCCTGACTACAGCGACTTTGACTTAACCAAATATTTGGGTAAAAATTCTATATGTGCAGAAATCAGTAGAGGGTGCATTGCTAAATGTAGTTATTGTACAGAAGTTTACTATTGGAAATTTAGAGATCGAGGAGCTACTACCGTAGTTGACGAATTAGAATACCAAGTTTTGAAATATGATATAGGATTTGTTTCATTTGTTGATAGCCTTATGAACGGAAATTTAAAAGAATTCCGTAAATTTTGTGAAGAACTTGTTGAAAGAAATCTAGGTATATCTTGGTGGGGGTATGCTAGATGCGACGGAAGAATGGATTTAGAATTTTATAAACTTATAAGAGAGGCAGGAGGACAAGGATTTAATTATGGAATAGAAACAGGTAGCGATAAGGTTTTGCTAGCGATTAACAAAAAAAATACTGTTGCTGAAATAAATCAAAATATTATAGATTCGCATAAAGTTGGAATGAAAGTGTCTGCCTGTTGGGTCATTGGAGCACCTGGAGAAGATATAGAAGCATTTAACCATAGTTTTAATATGTTATGGAATCATCGACGTAGAATAATGGCAGTTAGTCCAGGTCCTGGACTAGGAGATAATCCTGGATCATTATATGATGATAGAGAAAGATATAATTTAAATCCAAGGAACAAAGATTGGCTTGGCGGTTGGTATACTCTAGATTTAAAAAATACAAAACTCCACAGATTTATTAGAATAAAACTTATGCATATATGGTTATCAATATGTCAGAAGTTTGAAGGGGTCGTATCAAACGTACATAGTGTAGGAGATATAAACGACCATTTTAATCTTAAATTTACAGATACAGACTTTCAAGAAGAAGTACCATATGAGAATTTTAGCTACAATATAGTTAAGTCCGAGTTAGGAGATTTTGCTGATACTGTAATGAATGAAGCATTCGGTTTATTCAGATTACTGTGGAGAGTAAAAGGAGGATTTGAAATGACAATTAAATTTTATCCTCAACTAGATAGACAAGATTTTTCTTTTTGCATACCAGAAAAAAGTACCCTATATGCAGAACATTTTTTCCAAATAAACAAAGAAGGAGAATTTAGTACTAAAGTTAATTATAAATTTTTTAATAATATAAGAACTATAATAGACACTCCTGGTTTCGAATTTACTTCTGATATTTCAGGTAAATGGTCCGACGAATCGAAAAAAATTAAACAATATAAAACATTTAACCTAGCAACAGAGAATCAAGAAAATACTTGGTCACCAAAAACATTATTAAAAGAAAGTTGTTTATCAGGAATATCTATTAGAGAAAGGCTTATGCTAATGCAAACTGTAAAACGTTTACCTAAGAATAGTGTGATTTTAGAAACAAATTCTGATCTCGGAGGACGAGCTACTATTATGTCCAACGCAAATCAAGACATTATTATTAATAGTATAGAAACTTTTACAGGTAATTTAAAAGATCAATTTGACGGAATGAAACCTTGGTTAGAGTCTCAAATGACAGACTTAACCTCAGATCCAGATGGAGTAAAAACTTTTTTATCACAAATAGAAAATAGTTTTAAAGAAGATATTACAGGTAAAAAAGCATGGGAAATAATCACATTTCCATACAAAAATATAAAATTATTTTCGGATTATAGTTTAGAAGATTTAGAGTTAATTTGGAATACTCCAATTGATTTATGCATAATTGATATACATCAAAATCCTAGATTACATGATAACTTAAAATTATGGACATTTCATATAAAAACAGAAGGATTATTATTGGCTCACTTGTACGATACAGAACTAGGTCCGGACGTGATTACTGAGATAGACAAACTACTTTCTCAAGGTTGGAAACTGATAAGAAAACTAGACAAGTTTATTTTAATTCAAAAACTTTAAAGATTTTCAGATTGGTTAATTGGAATAATTCTATTCTTGGTATTTTTTTCTCTTTCTAATTGCTTTGTATGCCAATTAGTTAATTGTTTATTTACAAAGTGATCTAACTTTTCCCAATTTCCCAGTTCAATAAAATTTTCAGTTAAAGGATCGGGTCGTAATCTTTCTACTTCTAATTCAAGAGTTTGAATTATAACATTTAGATCACCACTAGGTAAACTCCATATCCCTAAGTGTTCAGGATGATGAATAGTATTATACCATAGATGAACTTTATTTTCTGTTGCAAACTCTACAAAATTAGGCATTTCCCACCAATTATTACGCATAGGGTTAACCATAACGCTAAGTCCCCTGTGATTACTATGACAATAATCTCTAAAACGTATAAAGTTTTCCATTAATACGTCAAAATCACCGTTGATACGAATTGAATCATAGTTCTCTTTTTCTAAACTATCTATACTAATATTCAAACTAAGATTACATTTATCCATTATCTTTTGAACCTGCTTGTTATACACAGTTCCATTAGTTGCAATGTTTATCCTCAGGTCGGAATTAAGATCTGCTACAAGCATACAAATATCATATACAATCTTTTGTGCAAAAGGCTCGCCTCCGTTAAACCTTAACTCTTCTAAATGAGGAATAAATTCTTTCAATTGTTCAACAAATGAGTCATCATAAATCATTGGTAAAGGTGGCAGTTTGTCTCTATTTTTTCTTATTCCAGAACTAAGACGACCTTCGCACATAATACATTCTAAGTTGCATTGATTGCTTAATTCTAGCTCTAATAAACTAGGATAATCTTTTACAGTAAAACCGTCATAAGCCATGGCCAAGGGCCATGTATCTGCTTCTATTTTCTGTTTGCAGACACGACATTCGTTTTCGAAAATACCATTTTTGAGATTGTCTCTATACTTACTAAATTCCTCTCCGAACCATATGTCCTTAATAGATCTCTGAGGACTCCAAGTATCTAAATAACCTACTAATAACCAACAAGGAGCTACCCTTCCTTCGGTAGTAAAATACATATTATTAAAAGGAGCAAGGCAAGGACTAAGCGTATTAACTACGCGATGTTTATCAAAGTCACTTCTTTTCGTATTATATTTTAAAACTTGTTCTTGAGATAACTTATTCATCCTTAGATCCTATGATTAGATCTGCCCATATTCCAAAAGTATCTTTAAAAGATTGCTGTCTGATAGAATCAAAATTCTCTGTATTCGAAATAAACTCATTAATTAATTCAGAATCCTCACATTGAAGTTTTAAAAAATTACGTATTTCATTAAATTCTTCGTGAGGTATCCTAGTTAGGACTATTTCTTTTAACATATCTGGTAAATTTTTAATACTATAACATGGATTATAATGAAGTAAATTAAAATGAATCCATATACCTGTTTCTTTGGCCCACTCTAAATATTCTGGTAGGTAATAAACATTGAATATACTAACTGTAGGACAGAGTGTTAGCCATATATTCTTGTGGGCTTTTGCTAAATCTTTAAATTTGTCAATATTTTCTAATATCACATTCCACTCTGTAGGATATCTTTCGTATTCTAAGCGAGTTCCTAAATCGTCAATAGATAAACAGAGAGTGACTTTTTTAAATTTTGTTAGAAGGTCAATTAATTTTTTATTGTATAATGTACCATTTGTGTTCAACAATATTGTTATATTTTTAGCACAATCATTTTTAATAATTAATTCTAAAATTTTAATATTCTCAGGAGAAGCCATTGGCTCCCCTCCAGTTATTTCAATGTGTTTTAATTCTGAGGCCCAATTAGCAATAACCTCTTCATTTGAAGTACCTAATATCTTATTAGAGATCCAATAAGCACTATCTTGTATTTTTATATTAAATTGTTCTTGATGTTCTTTTAAAAATGTAGAACTTGCTTGTGGTCCGCATATTCTACATTTTAAATTACAAACATTATTTAATTTTAAATCTAATGCTCGTGGCCCGGATAATGCAATAGGTTGAAAATCCATTGCGCTAATGTCAATCTGTTTATCTTTAGCAAATTGTACTCTAAAGCTAGAAACTCCAGCTGCTTCCTCATCCCAGCAACTTTGACATTCTTTAGGTTTTTTACCGTCAAGGAATGCCTGTCTTAAATTTTGAAATCTTATATCATTCCAAAGTATATCCAAACTTCCTTCTTTCATATTAGGAAGTTGATACTCATTATTAATATCAGGCTGTGCAAACTTACAGCAAGGCCTTAATGAACCATTTACATCGGTAGATAAATTAATCCAAGGAAGAGCACAAAAATTATTGATTAAAATATTCATAATAAAATTCATAATACATGTTTAATTCATATTGTTCTATTGGTTTAAAATCTTTTAGATCAAACATAAAAGTATTTCCATTTAACCAATCATTAATTTTTGATGCAAATATGATATTATTCAAATTATTTATATGACAATATCTAGGATCTATAATAGCGTTTTCTGTAATTTGATCCATAATAGGGTGATCTAGCGAGCAAATCATAGCAAAAATTTCTTTTGCTTTAATGTAAAGAGCATCTGGTCTTAAAAATTTAATTTCATTTTCCATCAATTCTGCCATATCTTTTCTTTCCTTAGGATTATGTATAAAAGTCCAATACGACTTTACGATTTCTAACTCATTTTTTGTTAAGGCTGGATTCTTGTGAGTAGTAGGACTTAAATGCTTGCAGCTTGTGTTTTCCATATTTGGAACATAGATCCTGTCAGAATAAGATTCAGAAAAAATAACTTTATCAAAAACTTCATGAGTTTCTTTAAATTTTAAATATGAGTAATAAACACCGCTCCCATGTTCTGAAAAATTTGTTATATTCCAACCGTAATCTTCTTTTAAAATTTTTGACCATGCCCTTCCAGGATTTTTTTGAAATGCTGTTGATTCATTGACAAAACTGCACCCGTATAATGCTATCTTCATATTTTTCTACCTTAAAATATCGTTATCATCATATAATTTTAACATTTCATATACTTCACTAAATATTTCCTTAAATGATTGATTACGATAAACATCGTGTTGCTGTGTAAATTTAAAAAACTTTTCTAATTCTAAAGGATCGTATTCTCTATCATACATATATTTGATAATATTATCTATTGAAGGGCTCCAGTCAACAAATTCAACATCGGTAGTATCTATAGATCGTAACTTGTTTTCTATTTGTGATTTAACAAAGTTTGGAAAATTTACTAAACTGTAATGATTTGGATAATGAACTAAATTAAATACTATAGGAAGTTTAAAGTTATTTTTTACATATTCAAGTATTTCATCAAGATAATACACATTATGAATACCCACTGTTATGTATATTCTAAACAGTAAATTTACATTATATTTTTTAGTTAGATATTTAAATTTATCTATATTAGAAACGACCTCGTCCCACTTTGCATTCATACGCTGATATTCAAATCTGGGTCCAATATCATCAACGCTAAAACTTATAGTTACTTTACGAAAGTTTTTCCATAAAAGAAAAAATTTTTCATCGCAAATAGTAGCATTAGAGTTATACCAAATATTTGTAATATCTGGATTTCCAAACTCATTTATTATATTTAAAATGATGTCGTGTTCTTGTTGCATTAGAGGTTCGCCACCATAGAACTCTAAATGATCTATATTTTTAGCCCATTTTTTTAAAATCTCTGCATTAGAAGGATCAGCACTAAATTTTTCTCTTGCATTTTCTGTATACATCTTAATAATATTTGTGTCAGATATACCAAGATCTTTATGTTCTTTAATCCATTGACTGCTTAAAAAAGGCGTACATATTCGACATTTTAAATTACAAAGATTGCTCAGTTTTAAATCAAGACTTTTAGGCGATTGTCTAGGAATATGATGAAAAAATGTAGAATTTGGATGCAATTTTCCTCCGTTATCATACATCTTACGCATACTCATCATACCTGCTTTTTCTTCATCCCAACAGGCATGACATCCGGAAGGTCTTTCATTGCGTAAAAACTGTCCTCGAAGATTCTGTAACTCTGGCTGATTCCATAAATCTTCTATATTAACATCTGGAAGTTTAGGCACATCTTGCTGCCAATCGCTATCGCCTACCTTGTATTTACAACAAGGTCTAGCACGACCATCTGGATCTATCTGTAAATGTATAAAAGGATAAAGACAAAAATTTTCCGGAACCTGTGACTCTAGATCTTTCAAAAATTTAGGAAATTGGCTGTGTTCATATTCTGGCTTACCTAACAGGTTAAAATTAAATTCTCTATCTAAAATTTCTGCCATCTTAACCTTGTTTTCTGTAGAAACTTTTTTAGATTCACCATAGCCTTCAATAATATTATCTTCTACATAACTTTTAAATATTTTTTTATCCATTAAATAATCCTGAACTTAGGCAAAAACTCATATAAAGAAGAAGGTATATACCTTCTTCTTTCAACTATTGGTTATAGCTTCCTTTGTACTCATAATGTCAAAATTACAATGACACATCTTCTTAGAGCAGATTACTGGATTAAAAGGTAAGTTTATTTTAGCATCGTCGATTCTTCCTATTATTCCACCTTCTTTACACCACCCTCTATAGATACTTCCATCCATATCCACTATTAACTGTTCTACTCCAGCAAAACATTGCCAACCACTCCAGTCATTAGTATTTTCACTAATAAATCTATGAGCACTTGAAACCTTAGAATTGCCTTCCGAATCAATCATACGCATAGCGCCTCTGTAATAGTCAAAACTTTTAGTAAATTTAATATGTTTGCTAATCAATTCATGTTGCTTATCAAAAATTTTCTTTTGAAAATCATTATATTCGTATAATTGCTCTCCAAAATCTACAATCAACGGTTGTAAAGCCATTGATAGATTTCCTAAATTTTTTACCTTATTTGCAACAGAATAACAATAATCAAATTTATCTGGACTCATCATAATATTAACATGTGTTCGCACTTCGTTATTCAGTAACTTTATCACTTCAATAAAATGCTTTTCATCTGCGTGTTCAGGATGAAAACTAAGGCACACATGATCAAAAAATTGTTTATTTTCCTCCCACCATCGAGTAGTTCTGGACCCATTACTTATAAGTCCTACCTTAATGTCCATGTCAGTACAAAACTTACAGATATCAATAAAATGTTTAAACATTGTTACTTCGCCGCCTGTAAATTCAAAGTATATATTTTTATGCAAATAATGATTTTTTACTTTAGTTATAAATCTTTTAATCAATTGTAAATCGGGCCAAGACTTACTACCATCATGCAGATTAGAAGGGCAATAGCTGCATTCATAATTGCAAGTATTACCTAAGCACCAGTTGATTACAAACCAATCCTTATGTTCTTCTTTTGAATGTTCCAACCTTATATATTTGTGTTCCATTAAATTAATTTCCAAAAATTATAGTTATTGTAGATGTTTAGTCATATCAAAAAAATCTGCATATTCCGGAAATGTCTCTACAAAATTTAATTTTCTACGCTCGTCAAATTTA
>Ga0214923_10005252_pt1 | contig 15156 bp, 15 predicted proteins | sample LL1510_MetaG_FD_177993 | JGI IMG/M metagenome (GOLD analysis project Ga0214923, IMG submission 177993) | Freshwater microbial communities from Lake Lanier, Atlanta, Georgia, United States - LL-1510 | ecosystem: Environmental > Aquatic > Freshwater > Lake | place: USA: Georgia | collected...
AGCACCAGTAAAGCCAGTAAAGCCAGTAAAGCCAGTAAAGCCAGTAGCACCAGTAAAGCCAGTATCTCCAGTAAAGCCAGTAAAGCCAGTAAATCCAGTAAAGCCAGTAAAGCCAGTAAATCCAGTAAATCCAGTAAAGCCAGTAGCGCCAGTAAAGCCAGTAAAGCCAGTAAAGCCAGTAAATCCAGTATCTCCAGTAAATCCAGTATCTCCAGTAAAGCCAGTAGGACCAGTAAAGCCAGTTAGACCAGTAAAGCCAGTAAAGCCAGTAAAGCCAGTTGGACCAGTAAAGCCAGTAAAGCCAGTAGCACCAGTAAAGCCAGTAAAGCCAGTAAAGCCAGTAAATCCAGTAAATCCAGTAAAGCCAGTAAACCCAGTAAACCCAGTAAAGCCAGTAAAGCCAGTAGCACCAGTAAAGCCAGTTGGCCCAGGTGGAATCATTAAAGTCAAGTAACGTGGAACATCTTCTAATATACCAAAGCGAATATTTCTAATACTATTATTAAGAGTATCTGAAATATATACTGTATTATTTGAATCTACAACTATTCCATATGGATTATCAAATCGTGCAGGTAATTTAGTTTGACCTGGGACTACTAGAGCATCACCATCTAAAAATCCTCCATTAAATCCACCAGCAAACGTTGCAACATTACCATTGGATAATTTTCTTATACAATCTGAACCTAATTCTGTAACATATAGATTATTGCTAGAATCAAGTGCAATTCCTACGGGTGTATAAAATGTAGAAGATAAATATGCACCATCTATTTTAAAATATGCATTTAACCAGATTGTTCCTGCATATGTGCTCACAGTATTTGCTGTTAATGAAATTTTTCTGATAAGATTATTACCAGAATCTGTAATATATAAGTCATTATTCGTATCAATCGTAATACCAGTGGGGCTATTAAATTTAGACAATAAAAGTGGGCCATTTGTTGAGCCAGTTATAAGTGGACTAGTTGTTCCTGCTAGAGTACTAACATTAAAAGTATTTGCTGCAATAAACCGAATTGAATTATTACCAGTATCTGTAACATAGATATTACCAAATATATCTAAACAAATTCCCTTTGGCCCATTAAACCTCGCAGTAGTAGAAGGTCCATCTGTTTGTCCAGCAGTGCCTATAATAGAACCAGCAACCGTTGATACCAACCCATTACTTATTTTACGAATTGCATTATTCCCACTGTCTGCTACGTATATATTTCCAGAAAAATCCACAGCAACACCCCATGGTGAATTAAATTTTGCAGATAAGACTGGTCCATCTATAAACCCTATAGTTGAAGAACTAGCAATAGTTATAACAAGGCCTTCCTTTGTTATTTTACGAATTGCATTATATCTTGTATCTGCGACATAAATATTTCCATTGCTGTCTATTGCCATTCCAGATGGATTATTAAATGTCGCTGCAGAACCTTGTCCGTCGGTTATAGGTGGAATTGTAACTGGTGGACTCATACTTGGAGTTATTCCAGCAAATGTGCTAACAACGTTGCCATATTCTGCTGTTACAATAGAAAGTCCATTTTGGTAACCAACAATATCATTTACTGTATAATCAATTATATTTTCACTATATATCCCTTTCCAAGTAAATGAATTTCCAGTAGCTCCAGTAAATCCATCACTACCTACACCAGTAGATCCAGTGGGCCCACCAGGAGTTCCAGGGGCTCCAGTGATTCCAGTTGGTCCGATTATTCCTAGAGGACCAGTTGCCCCTGTTTCACCCATATTACCCTTATTTGAGAATTGTTGAAAATTATTTTCACTATTTGTATTAGGAGAAGCCTTGCGTATAATATGATTATTTGAATCTGTTATATATAAATTACCAGATATATCTATAGTTATACCGTTTGGCGAGTAAAAACTTGCAAAAATTGCAGTTAATCCGGTTGCATCTTGAGAACCTCTATTATAGGGGTCTGGTGCATTAATTATATCTCCAGCAATTGTTATAACTTGTAAGGAAGTTCTAATTGCGCGAATACAGTTATTTCCTAAATCGGCCACATAGATATTTCCACTTATATCACATGTAATTCCATATGGATAATTAAATGATGCAGCTATTCCAGGTCCATCATTGTGCCCTCTTATATTTCCTGCAAGTGTAGTCACTACTGCTGTCGAAATAACTATTTTTCTAATTAAATGATTTTGTGTATCTGCAACATATAAGATGTTAGAATTATCTACACATATACCAATTGGAGTATCAAAGGAGGCATTTGTTCCAGTTCCATTAGCATTTCCAGAAAGGGAAAAATTTCCTGCAACAGTTGTCACATTCGCAGATCTATCTATTTTTCGAATTGTATTGTTATTTGTATCTGTTACATATAAATTTCCTGAAGTATCAATTGTTATTCCAGATGGCTGATTAAATGATGCATTTATGCCGTTTGCATTTGTAGTTCCACTATTTCCAGACCCAGCAACGGTGGTAACGGTATTAGTAGATAATACTAGTTTGCGGATAAGATGATTACCTTTATCTGCAATATAGAGATTTCCTGATGTATCTAAAGTTAATCCATATGGAGTGTTAAATGATGCACTTAAGCCAATTCCATTTGCATTTCCAGGGGTTCTGACAATTCCTGCAATTGTAGTTACTATACCTGTGCTTAGAACAAGCTTGCGAATTGTGTGGTTTTGGGTATCAGATATATATAAATTTCCAGATGTATCTGCAACAGTACCAGTTGGGGTAAAGAATGATGCATTAAGGCCCGTCGCGTTTATTGAGCCACTTACGCCTACTGTTCCAGCAAGAGTTGAAATTGCATAGGATGGTGGCACCCCAGTTGTATATACATAAGAAGAACCATTTATTAATACAATATCATTTATATTATATGCTCCAGTTGGAGAATATAGACCTTTCCATATAAAACCAGAACCAGTAAAGCCAGTAGTGCCACTAAATCCAGTAGTGTCACTAAATCCAGTAGTGCCAGTTGAGCCAGTAAACCCTCCACCAGTGTAGCCAGTAGTGCCAGATGGACCGGTAGTTCCACTTGCACCGGTAAATCCGGTTCTACCTGAAAATCCAGTAAATCCGGTAGCACCGGTAACACCTGTAAATCCGGTAGCACCGGTGAATCCGGTAGCACCGGTAAATCCGGTAAATCCGGTAAATCCGGTGAATCCGGTGAATCCGGTGAATCCGGTGAATCCGGTAAATCCAGTTGGGCCTGAAGAGCCAGTTGCCCCTGTTCCAGAATTAGAACCTGCTGAACCAGTATTACCTGCAGCCCCAGTTGCACCGGTAAATCCAGTTGGCCCCAGCGGTCCAATCGCTACAGGCGTTTGTCCTGAGAATGTGTTTATTAAGAGTTGAATATTCTGATCAAAAACTGTGAACTGAGTATTCAATTGCGTATTTAATGTATTAAGATCACTCATATCTACATATAAATTATGTTTACTAGACCTAAAAATTAGCTGGACCTATTTTTATATCAGAATCCGTTAATCCGGAATTAGTAGTAACTAGACTCTTTTTTAAGTCACTAGCCGTAGATGTTATTGCACCCTTTATTTCATCAAATGATTCAGGTATAAGAGGATATAGAAACCCAGTAAATAGTGATCCAATAATAAAATCACGGGATAATTGTTTAGTTGTTGGCGTGTCGTTTAAATAATATACTGAACCAGCGCCTAGTATTGCGACAAAAAGGCCGCCAATAACAATCCATAAAAATACTTCAAGAGACATTTGGTTAACTTCTGAGCGTATGTCTTAGAAAAAACTGCGCACTATACCGCAGTCCGCATTGGTCTGCATGGTTCAATTATAAAATAATTTATAAGGATTCATAATCATCTGCTGATAATGGCACTGGAACTGCAGGTGTTGTATCTAATTCTTCAATTTCCCCTATATCAAGTTCTTCTAGGTCACCAAGAATCTTTAATTCATCTGAATCTTCCGTTGATTCACGTAATTCAGCTTCCCCATTTGTTCCAAATACAGAATCAATACCAGTAAATCCAACTGAGCGTTCTGTATCAATTATCAGAGTTTCTTGCTTTGGAGATTTAGGAGTTTCAGGAACCGTAGGAGTTTCAGGAACCGTAGGAGTTTCAGGAACCGTAGGTGTTTCAGGCGCCTTAGGAGTTTCAGGAGCTTTAGATATCTCAGGAGCCTCAGGGACTTTATCAGCTTCATCCGCTTGCTTTATATTTTCTAGCTGAATTCCATCGTCTTCATCCTCTTGTAGACTATCTCTCAAGATAGATTTCACTGGTAGAAGATTGCGAATTGCTTGTAGTACCCCTTCTTCTAAGAAACGATTAACCTCATTCATATTTTTCTGACGCTCAAGGGATGGAACAGAATCACTAAATAAATAGACATTAGACCATAGTAGACGACTACACTCAGACATAGTTCTGTGCATAAAATGATCTGGCTTTGGAACTGTAATATTTATCTTGCGCCGGGGCTTTGAATGAAGACGAATTGCAGATAGGATTTTAGTGTGGGCAATAAATACTGCTGTTATTAATTCTTCAGTATAATCACATTGTATTGTTTGAAGAAGTGAAGTGGTTTCAGTTCTTACTTTATCTAGATTCCATTCGGGTATCTGACTAAGGGAATCCTGAAATTCAGAAAGAGCAGACTTTGCCTTTGATATCACCGCTGGCGCTTGCTTCACTTCTGTGAAGCGATCTAAGAAAAATCGGAGCAAGGCTGGTTGGAAATTATACACCAGCTGCTTTGTGTATTCCGACTTTGCCTCGCTATAAATTGCGGCGGATGAATCTTGAATATCCATTATATCGTATGCTAATCAAAAGAATTAGATTAAATTAAAGAAAAACCCGCTAAACGCTAACTTATAGACGCAAATTTGGATTTGTATCTTGTGATAATACCCATGCACTTAGAATCCATGGACTCATTCCCATTGTAGAGCGCTTTAGAACTTCACGTTCTAGTTGATGACCCTTTGCAATCTGTGTCATAATTTTATATGGGTCTGCTCCAGAAAGACGAACTGTTCGTAATTCACTCAGTGAAGTGGGTGTTTTCATCGTAGGCACTTTATAATCATCAGGTTGTGCCCATTTTATATGAATATTCTTCTGACGCCATGTTGGTTCACCATAGGTTGTCAGGCGTTTCAGAATACACCGTGATTGAATTGGCTCAGCCATACATTCAAGTTTACGAACTTCTAAGGCACACGTTACTTGCACAGATGCTGTTTCTAAGATACGACGTAAGAATGCCTGTGCATCCAGAGTAATATCATCTGCACCTTCTAGCCATACCCATGTAGGTTCTCTTGTGCGAACAAGGCCGTGAAGAAGTTCGCGACCTTGTCTAAGAGCACGGTCATCACGACAATTCCATCGGAATAGGGTTTGCCCTGCCTTTTCTGCTGCTTGTCTGATCCATCGGGATTTACCGCATCCTGGTGGGCCAACAATTAGATAACTTTTTCCTCGGGTCTGCTGCATTCTGTCTTATGATGGAAGAGCAGCTTAAGCCTTTCTACGCACCTTGTTTCTTGTCTTTTTACCCCTTTTAATTTTTCTCTTTTTAGAACCACCGCGCGCCCCCCTTGGAACAAAGGGCACCGCGGTAGTAGGAATATAAAATTCCCATTCTTCATGTCTGCTAATAAGTGGTAAATCAAAGATATCTAAACTACTAAGATCTTTCACTGTATATACATTATTATTAGATTCTGGAACCCAATGGAGGCTTTCAACTACTTCAACTTGCATTTCAGGACCATCTTTTATTGTTAATAACCCTCTTTGACCTTTTATTAGTGTTAAAGAACGAATATATCCTCTTTCTAACATTGCCGCTGGCTTGGCATTTGTAAAAAATGGAGCATTACCCCAATATCTAGATTCCAGTGTAGGTCGTTTTTCTTTATTTTCGAATACTCCCTTTGGAGGAATAAACCCTTGTCTTCTTCTTTCCTGCACTATATTCAGATTAATTTTAGGTCTAGCAGTAATTTTCGGAGTTACTCCATTCTCAGAACCCTCTGGTGAAACATAAAGAGACATCTTACTTTATTCAGAGAAATTATCTTCTTCCTCCCTGAAGCTGCTCTAGAGCCATTGAATCACGGATCGCATTCTTGCGTAGCGACTGGTTCAGAGGATTATTCTCAACAGCATCAACCATGACTTGCATATTACGCTCCATACTCACATCTAACTTTAGAGGTGCTCTGTATTGCACACGCCCCATATCTGCTGCACCAGGTGTCATTCCTGAAACGCGATTTACCGCCAGAGCGCGATCGTTCAAGTCGTCTGCCGTTAGCCTATTAGACTTCTGATGAATTTCGCCCTTGAATACTGCGATATTTCCATTGCCTGCCATAGGCTTACGAAGCTTAGCAACACTTGTCTTAGATTCATTCTTTCTCATGTTATAGGCAGATTCATGACTGGTAAAATCCTTATTCACGGAAATCGCCGGGCCAGCAATACGAGAATCTGCAGAAAGCTGAGATTTCTGAGTTGGCTTGGCAATATCATTGGGATCATAGACCTTCAGACGTTCGGGGCCAGCACCAGGTCCTGAGATACCACGATAATCAAAATCCACCGTAGTCTCCTTGATTGTTGTGCGGGCCACATTTGAGGGATCCCATGTGGTAATAGATGGTGCACCTGCAGCATAGCCCACTGGTGTTCCAGTCTGGCGGATATTACCCACGGTCTCACCGCGGCGTGTTGGGCGAGCATCGTCCTCATAGTGCACTGCTACTAACCCAGTATCAGCGGGTGCCAAGTTCAGACCCATCACACGGTCTTGGGTTCCATTACGTTCATTAGGGCGAATCTCAATGGCAGAAGCACCATAGTCGTCGCGAGTTCCAGCGCCATAGGAAGATGCATCATTGTTACGGTATCCTGCGCCACCAAATTGCTGACCCATAGGTGTTCTGTAGTCGCCGGCTACGTAGGACTTGAAGGCTTCCTGAGATGCAGGAGTTCCTAGCAGTTCTTCTGTGGTGTCGGTACGTGTGGTGTATTTGAGAACCTGAGTAGGCCTTGACGTTCCCTTGGTTACTTCGCCAGTAGCAACACCATTGCGTTCACCGGTTTCATTGAGAAAGAAGGTATCGGGTCTGTATTTCCTGACTTCTCCAGAATCCATTGCGGGCGCTGTCACAAAATGCACACCAGGGACCACCTGGTTATTATAGGACAGCTTAGGATTTGTTGCAACACGTAGTTTGTCAGTTGTAGGCATAGCACGTTTCATAATTTCATTCACCTCAATCTGCTGGAATCCACCATTGCCCGTTATACCACCTTTCTCACCAAGAGATGGTCCCACACGTGTAGGCTCAAATGGTTTTTCATTATTGCGACGACCAGGATCAACAATACGACTACGAACAAAGTCTGCATTGGCTTCATTACCGAAGGGCTGACCGAACGGTTGATTATGATTAAACATAGGGGCAATTTCTTTTTTCTGGAGCTGAGTGGTTCCTGCGCCAGTGAACATATCAAGTTTGCTCGTATTCACAGTAGAAGTCATGTTTTGTTTCACACGACCTCCAAAGAATGGTTGCATGTTATTGTGCTTAAAGTTTTCAACTGGTTGCCCAGTTAGTGCACTTATAACAGTACCTCCCTTTGTCCATACTGCAGAAGCCTCAACACCAGAGCTTACCATTTGCACTTGGGGTGTTGCTGATTCAATTGGTTCTGGCATCGGCCCCTGGCCTTGCGCTTTTTTACCTATTGGTGGCATACCCGTTGCATAAGAAATTGGTCCCCCATATTGGGGGCCTGCATTTGGCTCAGATGGATATGATTGGCCGCCGGGTGTCTTGAACATCATATCAAGCTCTGTGCCAGCCATAGCATTATTCGAAGCAGCCTTACTAGGATCATCGCCTCTGGCTTGTGATCGGCGCGTTGCTGCCTTTTCTAGAATAGAATTAATTTGAGCTTTTATTGCCTGTACACCATCTGAAGAACCTGATGCTACAAGGAAATTTAGGCGACTATTGAGATCGGACATTCTAGAAGATTCATCCTGAGTTAGAAATTGTTGAATACCAACTGTATAATATTGGCTTTCTAATGAAGGTTCGGGGAGAGGAGTATTCTGAGGTGACACGCCTAAGTTGAGTCCACGAAATCCTTCTTTACCTTGTTTTTCACTCAATACCTGTAATGGCTTCGAAGAAGATGCAAGCTGTGAAACTGCATAACCAATTGCCATTAATCCTGATAAGGCTGCTAACTCCATACTACCGTTTACTATAAAATATAATAGACAGTATTATGATTTACGCTAGGAATATTATGCCTTATGAACAGCCTGTTCGATATTCTTATAACAAGACTGCTTTATCCAGTTATCCTTGGATTGTGTGCGAGAAGGAATTAGAAAATCAAAGGGTGTTTCGAAATTATCCTGAGGATTGTGAGGTAAGGTTTCAAAACGATTCCACCCGGTGGCTCTAAGAGTGCACGGAGGATTATAAAGTCTTTGATAAGTTCCACCAAGTGTTACGTCAGGCGCATCTACCATTGAAACCTGGTTTATTTTGTTTGTTAGAGGATCGTATTGAATTGCATTATTCTTTACACGATTCCCTAGGCGATTAATGTTTTTTAGATCTGATTCAATATCAGTTTTCCATTTTCCTTCAGGCCATGATGCTCCAGAGTATTGTAGACGAATGGATGGTTCGGCCGGAAAGCTAGATGGACAGTTATGCTCAGGTTTATCAAGCTGGTATCGTATAGAATATGAAGTAATTCTCATATCATCTTGTTGATGAAAATTATCATATTTTGATCTGGTAGAAGTCATATCTATTCGTAATATTTAAAAAACATAATGAATAGATATGCCCGGTGTCTATACAACTGGAATTTATGATACGACTCTGTGGGAACCAGTTGATATGATTGTAGTATCACACAATGAATCAATTAGTGCATTACGTGACTTTGGTGTGGGAATTGGTCAGATTTTCGGTGGCAAATCTGAATTACTGGAAAAGAAGATTAATGATCTACGTCAAGGATTAATATTAGAAGCAGAAAAATTAATAAGAGAAAAGGGTGATGATTATATGATTGTTGGCTTTGATATGGAAACATCGCATTTTGATCGTGCAATTATAATGATTGGAACAGGCACACTTTTGCGCAGAAGAAAACAGATGGGTGGTGCTGCAACTCGCTCATTAAAAACAAGGCGCCGTCGTTAATATTTTTCAGGCCGCCCACACTGAGTCACTTTCATTGGCACAGGGGCGAAGGTAGCAGCATACGGCCACATCTGGATTGCAGGTAGATGTCTCTGTGACACATCAATATTTACAGACCCCTTGGTTGATTTGCGATATAGGGTAGTTTGTTTTACTGGTGGTGGCTGATACTCGCGCGCTGCGCAGTATGTTAGAGGGTAGTTTAGGCGTCTTAAATCAGATTCTACATCAACCATGTTTCCTTGAGGTAAGCTGACCGCATTACCACTGACGAGACCTAGCATATGCCGGGAAGGCTCCTTATGCACTTTAGTCCATACATCTTCAGCATACGTTTGAGGGTTTTCAGAACGCTCAAACGGGTGTTTTAGGATTGCAAAGGGGTCATCCATCTAATGGCTTTTTAGGAAAAAGCCAGCCAAAAAGGTATATTGTGGCTTTTAGGAAAAAGCCAGCCAAAAAGGTATATTGTGGCTTTTTAGGAAAAAGCCAGCCAAAAACTTATATCTTTCGTAAGATTGTTAGGCCATTATTATTTATATAGCGAACATCAAGTGTCCATCCTGCATTATCTCTTAAAAATTCATCAATTGCTCTTTGTAATCCACAGGTTATCTCTTCAACTGGAAAACCAGATTCAACCGATTGCTGTTCAGCATTCCATCCACATCTTATACTTTCACCATGTATAGCATCTACTTCTGTATCATGCATTACAATGTATTTATTTGTTACTTTACTGAACCGTTCTAATTCACGTTTTAGCTGTCCGTATATATGCCACGTATCTATGAATGTCATATCTACTGAATAGGGTATAACGAGCTGAAGATTATTAATCCACTTATATTCAATATTTATAGGCAGTTTTTTTGTAGAATCTAAAAGTTCTGAAATATTGCATGGAGATATATCATTTAAGAAGAGTTTCTTTTCAGGTTTTTCATTTTCTAGTAAACCTTTTGCTAAAGCCCAACTTGAGATACATCTTCTTACACCAGTTTCAAATATACTTTCACATTCTCTTGCATAACGGTAGAGTGTAGGGAGGTGTTCATTTATATCAGATTGTCTATTACATAATTCATTGTATTTGTAATTAACTTGTTCCATTATATTTGTTAGAATTCTTATAATTCTCTAATAAACACGTGATGCCCCTTATTTATCCATCTCATATAATCACATGTATGAATATCTTCGCCACATAGTAATATAATATCAGATGCAGGATATATCATTGAAATCTTATCATAATAAGGCATTCCACGATGATAACTGCCGTAGATTATAATATCATATTTTTTATTCAAAATATCTTCTTCTATTGTCTTATCTAAGGAATCGTCCCTAATATCAGGATTTACTAGATTCGTATAAGTTATACCTCTTCCATAAAGTGTTGAATAATTAATTGTAGATGATTTATATATATGTGGAATTTTTGGATAATCATGGCACCTTAAACCAAATATAGTCTTGAAACCATGTAATGTTATACATCGTAAATAATCAGGTGTTAGCTCACCGGATAAAAATAGAATTGATTTTACATTCTTTTTTGTAGTATCTAATATATATTGCGCCATCTTGGTAGTCGTTAAATGGTTTCGTAAGTATGTTACTAGTTTTATAATAAGTTCTTTACATTGTTCTATATCAGTAGAACTTAGACTGGTTAATGTAGTATTCTTATATGTATCATAAAGCAAATTGCCCTCTTTTATTAAACCCATTGGTAAAAGTGCCATTGTATTTTGAGGACAATCTTCAATGTTAGGAAAATATGGAATACATCCATTTGCAATAATTTCATAGTGTCGCATACAATCCCAGCCTGCCTTTTTGGTAGTTATTGCAAAGAAAGATGTTCTATATTCATTATAATAATCAGTTTCATTTTTATAGATATAAGTGCTAAGGTTACCAGGAATTAGACTAGATACAAGTTTAGTTTTTACAGGAATTTCACGTATAACCTTTTCTTCTGGAAAGGAAAAGGTTATAGGATGTATCATTCTTTATAAGAGTATGTATATATTAAGGTTTTAGACCTATATACATCTCTACCTAAATATTATATATGAATGCAATTATAGAGATGGATAATATAAGAAATAATGTAAATGGAAGTGGTATATTTATACAAGTTGGAGCAGGTGCTGGTGATTTAGATAAAAGGGCAAATTGTAGAGATGGATTTACAGAATTTATAAAAAGTCTTCCAAGGGATAGAATCAGGAAAATTATATTAGTTGAACCAAATCCAATGAATATTCATTTATTACGTGAATGCTGGAAAGATTATCCTGAAGCTAGTATATATGAATATGCAATTGTTCCAAATAATATATTAACAGAAACAATTGAATTCTATTATTGTAAAAACGATTCACCAAATTATCAAGTTGCTTCTATTAAAAAGGAACATGTTCAAATGCACTATCCAAATGATGAAATTGATTTAATGAATATTCCTACTAAAACTATAGAACGGTTTTTTAAAGAAGCAATTGGTAATGATATGATTGAATTATTATCCCTCGATATTGAGGGAATTGATGCAGAAATATTACTTGATTTACCGATTAATTTAAATATTAAGTTTTTATCTTTTGAATATATTCATTTAAGGGAGAAAGAAAAAGATGTAAATAATTTTCTAACTTTAAATAAATATAACTTTCTAGGAATGGGTGTTGATTATAATGGGTTTGATAAATTATATATTAAAGAATAAACTAACAATTAATATCGCGCATGTAGCTTCTACTGGGAATACCAGCACGCATCCACCCTGCAGCAGCTACCTCAGGAATTAGATTCTTAGGATTCTGGATATTCTCAGAAAGAGAAGGCACTAGAGGTGTAAAGAGACCAACAAACTGTGTCTCAGTTACAGTCCCACACTCCTTCATCTGCTTTACCTGCTCAGCGTGTAGAAGGTTGCTCTCCACATCTGGATTACCACGACCACCTGCCATGTAAGGGACAGTTAAGAAGGGGCGGGCCTGTGCACGAATCTGACACCTATTGCTCTTAAATGATGACTCGTTACGCAGCATAGAATCAGAATCTACCTGAGCATTATTCAGACCATACCCCTCGCGAGGATACATGAGCTGCTGCTCAGATGCAAGAGGGTTTACACGTCTAGCATCGGGCACTAGATTCATAGTTGTATACTTACCCGGGCCTAAGCTCTGAGTGTAATACTGCTGAATTCCACAAAGATCATCGCGTGTCTTTGTTAGACGATTGATATCCATATCTGTTCTCTTTCAGGAAAAAAGAAACACACATATGTAGTAATGAAACAGGATGATCGTTTTTGTAGATGTATTAAGGCAGTCAGAAAGACAGTTAAGCTAAGGGGTAGAAGTGGATCGCGCGATAATCAAGCAGAAGCTAGAGAGAAAGCTGCGATTGCAATATGTGTTAAATCTGTTCTTCAGGGACGAGGTAGAACCCTGAAAAAATTTAAGTGCCGGGGTAAAGGTAAATATCTTAAGACTCAGAGACTTATCAAATACTAGTTGTTCCAGGTGGGCAGTATACACCTTCAGGGCAAATAGTTGGCAGGGCAGATGATTCTGGGCAATAATAACCTTCTGGGCACAGTATTGGTGGAGCAGCAGTTCCACCTGTGCCTTCCACACAGAAATATCCTATTGGGCATGGTTTTTCACATTCAGATGTAGAAGCTTCTGGACAATCACAGCCAGCCTTGCATTTACCAGAACACGCTGGACTTGTTAAATTAGTAGTAGCTCCATATGTTCCTCCTGGACACTTATTATCTTTACTTCCAGTTGCTGATATAGGACACCAAAATCCTTGAGGACAAGGTGTCGCAACTTGAGCCGGAGGCGTCCCTTCAAATGATTCATTTATTAAATAAATGTATCCTATAGCGCATAATGTGATGATGATTAATAGTGTATATTTTTTATTAATTTTGTCAAATAATCCCATTCTCTATTGATAACCTATTAATTCCTTCCAGAGACTATTATTCAATCCAGGGGACTGCAGATCCCTGTGTTCCCATAAGACATGCCTCGCGCCCACCCTCTTTGCATGTCTTACCAGGAATCTTGTATAACCAGTTCTGGAAGCTCTCTCTGTCATTAGGGATTGTTGTAGAGGGCATTGTAATAAATTGGCGTTGGCCCTGAGATTTACCGAAAACATCGGTTGGATCTGAGAACCAATTTACTCTGAAAAAATCATCCATGGTTGATTTAACAACCGGATCTTCTACAGATTTAGCTTCTGCTCTGTTAGGATTATACTTGATTTCATCAACCAGAACATTCATAAATGGATTCCTGGGACTTGGCAGTGTTACTGGGTCACTTGTATCATATGTGGAATCGGGCCCCGATTCTCCTACCGGAGGTGATTTCCATGATAGGGTGGAAGGTTCATTTGGCTTAATACTTGAAACAAATTCCTCTTGAATATATGGTGCCTTAATCATATCAATGATGTCTGGAAGGGTAATTATCAGGCCAAGTATAACAGAATATGATAGAGTTGTTATTAGATCATGATTAAATAGAGAAAATGAGCACGCAACAACTAGGATTACAAGGGCGGTTCGTGTTAGAGCATTTACACGCTCACTGAAACACGGAGGGCGTGCAGTTGATCGTCGTTTCCACTGTGCTAGCCATGAATCTGTAAAAAGAATTAATGGATTTTCCCACCATATAGGTGTGCATAAAGGCACTCTGACCATCCTACTTCTTAGTCTGTTTCTTATTACTTGCTTGCTTACCCGATAGAATAGATGCAAATTCTTCAATTGTATTTGAAGGTGCTGGTTGTCCACCTGGAACAACAAGAGGTGTTGAGCTAGTAGCCGCGCTAGTAGCGGCGTTTTTAGCTGCTGCTGCTTTTCTCCTTGCTAACTCCTTTCTCATGCGTTCCTGAGCCACATTTAACCTAGCACTCTTCTCCTGCCCAGCAGCCCTTGCGCCTTCCATATCTCCTTCGAAGCTGAATGCCTTGCGCATAGAATTCATCATCTCAACGAATGCCGGGTTCTCTGAAAACTCCTTCATCATCTCTTCTGCCTCAGCAGCTAGTTCCTGGGGCTTGAATTCACCTCTCTGAAACTTATCTTGAAGTCTCTTCATGATACGTTTCATAGCACCCTGTAGCTTCTCAGGATTTCTCATTGTAGAATTCATAATAACTTCAAAGGCCTTACTGGGATCTGTCTCACACTGTCTTACAGTCTCAGGATCAAGTCCAAACTCCTCGGGCTTTAGCTCTTTTACAATTTCCTCAGCGAGCTTAACAAGCTTACCATTTCTAAGTTTCTCAGGAAATGGAGGTAGTCTATCGCCTGACGCAGCAGTTTTTCCAAAGAGGTCTGCAAAGCGCTCAGTAAATGAGTCAAATTCGGTGCGATTCATCTTATTACGCCAGTCATCCATGAATGTATCTGCCCAATTGCGAAATGCGTCAGAATTATAACCGAAATCACTGGACTTTCCATCCTTCATCGTAACGGCAAAGGTGAGAAGTCCAAGAAATTGGTTAATAGCATCTTTTGTCTTTTCACTTGATGATGCCCACATTGCCTCATTAATATGCACACCCGGAAGAACCATCCCAGGGCATAGTGTCATATTTCTCTTGGGATTTCCAGCATTAGGCATAACCATCTGCTTATACAGTTTCTCACGGTCCTCGGGTGCAACGGATTCTGCGACCTTAATCACTTCGGCTAGTTCGGGAAATGTCTCAAGGAGACTATTCATAAACTCATTGTATTTCGCCTGGAATATAGAATCTAGAGGGGAATCCATCTATCCGAGATATATAGAGGTTCCGTGAATTCTTTACGTAAGCTTTTTAGGCTTTTTAGAAAAAAGCCAGCAAA
>Ga0214923_10005253_pt1 | contig 15155 bp, 1 predicted proteins | sample LL1510_MetaG_FD_177993 | JGI IMG/M metagenome (GOLD analysis project Ga0214923, IMG submission 177993) | Freshwater microbial communities from Lake Lanier, Atlanta, Georgia, United States - LL-1510 | ecosystem: Environmental > Aquatic > Freshwater > Lake | place: USA: Georgia | collected 2015-10-15
ACCCGACGAGTGCCACGGCCAACCGGCAGTCGGTGCTCCTCGGCAGCCGCGTCTTCCCGCAGACGATGACGATCACGCACGTGATCTGGGCGATGTTCGGCAATCTGCCCGTGGGCGCCGTGCAGGCCCCCCACCGCCACCAGTCGGCGGCGGTCGACCTCGTGGTGGACGCGAAGCCGGGCTGCTACACGATGGTGGGCGAGTCGCTCGACGCGGAGGGGCGGATCAAGGACGGCACGCGGGTCGAGTGGCGGACGAACTCGGTGTTCGTCACGCCGCCGGGCCTGTGGCACTCCCACCACAACGAGTCGGGCCATCCGGCCCACATCCTGCCGGTCCAGGATGCCGGCCTCCACTCGTTCCTCCGCACGCTCGACATCCGCTTCACGCGGAAGACGGCGTCGGGCGGCTGCGAGGTCGTCGAACGGGCGGGATGAGCCGCCGCCGATCGAGCGGACGGTCATGTCGACGGCGGTCGAAAGCGGCGTCGCGACGCCCACGCCATGCCGGTCGTGGCGCACGCCTCCAGGCGTGCGAATCCGCGCGGGTGTGTCGAGAGAGGCTGCGACCGATCGCGGTGCCGGATGGCGACCCGCCTTCCTCGGTGGCGCACGCCTCCAGGCGTGCGAATCCGCGACGAGGTTCGGCGGGGATTCGAACACCGAGACGGGCTCGGATGAACATGCGACCACGCGCGACGCCGAGACTCCATTCGCACGCCTCGAGGCGTGCGCCACATGAGGGCACGGTGGCGGAGCACGTCCAGGACGCGGCGAACGCGACTCGCAACGCCCGGGGGCGTGCGTTACGAGGGGCGGTCGTGCCGCAGGTCCCACGCCATGCGCGTCGGCCTTGGATCAACGGCCGAAGAGGCTGATCGGCAGGCGTCCGCCACCCGTCGTGGGCGTACGGATCGCCGACGTCGTCGGCACGCGTTCGACCTGCGTGCCGGAGATCCGCAGGCCGCGCGAACTCCGCACATCGAACTGCGTGCGGGTCCGCGGATTCGCAGTGAAGGTGGTGCCGGTGATCCGCGTTCCCGTGCAGAAACCGGTAGCCAGCACCCCGGCTCGCGTCGCTCCCTCGATGCGGTTTCGCTGCGCCGTCGCGGTGCCTCCGATCGTGGCTCGCTGGGCGCCGGTGAGCTGCATGCCCACCTGCACGTTCCGGAAGGTCGAACCTTGCACGGTGGTGCCATTGACGATGCCATTGACGAGCAGGCCGGTCGCCGAATTGGTCACCGTGAGACCCCGGATCGCGACGTTTTGGGCGCCGTTCACCGTGACCGCCGCACCGGTGAAGTTTGCGAAGGCAAGATTGGTGATCCGGCTGCCGCTCGCCGGGGACCCGAGCACGACACCCTGGGCGACAGCCCCGGCACCGTCGATCACGATTCCAGACCCACCGCCCGACAGGGCGATGGCATTGGTGAAGGTGAGCGTCCGACTGAGCGTCACCGGTGCCGTGACGATGATCTCGTAGACCGTTCCCGTCACGGGCAGCGAGTTGACGACGTCGATGGCGCCGAGGAGCGCCTCGCCGCTGGCCACCGAGATCGGCCCCGACGGCACCTGGGCGCCCGACGAGTCGATGATGATGATCGTCTGGGCGTCGATGGTCGAGTTGCGCACCACGAGGCCGAGCGGCGCACGCAGATCGACCACGTCACCCGGTGCGGCGATCGGAGCCGCCAATGTCAGATTGCCTGTGAGGGCCTTCAGGGCCACCACCCCGTCGCCCACCGCCGTCGTGCCCGCCGTGATCCCTGGAGCGACGACGGTGAAACCGCCGGCGTTCGTGAACACGACGTTGCCGCCGGCCTGCGGAGCCGAGGCGGAGAACGTCCCAACGCTGTTGCCGGCGTTGTCGAGTGCGATCGAGCCGCTGCCGGCGGCGGCCGACAGGGCGGCGGCCACGATCGGCCCCGTCTGCCGGAGATTTCCCGGAGAGGAGAGCGTGAGGCCGCCGCCCGTCACCGTGGCAGCCGCGACCGGCACGTTCGCCCCGACGCGGAGCTGCGAGTCACCCACCGACGAGAGGGTGACCGCGGACGCCGTGAGGAGGCCAGAAGGACCGAAGGAGACGGGCCCGGATGCCGTCACGGTGATGGTGCCCGATCCACCCGCCTGCACCGCACCCACGATCGTGATCGAGCTTCCGACGATCGAGATGTTTCCGTTCGCCGTGAAGAGGTCCGTCACGGTGATCGGCTGCCCCGGCGTGCCGATCGTGACGTTGCCGCCGAGGTCGTCGATGACGTTGCCGATCGAGTTGTTGGCCGGAATCAGCGTCGCCGGCGTCGCGGTGGAGAGCCGGAGCGTTCCGGCGGTGATCCGGCTCGTGCCGGTCTGCGTCACGGTCCCGGCGGCGGCCTGGAGCGTGATCGTGTCGAGCACCGCCGTGAGATCACCGACGAGCGTGATGCCGCCGGCCAGGGCGGACAGCGCGATGCTGCCGTTGCCGGCCACCGGGGCCTCGGTGCCCGCCACGACGCCGGCGGTGCCGACGGTGAAGCCATTCGCGCCGACCACCGTGAAGCCACCGTTGAACGTGCGTCCGGTGACCACCGGAAACGCGTTGTCCACACGATCGAGTCGTACCGCCCCGGCCGACGTCGCGGCCGCGTCGAGGGCGACGGTTGCCGTGATGACACCCTGCTGCGTGAGCTCACCGCCGGCGGCGAGTTCGATCGTGCCGCCCGTGACGCCGGCCGGGGCCACGGCGAGCGCGGTCTTCGAACGGAACGCGATGCCCGCCCCCGTGTTCTTCCCCGTGAACGAACCGACGACGTTGTCGGCCGACCGGAGCACGATGTCGTTCACGCCGTTGCCGATCACCGAGAGGAGGCCGGCCGTACGGATCGGGCCGCTCTGCGAGAGCGTGCCCGCCGCGGTGAGCGTGATCGGCTGACCGGTCGTGCTCTCGGCGAGCAGGATCTGCATCGCGCCCGTGTTTCGCAGGCTGATCGCTCCCGGAGCGACGGCACTCGCCGAATCGGTCGCCAGGAGGAGGTCGAGCGTGCCGGCGGTCGCCGTGAGGTCGGCGCTGCCGCCGGTGATGGACGCCGTGGAGGGACTGGTCTGAAGGATCGAGCCACCGGCCACGAGCCGGATCGGGAATCCCGGCGCCGATATCGAGCCGATCGAGATGTCCGAGCCGGCACCGAAGGAGGTGATGCCGACGCCGCCGTTGGAACTCGTCACCGACGTCACGTTGATCGTGCCGTCGGAGGAGAGGGTCGCCCCGTTACGGCTGGTGAGCGACGTCGCGAGGGCGGCGCCCGAGGTGTTGCGAATCTCGATCGACGCGAGCGGCGCCGACGCGGTCACGCTCCCCACGCTCGTGTCGAGTCGGATGAGACCGTCGCTCGCGAGGAGGGTGGTACCGAGCGCCCGCAGGTCGACGGTGCCCACGTCGACGGGCACCTCGTCGATGCTCGTGCCCGAGAGCGCGACCGCGCCGCCCGGCTGCGCGTCGATCCGCCCGACACGGATCTCGCTGCCCGCCGTGACCGTGACCGTGCCGTTGTTCGACTCGAGCGCGCCGTCTGCGGTACCAAGCAGGATCGGAAGCACGTTGCCGTCGGCGTTCTTGTAGGTCTGCGTGACGGTCACGTTCGCGGCGTTGCTGGTGGCCGCACCACGGATCGACGAGACGTTCGTCCGCACCGTGATGCCGGACAGCGCCTGCACGACGAGCGCGGAGGTGGTGACGAGTCCGGCGGCGGCCGGGTCGGTGGCGGTGATGCTCCCGTTGTCGGCCTTCAGCGTGATCGTCTTGGCGACCGGCGTCGGCACACTGGCACCCGGCACGAGATCGCCGACCTTCGCATCGATCACGAGGTCGCCCGAGGTGGCCGCCAGCGTGATCGAGAGGTTCGGCTTGCCGCTGAAGTTGCCGGCGTTCACCGCTCCGGCGACGGCGAGCGACGGCGCGGAGATCGAGATCGAACCGTCCTTCGTGGAGGCGCCGAGCAGGGTGAGGGCGCCTTGAGCCCGTGACAGGATGAGATCGCCGGGGGCGGTGAGATTGATGCTGACCTTCGAGAACGTATCGAGGACCGCATCGAGCGGCCCGTTGGCCGCCGTCCACGACAGGCTGCCACCGCTGATCGGGGCGATGCCGCCGATGACCGCCCGCCCCGTCGCCCCGGCGCCTCCGCCGCCCACGAACCTCACGTTCGGGGCGACCGCGTAATTTGCGCCGCCGCCTCCGGGCGGCACGGTCACGCCGGTCACCTGTCCGCCTGCGACGGCGGCGGTGGCCTGGGCTCCGGAGCCGTATTCGACGAGGCGGACGACCGGCGCGCCGGAACCATCCTGGTAGCCCGAGCCGGAGTTCGTGACGGTGATGCTCGCGACCCGTCCGGTGGCATCGAGGTTCGCGACGGCCGTCGCCCCGTTGCCCGCGGACCTCAGGGTGACGGTGGTCGTCTGCGGGTTGTAGCCGCTGCCGCCGCTCGAGATGGTGAAGCCGGTCACACGACCGCCGGTAACCACCGCGGTGGCGAGGGCCTGCCGGCCGCTGCCGCTGGTGTCGGTGATCGTCACGCTCGGGGGCGTGACATAGTCCTGGCCGCCGGTGGCGACATTGATCCCGGTGATCTTTCCGGCAGCATCGACGGTGACCGCACCGGCCACCGCACCTCCGCCACCGGCGACCGGCGTCAGCCGGACGGTCGTGGTGGCGGGGTTGTAGTTCTGGCCGGCCGCCGTCGGCCTGATGCGGGCGACGACATTCGTCAGGCCGACGGACGCGCTCGCCGGTGTGACGACGCCCGGAAGCGTCTCGAAGGTGAGCGCGGGAGCCGACGTATAACCCGCACCGGGATCGATGATGCGCAGCGACGTGACCGTCGCGTTGAGCGTCGTCGTCAGCGGCGTGGCGCCGGCTCCGAACGCATCGACGAATTGCACCTGCGGGGCCGCCGTATAGCTCGTGCCTCCCGAGAGCAGCGTCACCGTCGCGATGGGGCCGCGCACCTGGGCGCGCGCCTGGGCGCCCGCCCCGCCGCCCCCGGTGAAGCCGAGATCGACATCGGCGATGTAACCCGAACCGGCATTGGTCCGCTGGATGCGGGAAACGGTGAAGTTCGTCGAGTTGGTGGCGAGCGACAAAGCACGCCCCGGATTGCCGCGGAGCACGCCGCCGCTGATCGTCACGTTGGCGTTGGTGAGGCTCGTGTAGCCCCAGCCTGGATCGAGAATCGTCACCCCCACGACCTGGCCGTTGGCATCGAGGTCGATCCTGCCCTGTGCCGCCTGCCCGCCGGCGGGCGTCGCAAACGTGATCGTCGGAGCGACGGCGTACAGCGTGGGATTCGGATTCGCGACGGTTGGCGGATCGTAGGTGAGCGCGACCGACGCGGACGTGAGGCCGAGGAACGCCTGCGCCGTGGCCTGGACCCCGCCGGCGAGTACGGGAGCGGGCACGGTGACGGTCGGCACCGCGGCGTACCCCGTGCCGCCCGAGATGACCGGTATCGGATCCTCGATCAGGCTGCCGTTGATCGTCACCACGGCACTCGCACCAAACCCTCCTCCGCCGACGAAGGCGGCCTGCACGTTGGGCGAGTAGCCGGCACCGACGCCCGTCAGCGTCGAGATCGACTGCACGACACCGGAGATGTCGGCCACGATCGATGCCGTGCGATTCCCCGTGCCGGCCGGCGGAGCGGCAACCGTCACGACGGGGGCACGTGGATACCCCGAGCCTCCGCTCGTGAGGATGAACGTCCCGACGCCGCTCGTCAGGTCGGCTTCAGCCGCCGCCCCCGATCCGGTGCCGGTGGAATCGATGATTTCGACCAGCGGCGCGACGCCATAGTCGGCACCGGGGCTCGAGAGGTTGATGCCCGTGATGCCGCCGTTGGCATTGACCGAGATCGCCCCGGTCGAGGCGCCGTCACCGGCCGAGATCACCACCCGGGGTGGAACGAGGTAGCCAGACCCCTGATTGGCCACGACGATCGAAGAGACGCCGCCGATCAGCGCCTGGGCCTGCGCTCCCGACCCGGAGCCGCCACTGAAGACGACCGTCGGCGCGCTCGTGTAGCCCGTGCCCGGATTCGTGACCTGGAGACTCGTCACGACGCCGTTGGTGATGAACGCCCGCGCGGCCGCATCGCGACCTCCGCCGCCGACGAGCGCGACGGTCGGAGCCGTGACATAGCCCGACCCTCCGGCGGTGACCTGCAACCCGGAAACTTTGCTGCCGATGACGGCGACCGCCGCGGCACCGGTTCCCGTGCCGCCCGTACCGGAGAAGGTGATCGCCGGCGGATTGCTGGAGGAATACCCGCTCCCCTGATTCGTGATCGTCACGCCGGTGATCACGCCGTTCGATACCGTGGCCGTGGCGGTCGCCTGCACGCCGCCCGCGGCCGGCGCGCCGATCGTCACCGTCACCGGAGTGACGTACCCGCTGCCCCCCGCGACGAGCGTGATGCCCGCCACCTGATCGGATCGAGCGACGACGGAACTCGCCGACGCGGCCGTCGCCGTGTCGAACACGACGGTCGGCGGCTGCGTGTAGCCAGAGCCCGGGTTGTCCACGATGACCTTGGTGACCGATCCCGGCGTGAGCACGCGTCCGACCGGCGCCGAGAATGCGATGTCTCCCGGCACCGTGACCGCCGCCGACGCCGCCACGACGATGTCGCCCTTCGCACTCGACACCGAGAGTCCGTTCGCGGCACCGCCCACCGCGACCGTGCCGGCAACCCGTACGTCGCCCGACTGGGCGGAGAGACTCATCGGCCCGGCATTCGCCCGTGCCACGCCGACGAGCAGGCCGCCGCCGGCGTCGAGCCGCACCGCACCGGTGGTGCTGACCGTGGCCGATTGCACGTCGAGCAGCCCGAGCGCGGAGATCTTGAGATCGCCCTTCCCGGCGACCGCCGACCGGACGCGGAGGGAGTCGTCGTCGGAGACGGTGATGCTCGTGCCGGCCACCGCCCGGATTTCCACGGCGTTGGACTTCAGCGAGACGGCGCCACCGGCGGTCACATCGAGAAAGTTCGTGTCGAGCCGCGCCTGGCTGTCGATGTCCGTGGCCGCCTCGACGGTGATCGTTTCGTCGATCGCGGACACGACCGCGGCGGACGAGAGCGTGACCTTGCCGGTGCGACTCTTGATCGAGACGCTACCGACGCCGTTGGCACCGGCGGTGACGTTGCTGCCGACGGTCACCGTGTTGCCCGTCAGCACGATGTTGCCGGCGGACGTCTGGAGCGGCCGGTTCACGGCGAGAGCGCCGGCCTCGAGCGCGAGTCCGGCCTCCGTCTCCACGTTCGAGTCGATCGTGATCGTGGAGTTGGCGGCACTGGCCTTCAGTGAAATCTGGCCGCGCGACTTCGGGACCGCCGTGATGCGCAGGTTGCCGACGGTCTGGTCGACCGTCACGCCGATGTCCCGCACGGGACTGTTCGGCGCGCCGGTGCTCACGTTGGTGACACCGTAGTTCGCGGTCCGGACGTCGATCTCGCCGCCGTCGAGGCCGGAATTGAACAGCGTGAGGCTGCCCGTGCCCGAGATCAGACCCGACGGGCCCGTCTGGATATTGACCGGCTGGGACGAGGAATTGGTGTTGAGCGTGACACTGGGCCCGTTGACCGTGCCGTTGATGAGGATGTCGCCGCCTTGTGCACCAAAGCCGGTACCGAACCCGGTCTGACCGACGTACACGCCGAGATTGCCCTCGATCCGTGCTCCGGCGATCAGGCTGAAGTCGCCGTTGCCGACGTAGGCGTTGGTGATCGGACTCGTGACGACGTTTTGAAGATCGACGAGCGAGTTGCCATACAACTGCGTCGCCGAAACCGTGCTCATGGCCGCCCGGACGAGCATCGAGTCGGCGGTCAGGATGTTGTTGTAGGTGACGGGCGCGTTCGCGTAGGGATTCACCGTCGAATCGACTGGACCGTCGATGGTGATCGTCGATGCTCCACTCCCTCCACCGGAGACGACGCGCAGCGCCAGCGGCAATGGATCACCGTTCGCGACGAATACACGGGATCCGGTGGCGGCCCGAATGGTCAGCGCGCCGGAACTGAAATTCTCCAGCGTTCCGGCGACATTCCACGCCACACCACCGACGGTGACGCGGCCACCCAAGCTGAACGGCGTGGCGATGTTCTGTGGAATGACCGCGGGCCCGAAGAATCCTGGCCGCGGCGCGATCACGAAGTTGGTGATCGTTCCGAAGCCCGGGTTGTCGGCGATGTCGATGCGGTTCTGCAGGGCTTCGTACCGCAGCCAGAGTTCACCGGTGCCCGTGGCATCGACATCCACGACGTAGTTGAACGACTCGTCGGCCGACGACGTGTTCGATTGGTTGACGCCCCGATAAAAGACCGCGAGCAGTTTCCGCGACTCGAGCGCTTCGGCAACCGGGGAGAATCGCTGGCGATCCCGCCGCATCGCGTCGCGACGCGGCCTCCTGGGCGTCCCGGACGACCGGCCGAAAAGTGCAGAAAGCCTGCTGGGCGCGAAGCGTGGACTCATGTCAGGGGGTTCCGCCAAAAGGTCGAAGAAGACCGGAAGGGTGGCATAGGACGGACGCGGGCGAACCAGCCGGGCCCCTTTCGTGTTGAACGCGATGGCAGTCGGGTCGTTTCGCCCAGTATCGGAGATCCGACGCCGGTGGCCCGACCAAACCGCTCAAACAACGCACAATACGCAGGGTTTGCCCCGCTTGTTCGCCGCTATTCCATCGGACGGGAAGCCCGCCCCTGACGTGGGCTGCCCGCACACTCCTGAATTGTGGGCACTAGCTGCCGGCACTGCAACGAACCGGTCGAAAAATCGCCGTCGTCCGGCGGAAGTCGGTATTTTGCCCGCCTTGCCGGACCCGACCTACCGGCCCGTCGGTTTCAACGCCCGGCCAACGCCGCGAGCGTCGCGGAGGAGGGCAGTCGTGTCGCAGTGGACGGGGCCCGCTCGATGACGGTGCCGCTGATCCGCAGGCCCCGTGAGCTGCGGACGTCGAACCGCACGCGGGTGGGAGGTGCCGCCGTGAACGCCGTGCCGATCACCTGGGTGCCGGTGCAGAAGCCGCGAGCGGAAATACCGGCCTTCGTGGCGCCCGAGATCGTGTTCCGCTGGTCCACCGAGCGGCCCCCGATCGTCGCCCGCTGCGCGCCGGAGAGCCGCATGCCGTACGAGTTGAGGCTCAGCGTGTTGCCCTGGATCGTCGTGCCGTCGAGGCTGCCGGTCAGGAACAAGCCGGTGCCGGAACCGCTCACCGTGACCCCGCTGACCGTCACGTTCCTCGAGTTGTTGAGCGTGATGGCGTTGCCGGTGAACCCGGCGAATGCCAGGTTGGTCACGCGGCTGCCGCCGGCGCCGGAGTTCAGCACCACGCCGTCGGCGGCACTGCCCGAACCGCTGAGCGTGAAGCCGGGGCCGCTGAGCGCGACGGGCCGAGTGAACGTGAGGGGCTGCGACAGCGTCAGGTCCGCCCCCACGGTGATCTGGTAGATCGCACCGGAAATCGCCGGCAGCGAGTTGATCGCCGCGACCGCCTGATTGAGGTCGGCGGTCGTCGTGACGCCGCCCCCGACGTCGATCACCGGGTTGGCGGGATTGAGCAGTACGGTCGGGGCCACCAGCCGGCCGCCGTTGACGAGGATGACGGTGCCGTCGACGTCGCGGAGGTCGATCTGCGTCGTGCTCTGGAGCACCGGGAAGGGGCTCGTCGGCGGGCCGATGACCACGTCCCCGGGCGACGCGACCGCGAGGTTGCCCTGCGCGACCACCCGGGCGATCGACAGGCCGGCATCCGCCACGATCGACAGTGAGGAAGCGTTCTCCATCGAGAGCGTGGCGTTGCCGATGCTCGTCTGGAGCGTGGACACCGCATTCGCCGTATTGCCGAGCGTGACGGCCGTCGCGGACGGCGCGGTGATGTCGAGGACGGCGGCCGAGACCGGACCACCGGGCTGGGTGATGGTGCCGGCGGGGGCCTGCAGAGTGACGACGCCGCTCGTGGCGTTCGCCGTCACGCCCGCGATGGCGATGTCGCCCGTGGCCGCCGAGACCGTGATGCCGCCGGTGACGGATCGCAGGTTCGACAACGTGATCGCACCGGTGTTCGACAGCAGGACGTCACCCGCGGCCGTCCCGCCGACCGAAAGCACGGCGAGGTCAAGGTCGATGCCGCCCGTGCCGGCGTCGAGCGTGGCTTTGGCGGCGACCACGTCGACGGCCGTATCGAGGTCGGTGATGCTCGACGCCGCGTTGATGGTGACCGTTCCGGTCGCGCTGTTGGCCGTGACGATCCCGACGGCGATGGCACCGGCGGTCGTGGCGAGCGATACGTTGCCGTTCACGGCCGACACGCCCGAGGCCGTCATGAGCCCGCCGGACGTGACCGCGACGCTGCCCGCCGACGAGACGACGCTCGCGAGGGTGATCGCATCGACGTCGGACAGGTCGATCGCACCGGCCGCGGTGGCGGTGACGGTGCCGACCGCGAGGTCGGCCGAGATTCCGCCCGTGCCGGCCGTCAGGACGGCGACCGACGCGGTCACGTCCGTGTCCGTATCGGCGTCCGTGATGCCGCCCGCGGCGGCGAGCGTGACCGTTCCGGTCGCGATCGGTGCCGACACCGCGGCGACGACGATGTTGCCCGAGGCGGTCGTGACCGACACGTTGCCGCCGGTGGAGCTCACTCCGGCCAGCGTGAGGCCGTCGGTGTCGGTCAGCAAGACAACCCCGGACGCCGTCGCCGACACGCTCCCGACCGCGAGGTCGAGCGCGATCGAACCTGAGGCGGCGGTGAGGGCCGCGACCGCCGCGGTCACGTCGACCGCCGCGTCGTCGTTGGTGATTCCGCCGGCGGCGGTGATCGTGACGACACCGGACGCCGTGGCTGCCGAGATGGCGCCGACGGCGATGCTGCCGGAGGTCGTCACGAGCGACACGCCGCCCGTCGGGGCCGAGACGCTCGTGGCCGTCATCTGGCCACCGGCCGTCACGCTCACGCTGCCGCCGGCCGAGACCACGCTCGAGAGCGTGACGGCGTCCACATCGGAGATGACGATCGCACCGGCGGCGGAGGCCGTGACGGAGCCAACAGCGAGATCGACGGCGATGCCGCCACCTGCCGTGAGCGAGGCAGCCGATGCGATGAGGTCGGTTCCGGCCACGCCGTTGGTGATGCTGCCACCGGCGACGATCGTGACCGTGCCGCCCACCGCCGACACGCCCGAGACCGCGACGCTGCCGACCTCGGAGATGGAGATGTTTCCGGCGGCCGACAGGGCGACGCTGCCGACATCGGTGCGCAGATCGATCGCGCCTGAGGATGCCGTCGCGACGAGTGATACGGGCGTGGTGACGTTGACCACCGTGGCGGCGGTCGTCGTGGAGATCGCCGTCGCCGCCGACAGGGTGACGGCGCCGCCGGCCGGATCGGCCACGACGACGCGGCCATTCTGCACGAACGAGATGCCGCCCGTGCCGGCGGTGATGACGACGGTGCTGCCCCCACCACCGGCCTGCACCAGGCCGGAGATGCGCACGTCATCCCCGACGATCTCGATGTTGCCGGCGACGGTCGTCACCTCGGCGATCCGCAGTGTGCCCGAGAACGTGCCGGCCTGCGGGATGCGGACGGAACCCGCGGACGTCACGTTGATGCCGAGGCTGTCCACTTGGTTGTTCGGCTGGAACGAGGCCGACTGGGCCTGCCAGACGAGTTCGTCGGCCGTGATCACGCTGCCCACGTTCTGCGTGATCGTGCCGGCCGGGGCCCGCAGCGTGACGCGGTCGTCGAGCGCGGTGAGGTTGCCGGCGAGCACGAGATTGCCCGTCGAGGCGGTGAGTTCGATGCTGCCGTCGCCGGCACCCGCCGCACCCGCCGTGACGCTGCCGGCGGTGAAGCCGTTGGCGTCGGTGAAGCGGAAGTCGCCGCTCGAGGTGAAGCCGGAGACCGTCGCCACATCGTTGGCGGCCTGGAGCACGACGCCGCCGGACGTCGTCGACGCGGAGAGCGTCGACGCGACGATCGCGCCGGTCTGGGTGATGCCGGTGGACGCGGTGAGCGACACGGCCTGGCCGGCCGCGGTGATGCCCGCGATCGCGAGCGCCCCGACGTCGGTGATCGTGAGTCCGCCGGCCGCCACCGTGGCCGCGAGCGACGCGACGTCGAGCTTGAGGCTCGTGGCACCGCCGGCGTTGACCGCGAGGCTGCCACCCGCCGACACGGTCGTCTGCGAGCCGAGGTTCGACGCGGAGAGCGTCGTGCCGGCGGTCAGGGCGACCGTGCCCGTGGTGTCGGCATTGACGATGCGGCCCGCGCCTTGGAAGAGCAGCGACCCGCTCGCGGTGATCGATCCGGCCTTCCCCACGCCGCCGACCGAGACGAGGCCTTCGATCACGATGTTCGAGCCGACGATCGAGACGTTGCCATCGGCGGTGCTCGCGGAGGCCACCGTGATGGCCTGGCCAGCCGTGCCGAGCGAGAGGGCCCCCGGGCCGGTCAGGTTCGCTCCGATCACGTTGAAGACGTTGTTGGTGCCGAAGGTGGCCGACGAGAGTGCCGTCCACTCGAGCACGTTGGCCGTGATCGTGCCGGCCGTCTGGCTGATCGTGCCTGCCGGGGCCGCGAGCGAGATCCGGTCGGCGAGGGCCGTCAGGTTGCCCGCAATCCCGAGGTTGCCGGTGGTCGTCGTGAGGAAGATGTCGCCGTTGCCCGCACCCGCCCCGCCGGCGATGATCCCTGCCGCACCCACGGTGAAGGCGTTGGCGTCGACATAGGTGAACGTGCCCGAGGTCGTGCTGCCGGTGAGCGTCGCCACGTTGTTGGCGACGTTACCGAGCGTCACCGTGCCGGCGGCGGTCGCGATGACCGACAGCGTCGGTGAGACGATGGCACCCGTCTGGGAGATCGAACCGCCCGCCTTGATCGACGCGCCCGTCGCGGTGACGCCGGTGATTACGAGGGCATCGGTCTCGGCGACGTCCACGGTGCCCGTCGTGGCGGTCGCCAACAGCTCGTTGACTGTGAGCTCGAGCGGGTCACTCGCCGCACCGATCGAGCCGGTGGTCGAGGTGAGCACGGCCCTGAAGCCCGTGATGTCGACGGCGGTGTCGTTGTCGGTGATCGACTGGGCGGCCGAGAGCGTGACGACGCCGGACGTCGGGCCGGCCGTGATCGCGCCGACGGCGATGCCGGCCGTGGAACTCGTCAGTGACACGCTGCCACCGGCACTCGGAGCGTTGACGACGAGCGCGGAGATCAGGCCGGCCGCCGTGACCGACACGCTCCCGCTCGTCGACTGTACGCGGGCGAAGTCGGCGGGCACCCCGCTGCCCGTCTCGCCGAGCGTGATGGCATCGGTCTCGGTGATCGTCACCGCGCCTCCGGCCGTCGCACCGAGCGTGCCCACGGTCGTCCGGAGCGCGGCGCTGCCGACGGCCCTCACGCGGGCAGCGGTCGCGGCGACCACCCCGGCAAGCGAGCCCTGGCCGACGTCCGCGCTGCTGTCGAGCGTGACCACGCCGATCGGTGCCGAGATGTCGCCGACCGACAGGCTGCTGCCGGTGCCGGTGGTCGTGAGCGACACGTTGTTGAGCGTCGAGGTGGCCGTGACGACCTGCATCGCCGATGCCGCGCTGATGCTCACGTCGTTCCGCGCCGTGGCGGCGTTGACGGTCAGTTGGGCCGTGCCGAGGTTGTCGACCGTCACGGTCGACAGCGGTGCGGAGGCGGAGAGCGTCTGCACGTTCGTATCGACATCGACGCGGCCCGATGTGCTCGACAAGGTCGCGGAGGCCGCGACGATCTCGGGCGACGTGGTCGAGGCGACGGCCTCGACCAGGTTGACGGCGGCGGCCAGCGTGACCGAGCCGTTCAAGCCCGCGTCGACCCGCTGCACGGAGAGGCTGCCGGCCAGGTTCGTCACGGAGACCGCGCCGTTGGTGGCGAAGAGCGTCTGGCCGGTGCCCGTGCCGGTGCCGAGCGTGATCGCGTCGCTCTCCGTGATCGTGAGCGCTGCACCATCGCCGGAGACGCCGCCACGCACGGTGTCGACGGCGGTGCGCAGCGTCACGCCGGTGAGGGCCGAGATGACGAGAGTCTGGGTGGTCACGATGCCCGCGTTCGTGCCGTCGATCAAGCCGGAGTCGGCCTCGAGCGTGACCGTCGCCGGAGCCGTCACGGCCGCCTGAATCGCGAGGTCGCCGCCGAGCGCCTCGAGCGAGACGGTTTCCGTCCGCGACGTGTTGAAGTCGCCGGCGACGACCGAGCCGGTCACCGTCAGGGACTGCGCGGCGATCGAGATCGAGCCGTCCTTCGTCCGGGCACCTTCGAGGACGAGGTCACCGGAGGACCGCGTGACATTGAGGTTGCCCGCCCCGGTCAGGACGATGTTCGCCACGGCGAACTGGTCGAGCAGGGCGTCGAGCGGCTGCTCGAGCGCCGTCCAGCTGAGCCGGGCCGCCGAGAGCTGCGCGACGCTGCCGACGGTCGCGGTCGCCGTGGCGGTGGTCGTGAAGCCGCCGCCCGAGAGCTGCACCACGGGCGGCACCGCATAGCTGGCCCCGGGTGCCGTCACCGTCACCGAGCCGACGCCGGACCCCGACAGCGACGATGTGGCGAGGGCTCCCGCCCCGAACGGCACGAGCGTCACGGTCGGCGCGGTGCCCGAGGAATAGCCCGATCCGTTGTCGGTGATCTTGATGCTGGTCACCTGGCCGTTCGTGAGATTCGCGACGGCCGTCGCGCCCGACCCGATCGGATCGAGTGAAACCTCGGTCGTGTCGGGGTTGTACCCGACACCCGAGCTGGTCATCGTGATGGCGGTGACGACGTTCGAGGTCGAGGCGGTGGCATTCGCGCCGCTCCCGCTGCCGCCGCCCGAGAACGACACAGTCGGTGTGGAGGTGAATCCCGAGCCGGGATTCGTGATCGTGATTCCCGTTACGAAGCCCCCAGAGACGGTGGCGATCGCCGTCGCGTTCGTGCCGCCGCCTCCCGAGATCGTGACCGTCGGCGCCGACGTGTAGCCAGAGCCGGCGTTCGTCAGCGCGATCGACGTCACGCCCTGCAAGATCGAGGCCGTCGCGGCGGCACCGAAGCCCGAGCCGCTGCGGTCGACGATCGTCACACGCGGAGCGGCGACGTAGCCGGCTCCCGGCGTCGCCACGTTC
>Ga0214923_10005254_pt1 | contig 15154 bp, 11 predicted proteins | sample LL1510_MetaG_FD_177993 | JGI IMG/M metagenome (GOLD analysis project Ga0214923, IMG submission 177993) | Freshwater microbial communities from Lake Lanier, Atlanta, Georgia, United States - LL-1510 | ecosystem: Environmental > Aquatic > Freshwater > Lake | place: USA: Georgia | collected...
GCCGCTGCTCGACCGCGGGGCGATCTGGCACGACACGCCGGGCGGGGTCGCCGCCGCGGCCGACGTCGTGATCACGATGGTGGGGATGCCGGCCGACGTCGAGGAGGTGTATCTCGGCGGCACCGCAGCCGTGCCGAAGGGCCAAGGGGTCATCGATCGGGCGCGGGCGGGCGCCGTGCTCATCGACATGACGACGTCGAGCCCGGCGCTCGCCGCGCGGATCGCCGCGGCCGCCGCGGCCCGAGGCCTCGTGGCGCTCGATGCGCCGGTGACGGGTGGTGATCTCGGCGCGCGGAACGCGGCCCTCGTGATCATGGTCGGGGGCGATGCCGAGGTCTTCGCGCGGGTGCAGCCGATCCTCGCGCTGATGGGAAAGTCGGCCACGCATCTCGGGCCGGCGGGGGCGGGGCAGCGGTGCAAGCTCGCCAACCAGGTGGCCGTGGCGATCGGGATGGTCGCGTGGTGCGAGGCACTCGCGCACGCGCAGGCGGGCGGGCTCGATCCCGCGGTCGTGCAGCAGGTGATCGCGGGGGGGGCGGCTGGCAGCTGGGGGCTCACGAATCTCGCGCCGCGGGCCCTCGCGGGCGACTTCGCGCCGGGCTTCCTGGTGAGGCACCTGCTCAAGGATCTCGCGCTCGCGCGCGAGTGCGCCGCGGCGGCGGGCCTCGACCTGCCGGGGCTCGCCACGGCCGAGCGGCTTTACGAGATCGTCGCCGAGCGCGGCGGGGCCGACGAGGGCACGCAGGCGCTGTATCGGCTCGGGCGACGGTAAGACGCGCGGCGCCGGCTACTTTTTCGTCGCGGCCGTGTCGCGGGGTCCTCGGCCGGGGGGTAGGATCGTGGCGAGCGGGTTCGGCGCCTTGCCCGTCCTGATGGCGTGAAGCTGCTTGTCGTATTTCGCCTTCTCGGCACCCTCGAGCCTGCCGTTGCCGTTTTCGTCGAACGAAAGATAGAGTTCGCGTTCCTTGGCAGCCACCTCCTGCTGCACCCGCAGCACCTCCTGCTGGCGATACTCCATCTCTTCTCTCATCTTCTTGATCTGGGCAGCCGAGGGCCCCCTCGGGCGAGCCGCTTCCGCCGGAACGCCGGAAATACAGGTCATTCCTGCCAGAAGAGCGGCCAGGGACTTTGCAGCCGGGCGTCGCGAAGCCATGATTCAGCTCCGAAGTTCAGGAGAGGATGCCCGAGGGACGAGCCAAGGGTGGGAAGCCAATGCTCAAAAAAGTGGCAGGCACGGGATGGTCGACCGGGTTTTTTTCGCTGGTTTTCGGCCTCTGGGCCGTCGGCGCTTCCGTGGACCGGAGAATGAGCAACTCGCATGCCGCAGACGTGAACGAGGATGAGGCGGCGGTCGGTATGTACACGCTGCCAGACGTGCTCGCCGGCCCCGACGGCCGGCCCGCCACCTCGGCAGCCGACTGGGCCGACAGGGTCCGGCCGCACCAGCTCCGGCTGCTCGAATCGCACATCTACGGTCGCCGGCTGCCGCCGGTGTTCGTGCGGGTGGCGGGCGAGCCTGTGCGGTCGGGGCACGCGGTCGACGGTGGCCAAAAGGCGATCCGGATCGAGGCCCGGCTCGTGCTGGGCGACGGGCCACGGGCGCCGGCCGTCAACGTGCTGCTCTGGCTGCCGAAGTCGGAGCAGCCCGTGCCCGTGTTTCTGTATCTGAATTTTGTGGGCAACGCCGCGGAGGATGCCGCCCCGGCGATGCTGGCCCGCGGCTACGGAGTCGCCACCGCCTGCTACCACGACATTTTCCCGGACAAGCCGGAGGGCCGCGGCGCGAGCGGGCTCGCCGCGGTTGGCAGGCCGGTGGAAGGCGAACTCCCCCCCGACGAGCCAGGCGCGATCGCCACCTGGGCCTGGGGCCTGTCGCGGATCCTCGACTGGCTCGTGCGGCTTCCCGAGGTCGACGCCACCCGCGTGATCGTGGTGGGCCACTCGCGCAACGGCAAGGCGGCGCTCTGGGCCGGCGCCTGCGACGAGCGGTTTGCGATGGTCGTGTCCAACGAATCGGGCTGCGGCGGCGCGGCGCTCGAGCGGCGCAACTACGGCGAGACCACCGCCGAGATCACCCGCCGATTTCCGCACTGGTTTTGCCCGCGCTATGCGACGTACGCCGGGCGGGCCGCCGAGATGCCGACCGACCAGCACGCGCTCCTCGCGATGGCCGCGCCGCGGCCGCTTTACGTCGCGAGCGCGATCGAAGACCGGTGGGCCGATCCTCGCGGCGAGTTTCTGGCCTGTGTCGCGGCGGAGCCCGTGTGGCGGCTGTTCGGCCTCGAGGGCCTGGGCACGGCCGACTGGCCGCCGGTCGACACGCCGCTCAACACAGGCCGCATCGGCTACCACGTGCGGTCGGGCAAGCACGAATTGATCGAATACGACTGGCAGCGGTTCGCCGACTTCGCCGATCGGCATCTCGGGGCGGTCGAGCCGCCCGCCGCGGTGGGCGACTTTCGGCCCGTGCAAGAGCCACTCCCCGGCGCACCGCCGCCGGGCGCGATCGTGCTCTTTGGCGACGGGACCGCGCCGCCGGCGTTCACGAGCATGGCGGGCGGTCCGATCGACTGGGTGGTCGAGGACGGCACGCTCGTCGTGAACACGACCAAGGGCCATGCCAACCATGTCGTCTCGCAGGCGCGGTTTCAGGATGCCGACATCCACGCCGAGTTCGTGGTGAGCCCGGAGGCCCACGGCAACAGCGGCCTCTATCTCCACGGCCATTACGAGATGCAGGTCTACGACTCGTTCGGCGTCGAGCCGCCGACGGAGCAGGACGAGGGTGCGCTCTATCGTTTTGCGCCGGCGCTCGTGAACGCGTCGCGGCCCGCGGGAGAGTGGCAGGTGTACGACATCCGCTTCATCGCGCCGCGGCGGGACGCGGGCGGCCGGATCGTGAAGGCGGGCAGTGTGACGGCCTGGCTCAATGGCAAGCTCGTACAGGACGGGCTGACGTTCACGGAGCCGCGGTCGCCTTTCATCCCGTATCGGCACGGGGTGACCGACTTCCTCCGCGGTATCGAGAGGGAACTTCGCGCCACGGGCCGCGGTCCGCTCTTCCTGCAGGACCACGGCAGCCCGACACGGTTTCGCAACGTGTGGGTGCGGCCGTTGTAGGGGTCGCCCTGCTACAGCCGCTTCACGCGGATATTGCGGAAGTGGACTTCGTCGTGGTGGCCGGCGAAGCCGATGTGGCCTTTCGTGCGGCCGAGGCCGGGATGTGGCTTTCCGTCGGGCGTGGCCTGGCCGTCGCGAAAGGGGGCCGTGTCGGCGTCCACGATCGTCTTGCCGTTGACCACCACCTTGATCTTCGACCCCTGCACGATCACCTCCTCGGTGTTCCACTGGCCGGCCGGCTCGAGGCACGTGCCCCGCTCGGCCGCGACCACGCCGTAGATCGAGCCGTGGCATTGCCAGGGCTCGATGCTTTTGTATTTCTCGTGGCCGTCGTCGAGGATCTGCAGTTCGATGCCTTCGAACGCGGCGTTGCCTTGAGGGGGCACGCGGATCGCGAGGCCGTTGTTCGCGCCCGGCGTGAGCTTGAAGTCGAACCGGAGCACGAAGTCGCCGAATTCCTCGGTCGTGAGCAGGTTGCCGCCGACCCCCGGCTTGCTTCGCAATTCGCCGCCGACGGCCTCGTAGCCGCCGGTGTCTCCCTGCCAGCCGGAGAGGTCCTGTCCGTTGAAGAGCGGCATGAAGCCCGAGCCGGCGTCGGGCAGTTCGCGGATCCGGAGGCGACGAAACTCGACCGGCGCTCCCTCCGACTCGAGGCACATGAACCCCGTCGCTGGAAAACAGTCGCTGCCCCCCGACACCTCGCGGCCGTTCACCCACAGCCGCACCTCGCCGTCGATCGCCCGCACGTAGTAATGGTTCCATTCCGGCGAGCCACGGGAGCGCCGCTCACTGGGAAAACTCCGCGTGCCATCGGGCGAAACCGGCGGAAATGGCCGCATCTTCGAGGAGCCCACGGGAAACACGTCGCCGTCGGTGCGAAACCAGTCGGCTTTCTTGCCGGTCTGCTTCTCGTATTTCTCGGTGAAGCCGTGGTCGAGCACCTGCACCTCGATGCCGCCGGGGGGCAGTTTGCCCGGGGGCAGGTTCTCGAACACCTGCGGCGGAGCCCAGAGGAAGATGCCGGAGTTGCCCCCGGCCGTGAGGTGCCGCCATTCGGCGGAGAGTTCGAGGTTTGTGAGCGGCTTCTTCGTGCGGATCACGCCGATCGGCGTTCCGGTGCAGCGGGCCGTGCCGTTGTTCCAGGCCCAGGTGTCGGCCGCGCCGTTCACGTTTTCGAAGTCGGCCTCGCCGAGGTCGCGCCAGCCGGGGCCGGAGCCGTCGGGCGTGCCGAGTTCGCGGATGAACACGTCGCGCACGTGCATCGGGGCGCCGTGCGTCTGGATCTGGATCGGGCCGCGATCGGGCGGTGGCGTCGTGGCCTTCGAGAAATAATTCGGCAGCGGCTGGTTGTCGACCACGAGCTGGTCGTTGAGCACGACGCTCACGCGGTCGCCCTGAATCCGGATCCGCGTCGTGTTCCACTCGCCGATCGGCCGGTCGGCCTTCACGAGCGGATCCTTGCCTTCCGCGCCGGCCGGGCTGTTCCACAGGCCGCCCGATCCCTTCTGGCAGCCGTGCTTGAAGTCGCGTTCGCAGGCGGGATCCCAGAGCTGCACCTGCGGATTGCCGCGGAGATAGATTCCGCTGTCTCCGCAGGGCGTGGGAAACATCCACTCGAGCTGCAGCTCGAAATCGGCGTAGTCGCGATCCGTCGTGAGGAACACGCCGTGGCCGTCGCTCACGATCACGCCGTTCTCCACCTTCCAGTGGGCGGCCATGTCGGCATTCCACTCCGCTAGCCGCGCGGCCTGTTCCTCGGGCGTGCCCTCCGCGTCTTTCGCAGGGTCGAAGTGCGGCCGGCCCCGCCAACCGGCGAAGTCGCGGCCGTTGAAAAGCGAAGTGAACCCGGGAGGCGGCTCCGCACCAAAAAAGGGGCCAGCCACCAAATTCAGGCAAACGAGGCAAATTGCGAAAGATAAGCCCTGCTTTGTCAACGCATCTTCCCCAGGTTTGGTGGCTGGCACCTTTACAGGGCCACGGGCACGCCGCCCTGCGCGGCGCTCTTGTCAGCGGCGAAGATCACGTCAAACGTCTTCTTCGCCTCGGGGAAACTCGTCAGCGGCATGTCCTGCCCCTTGTCGAGCGCGTCGAAGAAGGACTGGAACTGCGCCTGATAGGGATGGTCGCTCACGTCGCCGGAGTCGAGCATCTTCATCGAGAGCCTGCTCCAGTGCCCCTTGTCGGCCTTGAGCTTCGTCGAGTGGAACCTGTCGTCGAGGAGGCTGCCCTCGCTGCCCACGAGATGCGTGTGGAAGTAGTAGGGCTGCAGGCAGTCGACGATCGCGGCCGTCTTGCCGATCGCGCCGGTCTTGAACTGCAGGAGCGTGACGCTCGCCGTGTCGTATTCGTAGGGCTTGAAGATGTCGCTCGCCGACTTCGTGCTCAGGCTCGTCACGCTCTTCACCGGATTGTCGGGCGACCCGGGGTTGCCCATCAGCATCAGGAGCGCGTCGAGGGCGTGGCAGCCGGCGGTGAGCAGGGCGCTGCCGCCGTCCTTCTTGCCGGTGTTCCAGCGAAACTGGCCATACCACGGGCCGATGCCGTGGTAGTAGTCGACCTCGCCGTAGTGGAGCTTCCCGAGCAGCCCCTCGTCGAGCAGGGCTTTTGTCACTTGAAACTGGTTCGAGAATCGGCACTCGAAGCACACGCAGCCCTTCACGCCCGCCTGCTCGGCGGCGGAGCCGATGTCGGCCACCTCCTCGGGTGAGTTGGCCATCGGCTTCTCGAGGATGATGTGTTTTTTCGCCGTGGCGGCGGCCACGGCCTGGTCGCGGTGCAGGCTCGGCAGACCCGTGACGTCGACCACGTCGATCGCCGGGTCGGCAAGCATGTCCTCGACCCGCCGGTATGTCTTGATCGGGCCGCCGTGCTTCGCCGAGATCTCCGCGGCGTCGAGCGGCCGCGACGAGCAGACGGCCGTCACGCGGCCGCGGGTGGTGGCGTTGATGGCGGCGATGTGGGCCGTGGCGGCCCAGCCGTAGCCGATCACGCCGACGTTGTAGGGAGTGGTGTGGGCCACCGGGGATTCCTCGGATCGCAAGCAATGAATGCTCAGATGAGTTTCGTCTTGCCCGGCACGGCGAAGCCCGGATTCGGCAGCGACGACGTCCAGGTGAGATCCTTGGGAAAGAGGTCGAGCTGCGACTTCTCGGCGGCGAACGACCAGGTCACTTTTTGCCCCGTGTAGGCGGCCAGGCGGCCCATCACGCCCATGAGGGAGCTGTCGGCCATCTGCCTCAGTTCGACGATCGGCTGGCCGGCCCGGATCGAATCGACGAGGGCCTTGTGCTCCTGCTTGTAGGCGTCGGCGATGCTGCCCTTCATCTCCCACACCACCTCGCCGGCGCGATCCACGATTCTCGAGCCGCCGTTGCCGCCTTCGATGTGGCAGGTGGCCTGCGAGCCGTGGATCACGTTGCCCACGTCGGAGAGCGTGTTGGGCAGGTGCCGCGACTGGAACGACACGAACCGTTCGCCCGGATACTCGTAGTCGACGCCAAAGGTGTCCCAGAGCTGGCTGTCGTCGGGGCGGACAAACCGGCCGCCCGAGCCGTAGGCCGACAGGGGGTTGTCGCCCATCACCCAGTTGATCACGTCGAGGTTGTGCACGCCCTGCTCGAGCAGTTGGTCGCCGGAGAGCCACACGAAGTGATACCAGTTGTTGAGCTGGTATTCGGCGTCGCTCATGCCTTCGGTCCGCGGGCGATACCAGATGCCGGGGGAGCAGTAGCGGGCCTGGGCGCCGATGACGTCGCCGATCGCCCCTGCGCGGATCTTGTCGACCGCGGCGGCGTAGTTCGTCTGCCGGCGATATTGCGTGCCGCACACGACCGCGAGCCCCCTGGCCGCGGCCTCGTCGTGGGCGGCGAGGCAGGTGTGGTAGCCGGCCGGGTCGACACAGGCCGGCTTCTCGACGAACACGTGCTTGCCCGCCGCGATCGCCGCGCGGGCATGCAGCGGATGGAAGCCGGGCGTGGAGGTCACGTGCACGACGTCGATGGTCGGGTCGTCGAGGATCCGCCGGTAGCCGTCGAGGCCGTCGTGGCTCGTGTCGGTGGTGGCCACCTTGTCGGGATGGGCCTCCCGCATGGTCTTCCAGAGCCGCTCGCAGTTGCGGCCGTAGAGATCGGCCAGCGCCACGAGCGTGACGCCGGAGTTGATGGTGAGCGAGTCGTTGATCGCCCCGCTGCCGCGGCCGCCGCAGCCGATCACCCCGATCCGCAGGGGCCGGGCGTCTGCGGCCGCCGCGCGGGAGGAATGCGCCATCGTCGGGGAAAACGCGGCTGCCGCCGCGGCGAGCGCCGCGCCGTCGCGGGCAAACTCGCGGCGGGTGGACCGGCCTGAAGTGGTCGAGGTCATCATGGCCGCGGTGCTCCGGTGATCGAAGGAAGGTAACGATCTGTGTTCCCGAGCCTGCAGTATATCGCCGCGCAGCGTGCCGAACGGTGTCACGCGTCTCTATTCCTTTCGCTGCGTGAGGTCGTCGTTTCGGAAATCGTTCCATTCGCGGCTGGCGGCTTTGCTCCCGCCTCCGGCTTTTCATTTTCCGAGGCGGCCGTTTCGAAATTCATGCCGCGCTGCCGCGGTGTTTCATCCGGTGGACGGCACGAGGCACAATGGGGGCATGGCACCGGTGACGAAAAAGCCGCGCGCAGACAGGCCCATGCCGAGTTCGCCCGGCCTGCTCGTGGCGGTGGTGGTCGATCCTTCGCTGCCCTACGACCGCGAGATCGCGACGGGCGTGGCCCAATACGCCCGCGAGGTCGGCGACTGGCGGCTGTACGTCGAGGAGGAGCAGGACCGCCGCGTCCCCGACTTCGACGCCTGGCCGGGGCAGGGGATCATCGCCTCGTTCGACAACGACCGCATGGCGCGGCGGGTCGTGGCCGCCGGGCTGCCGGTCGTGGCCGTGGGCGGCGGCGGCGGGGCCTTCGATGCCGCCAGCGGAATACCCTATGTCGACACCGACAACGAACAGCTCGCGATTCTCGCCGCCGAGCATCTGCTGGAGCGGGCCATCCCCCACTTCGGCTTCTACGGCCTCGCGCCGTCGCGGGTCGCGGTGTGGTCGGAGGCGCGTCGCGAGGCCTTCGCCCGCCGGCTGCAAGCCGCCGGCAAGCCCGTGCGGGTGATCGTGCCCCGCCACGACTCGACGCGCTGGTCGCTCCTGCAGGACGAACTGAAGGCGTGGCTGACCGGGCTTCCCAAGCCCGTCGGCATCATGGCCTGCGACGACGTACGGGCCCGGCACGTGCTCGAGGCCTGCCGGTCGCTCGGCCTGCGCGTGCCGCACGACGTGGCCGTGATCGGCGTGGACGACGACGAGTTTGTGTGCGAACTGTCCGACCCGCCGCTGTCGAGCGTGGCCCAGGCGGCCCGCCGCGTGGGGCACGAGGCGGCGCGGCTGCTCGATCGGCTGATGCGGCCGACGCAGTTCGCGGCGGAGAAGCAGACGGCGGGCGCCGTGCCCCCGCGCACCGTGGTGCCGCCGGTGGGCGTCGTGGCCCGGCGCTCGACCGACACGCTGGCCGTATCTGACCCTGTGATCGCGGCGGCGATCCGCACGATCCGGGAGCGGTCGATGAAGGGGCTGGAGATAGCCGAACTTGTCACGGCGTCGAAGCTCTCACGCTGGCAACTGGAGGATCGGTTTCGGCGGGCGGTCGGGCGGTCGATCCACGACGACATGCTGCACGTGCGGCTGGGTGAGGCCCGCCGCCTCGTCACCACGACCGACCTGCCGCTCAAGCAGGTCGCCCCGCGATCGGGCTTCCGCTCCGTGGCCTACATGACCACGCTCTTCCGCCGCCACTTCAACACCACCCCCGCCTACCTGCGGGCGTCGAGCGTGCGGACTGCCCGATAGGCGAGAATCCGGTCATCGGCTGTCACGAGCGTGAGGTCGTTGATCCTCGCCGTGGCGACTTCGAAAATCCCGTGCCGGAGCCGCACGGGGTCACGGCAGCTCCTCGATCTCGATGTCCTTGAAACGGACTTCCGACACGGCGTTGCCGTGGATCTGCAGGGCGATCACGCCCGTGGCCGGCAGGCCCGGCTCGGGCTCGGTGTAGTCCACCGTCTGGATACCGTTCACCCACAGCCGCACCCGCGGCCCCTCCGCCCGAATGCGGTAGTCGTGCCATTCGCCCGGCCTCGAGACCTGTTTCAGCACGTCGGCCGACGGCTGCGCGAGGATCTTGTCGCGCCGCGATTCGTCATAGAGCGCGCCGTCGTAGCCGTGGCCGAAGTCGGCCTGGTAGCCGATCAACTCATGGCTCCCTGGAATCCGCGCGCTGCGGACTTGGATCCCGGAGTTCACAAACCCCTCCGTGCCCGCAAGCTTGATCTTCAGCCGGAGGTCGAAATTGCCGTAGCGGTTCGTCGTGCAGAGAAAGTCGTTTTTTTCCTGCCGGCGGTCGAGCGACCCGGCCACGATCGTGCCGTCGTCGATCCGCCAGACGGTGGTCGTGTCTCCCTCCCAGCCCGTGAACGTGCGGCCGTCGAAGAGTGCCGCGGCGGAGGCATCAGGCCAGGTCGTGATGCCGAGCAGCGTGGCCGCGATGAGCAGGCAGAGTGGGCGGCTTCCGCTCATGCCCAGACCTCGCGCTCCGGACGGCTGCGGAGCCCGTTGGCTTCCGGATCGGGCTTGCCGCCGCTCGAGAAGGCTTCGGCGGCGGGGTCGAAGCCGAGCGTCCGGCCGAGGATCCACGAGTTGGCCGCCGCATGCGACACGACGTGCGACCGCCGCATCACGTCGGCGTTGCAGACCGGCGCCCGCCGAGTCTTCACGCAGTCGAAGAAGTTGCGGGCGTGGGCCGCCGCGTCGGTCCCCTTCACCCGCTTCACGGCCTCGGGCAGGAGCGCGACGAGCGAGGCGGGCTCCACGTCCACCAGCCCCGCGTCGCCCGTGGAGATCCAGCCTTCCTTGCCCACGAACCGCACCGGGCAGGTGCCGAGGTTGGTGTTGAACTGCGGCCCGCGGTCCTTGAAAGGCTCGGCGAGGAAATGGAGCGTGAGCGGGACGCCGTCGGCATAGCTGCAGACGATGCCGGTGTCGGAGGGGGTGTACTCGATCGGCCCCGTGTCGTCGGCCCCCTTCACCCATTGGCAGAGATCGACCGTGTGCACGCCCCAGTCGAGGAGCCGGGCCCCCGCCTCGAAGTCGTACACGCCGCGCCAGCCGCGGCCGAGATATTCGGCGTTGTACGGCCGCCAGGGGGCCGGCCCGAGCCACACATTCCAGTCGCACTGCTCGGGATCGGGCGTCGGCTGGGCGGGGAGCCAGTTGTTGTTGAGCGAGGGCACGTAGACGGAGGCGTGCATCTCCGTGAGCGGGCCGATTTTCCCCTCCTGCACGAGCTCCTTCACGCGGATGAAGTTTGGCACGCTGCGGCGTTGCGTGCCCGCCTGGAAGATGCGGCTCGTCTTCCGCATCGTCTCCGCGATCCGGCGGCAGACGTCGATCGTGAGGCCACACGGCTTCTCGCAGTAGATGTCCTTGCCCGCCTCGGCCGCCATCATCGCCGCCTTGCCGTGCCAGCGGTCGCCCGTGGCGACGAGCACGCAGTCGATGTCGGGCCGGGCGAGAAGTTCGCGCATGTCGCGATAGACGCGGCAGTCGGCCGTGCCGTAGTGGCCGTCCACGAAGGCCTTGCCGGCGTCGCGCTTCACCGCCTGCACGTCGGCGATCGCCACGCACTGGATGTCGGGAAACTTGAGCATCTCCCCGAGCACATACTGGCACCGCGGCCCGAAGCCGATCACGCCGAGCGTGAGCCGTTCGCTCGCCGCGGCTGCCCGGGCTTCGAGGCCGAGGGCCTTGGCCGACACGATCGTGGGCAGCGCGATTGCGCCCGCCGCATGCACTGCCGTCGTGAGAAACTCGCGGCGAGAGTTGCCGGGCCGGTGGATGGGCGGCGGGGTGACGCGAGGCGTGGTCGGCTGATTCGGCTGGGCGCATGGCATGGCGAGGCTCCTTTCCTCCGCAGCATATCAGCCGGCGCCCGCCCGCTCCGGCGGCGTTCGCGCACGTTGAAAAAGAGGCCCGCGGGTTTGAAAGGCCGTCGGGTGGCACCGGCAGTATGCTTGGATCGCCACCACCACGGAGCCGCCACATGCCTTGCCACTTGTTCGCCCCTCCATTTCTGCTGGCTTTCGCCGCCGCAGTTTCTTGCCCGCTGGCTGCCGTTTTGGCCGCGGATGTGCATGTGGCGGTCTCGGGCGACGACGCGGCGGACGGCTCGGTGGCGACGCCGGTGCGGAGCCTGCGGCGGGCCCTCGACCGCATTCACGAGATCCGGACCGCCGAGCCCGACCGGGCGACGCCGATCGTGATCGAGGTCGCCGACGGGCGGCATGAGATGGCCGAGCCGCTCGTGATCCTGCCCGCAGACTCGGGCACCGAGGCATCTCCCACGCTGATCCGCGCCGCCGCCGGAGCCAGGCCCGTCGTGAGCGGCGGCCGGGTGATCACCGGCTGGCAGGTGGCCGACGTGGCAGGGCGGCCCCGCTGGACGGCCCACCTGCCCGAGGTGCAGGCCGGCGGCTGGAACTTCGCGCAGCTCTTCGTCAACGACCAGCGGCGGTTTCGCCCCGTGCTCCCCGCCGCCGGCTGGCATACGATCGCCGGCACGCTCGAGCCCTCGCCCGCGAACGCCGGCCAGGGGCACGACCGGTTCGCCTTCGCCGGCGACGACCTCCGGCCCGACTGGGCGAACCTCGGCGACGTCGAAGTCGTGGCGACGCACCGCTGGACGATGAGCCGGCTGCCGATCGGGGCGATCGAGCCCAATCCGGACGACCCGGCGACGAAGATCGTCACGTTCGCCGGCCGGACGCGGGCGCCGGTCGAATGGTGCTCGTTCCCGAAGGGCAATCGGTTTTTGGTGGAGAACGTGAAGGAGGCGCTGGGCGAACCGGGCTCGTGGTATCTCGACCGGCCGACGGGCACGCTCACCTACTGTCCGCGCGACGGCGAGTTGCCGACGAACGTCACTGTGATCGCGCCGCGGCTCGACCGGCTCGTCGAACTCCGCGGCGACGTCGCCGCCGGCACGACGGTGGCCCACGTGCGGTTCGAGGGGCTCACGTTCGCCCACGGCAACTGGGCTCTGCCCGCCGGCGGGCAGAGTTATCCGCAGGCGGAGGTGAACGTGACCGCCGCGATCGCGGCCACGGCGGCCCGGCAGGTCGCGTTTGCCGACTGTGCGGTGCGTCACGTCGGCCGCTATGCGATCGAGTTTGGCGCCGGCTGCCAGGCCTGCACGGTCGAACGCTGTGAGCTCGTCGACCTTGGCGGTGGCGGCGTGCTGATCGGCACGTCCGGCGGCCCGCAATCGTGGGGCACGCCGGGGTTCGTGGCCGGCCCCGAGGGGGAGGTGAAGGAGATCGCGATCCGCGACACCACCATCGCCCATGGCGGCCGGATCCACTCGGCGGCGATCGGCGTGTGGATCGGCCATGCCTCCGGATGCACCGTCGAGCACTGCCACATCCACGACTTCACCTACTCTGCCGTCTCGGTCGGCTGGGTGTGGGGCTACGCGGAGAGCAGGGCCCACCACAACCGCATCGCCCACAACCATATCCACGACATCGGCCATGGCGTGCTCTCCGACATGGGCGCGGTCTACACGCTCGGCGTCTCCCCCGGCACGGTCGTGGAGGGCAACGTGATCCACGACATCGCGAGCCACGACTATGGCGGCTGGGGCCTCTACACCGACGAGGGCTCGACCGGGATCGTGATGCGGAAAAACCTCGTCTATCGCACGAGCTCCGGCGGCTTCCATCAGCACTACGGCCGCGACAACGTCATCGAAAACAACATCTTCGCCGCCGCCCGCGATTGGCAGATCCAGCGGACGCGCGTCGAAGGGCACACGAGCTTTCGCTTCGAACGCAACATCGTGTGGTGGGCCTCCGACGCGCCGCTCGTGAAGGGCGACTGGACGAAGGGTCTCGTCACCAAGGCCAACTGCTACTGGCACGGGGGCAAAGCCGTCGTGTTTCCCGACGGCCAGGATCTCGCCGCGCGGCAGGCCGCGGGGCAGGACGAGGGCTCGATCGCGGCCGACCCGAAGTGCAAGGATCCCCTAGCGGGCGACTTCACGCTCGCGGCCGATTCGCCCGCCCTCCCGCTCGGCTTGGAGCCGCTCGATCCCGCGGCGGCGGGTAGGCGGTCGCCGGATGGCCTCACGGCAGACCTGCCCGAAGTGCCGACGCTCTGGATCCGTCCCTAGCCGGCTGACGGCGCTGCCGCTGCCGTTCGGAAGGACCTCGGCGACGACAGCTTTCGCTTCCGCACCGTCGGCGGCAAACCGCACACCGACGAGATCTAGCCGAGTTCAATGATCCTGCTGCGCGTCAGGTCGCCCGAGCGGCAGGGCGGCTGCCAGAGTGGTCGTCGCGCCCGGCAAGGCCAGGCAGGTGAGCGGCTCTTCGGGCGCGATCATGACTTGCTCCGCGTAGCCCTCCGGCCGGGGCCCGCGGAAGCGATGCGTGTGCCGCGTTGCGGCGTCGATCACCCAGACTTCGGGGATACTGTGACGGGCATAGAGCGGCACCTTCACGCCGAGGTCGTACGCCAGGCTCGATTCGGCCACCTCGACGATCAGCAGCGTGTCGGCGGAGCCGGGGTGAGCTGCGGCATAGTTGTCGGGCCGCGGTTCGAGCAGGGCGATGTCGGGCCGCGGTTCGCTGGAGTCGTCGAGATGAATGGCATCCTGAACGGAGACGATTGCCTTTGGGCCAACCGAATCGGTAAGCCACCGGGCCAAGGCTCTCACGAGTGCTGCGTGCAGGCTTCCGATGGGCGACATGTCGAGCACCTCCCCCGCGATCAGTTCCACGCGGTCATCCGGACCGAGGATGCCCGACTCGGCCATCTGGTGGTAGTCGTCCACCGTGAGCCGGTGCCGCGTCATGAGTTCGCCAGGCATCGTGGCCATCGCCAAGCCTCCCTACGGGAAACGCACCGACCTCGGTGGAGTGTACGTAATCACACTATACGCGTCAATGAAATGAAGTGCGAGTTGCCCCTCCGGCTGGCCGTCGCCTCGACTCCGAAGGTGTGCGGTATCATGCCGCCTCGTCTCCGCAAAAGATTACGGTCCGTCGAGTGAAATCCACCGTGCCCGCCCCATCCGCCCTCGCCATCTTCGCCCATCCCGACGACATCGAGTTTGTCGCCGCGGGCACGCTCCTGCTCCTCCGCAATGCGGGCTGGAGCATCCATTATCTGAATGTTTCCGGCGGCGATTGCGGCAGCACGACGACCGGGCCGGAGGAGACGCGGCGGATTCGGGAGCAGGAGGGCAGGGCGGCGGCGGCGATCCTGGGGGCCGAGTTTCACGCGAGCCTCGCCTCCGATCTCTGCATCTTCTACGAGGAGCGGCTCCTCCGGCGGCTGGCGGCCGTGGTGCGGCGGGTGCGGCCGCGGATCGTGCTCACGCACTCGCCCGACGACTACATGGAAGACCACATGAACACCGCCCGGCTGGCGGTCACGGCCGCCTTCACTCGCGGGATCCCAAACTTCGCCACGGATCCGCCCGAGCCGCCCTTCGCTGGCGACATCGCCGTGTATCACGCCATGCCCCACGGCCTGTGCGACGGCCTGCGGCAGCCGGTCGTGCCGGACCTCTTCGTCGACACGACGAGCGTGCAGACCGTGAAGCGGCGGGCGCTCGCGGCGCACGTGAGCCAGAAGGAGTGGCTCGATGTCTCGCAGGGCATGGACAGCTACCTCGACTCGGGCGACGACGCCGCCCGGGCGGTGGGGAGGATGTCGGGGCGATTCGAGTTTGCCGAGGGCTGGCGGCGGCATCTCCATCTCGGCCTCTCGGCCCGCGACGACGATCCGCTCACCGCGGCGCTCGGCGCGGGGCCCGTGCTCTGCCGGCGCAAGCCACTGTGATCGAACCCGCTGGATCGAAACGCGGGCCCCACGGATCGAAAGAACGCGGTGGTTGCCGAAGTTTGCCCGGGGAGTGACGATACACGCCGGTTTTTCACCTGTGGAACCACCGGCCAT
>Ga0214923_10005255_pt1 | contig 15153 bp, 10 predicted proteins | sample LL1510_MetaG_FD_177993 | JGI IMG/M metagenome (GOLD analysis project Ga0214923, IMG submission 177993) | Freshwater microbial communities from Lake Lanier, Atlanta, Georgia, United States - LL-1510 | ecosystem: Environmental > Aquatic > Freshwater > Lake | place: USA: Georgia | collected...
AAATATTAAATCATACTTGTCAGCATCTAATAGTTTTGGTAACAATAAATATGATGGTTCAATATACATTTTATGATATTTTTCAAAGTTATTTAGTTTAATTAGTTTAATTCCAAAATTATGCCACCTTGATTCTTGATATTCGTCGATAGATACTAATTTAGGACTTAAATTTTTTCTAGAGGCTAATTTATCTAATCCTAATAAAATAAATGTACTATTTATTCCATATTCCATACCTATTTCTAAACAATTTGATAATTTATTATTAATTACTAAATTATAAATTTCATTACCTTCATTTGAATTAATAACAGAATTAATATAATTATTCTTAATTTCTAAATGATTTATATTTAATATATTTTGTATATCATCTTCTAATTGAAAATTAATTGGTAAATTTAGTCTAGCATATTGTATATTTACATATGAATTTAAATGATATTTATCTACTATTGAAAAATATTTAACTAAATCATTATTTTTTATAGAGCTAACAATATTATTAAAATACACTAATCTATTATTAATCATATTTGATAATTTTTCTAAATTTATTATTGGATCAATTTTAATATATTCAATATTATCTATCAAATTTAAAAATAAATCTTTGTATATTATTGGACTATAATTAAAACAATATACACGATATGTTAATCGACCTTTATATATAAATATACGATCAAATACTAATAACAATAAATTTATTAATTTAATTATTTTTGAATCAAATTGAAAAACATTAAAATCAAAATATCCATTTTCATTTATATGATTAAACATATATTTTATTTTTTTTATAGTTGGTTCATATTGATATTTTATAATTTCATTAATACTTAAATTTTTATAATCAGGATAATAAAAGATAGTAGCATTTATAAGATCATATTTTTCATCACCTTCTTTATCATAATCCATTACAAATGTATTTTTTTCTAATTTATGATTTCTAGCATCTGATGGTTTATTAAATGATATATACACTTGATTTGTCTTTCCATCTGAAAATATTGTACTTGTTTCTTCTATAAATTTATTAAAATAATTTCTAAAATATCTTGTATTCTTATATATTTTTCGTAAATTTAAAAAATCTTGCTCTTTTTGAAGAATTTCTTTAAATTCTGGTAGATTATATTCTATTTTATTTTGCTGTATATCATAATTAAAATTATATCGATTTACTTCATAATAATTATTTTCCATATAAATAAAATAGAAAAAATAAATAAATATATATATGGATCAATATTACTATAAATATATTAAATATAAAACAAAATATTTAGAATTAAAAGGAGGAAAATCTCAAAAACAAAAAGCAGCCAAACACGCATTAAGGGTGTCAGCAATACAACAAAGAGAAAGAGCACAAAAAGAAAGAGAAATCGCTGAAGAAGCTCTTAAACCAAAACATATATTATTTATGTTCCTAGGTGGATTACCAAATACAGACCATTGGAATAAATTTTTAGAAACAGCAAATGATAAATTAATATGTATTGTTCATCCAAAAAATATTCCATATAAAATTCCACCTATTTGGAAGACAAAAGAAAGCAATGGAACATTATTAATTGTAGATGAGAAACACCATTTAAAAACTGGATGGGGAGTAAAAAGTCTAACTGATGCCGAATTAATGATGATGCAATATGCTTTAGTTACTAAAGGAAATATTTTTAAAAAATTTGTATTATTAAGTCCAAATGATGGACCATTATATAGATTTAATGTTATTTATAATGAATTAATGAAAGATAATAAATCTTGGTTTGGAATTCATTACAAATGGCATCAACGTAGATGGATGAAAAAAATTTATATTCACGAAGGAGGCGAATTTGATTTTGATGAAGTTACTACAAGCAGTCAATGGAATGCTATTGATAATACTCATTTAGAATTCTATTTTGATATTAATAAATTATCAAAAAATGAACCTACCTATATAAAAGTAGAAGAAGATTTTATTTGTGATAATAATGAAATTAATATTGTAAAAATAATAGACGGAGTTGATATAAAATTTCAAAAATATTTAAATTCATTTAATGGATTTATCCAAGAAAAATTATCTTTTAACAAATTAAAAGAAATAGATAATAATGGATTTTGTATAGTTACAGATGTTGTATTTTTTATTACTATTTTAAAACATGAATTAAAATTACGGAAACAAAATTTTTGGGAACATCTTAAAACTCAAAATATATCATATATAAATAATACAAATAATTATCGTAATTTTATTAAGCCAATCTTGGGTGAAGAATTAAATAATGATTTTAGAAATATAAAATATAAACTCAGAGGATTTGTTAGCAACTCAAAGTGGAATAACAAATTAAAAATTTGGGAAAGTCAGTTTAGAGGAGAAGTATCTAATTACAATCGTATATGGTATGGTGCGGACTTAGAATTTGATTCTTCAAAAACAAAATTAAATTCAATTGAAAATTCTGAAAAAGATGAAAAAAAACAGTGGTTTTTATTTGAAAAAAATATATTAAAAGATTATAGTCAGGAAGAATTAGATGAAAAGAAAGATACACATAATAGACATATTAAAGATAAATATAAAAATAATCCAATATTAAATGATTTATATAGTGTTGGTCCTTCTATGACAGATTGGAGTTTAATACCACTAAATCCAGGTAATATTATAAGAGAATTTAAGTATAAAACTATTACATCCATATATAATCCAAGCACAGGACAACATGAAAAAGTTGGAAGTGATTTTAATTTAGATATCGACAATATTTCAGAATTCTTTAAAAAAGATCCAGAAGAGAATATTAATAAACTTTTAACAAAATTAACTGTTAATGGTAAGCCAGCTGTATTTGATCATATAAATTATAATACAATTTTAAGTCCTAGAAGACATCCATTAGAATATGTACAATTTAAATTAACTGAAGTTGTAAATGCTTATAATTTATTAATATTATTTGATATTTGTAACGATAGTTTTCATATTTTAATGGATCTTATTAATGAAAAACTAAAAGATACTGATAGAAATGATCCAGAAACTAAAAAAATAAGATTAACTAATAAATTTATTAAAGAAGTAGCACACTCTAAATTATTTGAAAAAGATATACAACAAGAAATAAATCAATTTCAAGAAAGTGTAAGTATTTCTCGTAAAATAGCTGATACCAATATAGAATATATATATTATTTGCATTTATATAATAAAGCAAAATGGTATTATGAACGTATAATTAATGAAAATATACATCTTATTAAAGAATGCGAAAAAGATGGAAAAAAATATTATGTTTTTAAAACTAATCCTCACGAGGACCCAATGTATGGAATACCAGTATCATCTTATTTTTTAAATAATTCCTTAACCCATGGATCTTTATTTTTAAGAAAACTTGGAGAAAATAATTGTATTGAAGAATATTCTGATCAATTATTTAAATTACCAAAACATGTACATACTTTAAATAAGCAAGAATTAGAAGAATATACACAAAGAGAAATTCTAGATAATCAATCAATACCATTTAAATATGAAAAAAATAGAGATATTATTAAATTAGAAGGTATTACTAATCCATATTATACTCCACATCAGAGAGAAAATATAGAAAAGATAAAGAAAATGAGAGATAGTCAGTTAATTATTCTTTATTTAATTAAAGAATTAGGTTGGAATATCAAGTCAGCAAAAAATGTATTACTTATATTAGCAGACATTATTTATAAAAATTATAAAAATTTAGATAAACAAGAATTTAAAGAATATTGGTCTAGTTTAGACTTTGAAAAATTAAAAGATGAAAATTTAGAAACATTTAGAATACGTGTATTTTAAATACTAACAAATACTAAATTTATTATTTAGAGCTAACGTGAATATCAAACTAAATTGATGTTATTAAATTTATGACGTTATTGTTTTTTTATATTTAGTTCTAAGAAATCAATAATAAAATTAATTCTATTAATATATGTATGATTATCACGCACTTCAGTCATTAATTCTTTAATAATAGAAAATCGATCTTTATTTTTATTAAATTCTAAACTTTTTTGAACTAATTCCTCAATATTTGATGAATAAATTATTTTTTTATTAAATAAGTTATATACTGCCTCACTATTTGTAATACCCATTTTACCATAACTAATGTTTTTAAAAATACGACATGGAATATAATTTTTCTCTATTTGCCATTCTGTCTGTAATGCTGGAGCTATAATGGATTCTTGAATTAATTTCATATTCTCTTCAATTGATTTATTTTTATTAGAATTTTTATTAAAAGTTCCACCATAGACTTCATACTTTATATTATATTTTTTTAAAACTTCTCTTAATCGATCATTATGTTGCAGTGGCATTCCTATAAAATTACTTATATCTTTTACTTCAAATGATTCTAAATTCTTAATATTTTCATCTATTTCGAAAGGTAATAAATCAGTTGCCCATGGCATAAAAAGACTTTTCTTATCACTGGTAAAATAATAATATTTATTATTCTTATAATTTAAATATTTTAAGCAATCTGTAGTATATACTTGTAATCCTATTATGTTATTAGAAGGAATTCCCTTAGTTTTATTTATTAAAGTATGGTTTTTGGGGATTTTATACTCTTCACCAGTCCATTCTACATTATGTGCTATATATAAACTTGTATCATTTAATGGTAAATTTTTAGATTCTAATCCATGAACAATGTATAGAGAATTATTAAAATCAACTATCTTATCATCTGGATAATTATTTTTCCCATCTTCATTGAACCAATAAACATCATAACCTAAGTGTTTAAATGTTCTATAAAAAGCATTATGAATATAACTATGAGTGTGATTATGTAATTCATGACCACAAATTATTACTTTATCTAAATTCATTCAATATATTTAATTAATATAATTTATTTTTTATATTAATTAAATATATTATATGAATTATATTGTATCAATACATTATAATAATATTGAATTATTAGAAACACAATATAAATCGATTCAAAGACATATTCAAGGTAATTATACATATATAGTATTTAACGATGGAATTGAATTTCATAATGATATAATAAATACGTGTAATAAATTAGGAATTAAATGTATAAATATAGATCAATCAGTACACGTAGATAGAAATGTATTATTTCCAAAAGAATTATATGGAATGAGAAAATTAATGAATAATCCTCCACTTAATTCAACAAATGAGTTATATTGGAAAAATATGAAATTTAACGGATATAATTCGGAATTAAATAATTCGGTCGGGTCACGTCATTGTGATAGTGCTCAATTTATTATTAATTATTTTCTTAATATATCAGATACCAAATATTTATTTAATATTGATGCTGATATGTTTTTAATAGATAATATAAATATAGATGATTTTATGGAAAATCATGATATAGCTAGTTTTTTTCAAGGAAGAAGAATTAATAATACTAAATATTGGGAATATATTTGGCCTAATATTTTTATTATTAATTATAAAAATTGTCCAAATCTAAAAGAAATATCTATGGATGGTACATTTTTATATGATAATAATAAGATGGTCTGTGTGACAGACACAGGTGGCGAAACAGGATATTATTTAGAAAAATATAAGAATATATTAAAGATAAAAAATATAAATTGTAAAATGATAATTAATGACAATGAAATAGATAAATATAATTCTGAAATTAAAAATCAAAAAATAATTACATATTTATTGAAAATGAATGAAATAAACTCGGGAACTGGTCCAAATAAAGAACTATTTTTAAATGATTGTATTATGCACCTAAGAGGAGCCGGATCTAATTGGATAAAAAAATCAAAAGAGTATAATAAAATGCAGATAAAGCTTTTTAATGAAATTTTTAATTTTTAATTTTATAGCATATAATTTAAATCGTTATTTTATACGAATAATTTCATTTAAATTATATAAATTATTATTATTAATTTTTTCTTTATTATTATCAATATATTTATATAATTTATTTAAGACTTGTCGTTGATTTTCATCAAACAGTTTTAATAAATTTTCTCTTCCATATTTATCTATAAATTTAACTATTAAATTTATAATTTGTCCCTTAATTTTTTTATCATTATTCGTCTTATTTAAAAAACTTAATTGCTTTAATTCTTCTAAGATACTTTTTTCTCTTTCATTAAATTTATGTAGCTTATAATAATTAAATCTATATATATTATCTATCATCCGATATAAATCATATGATACATTAATATAAGTTGTTCCTACTGTTAATTGATCATATATAATATTATTTAAAAAATACTTATCCATTCCATATGGATACTTAACTTTATAATTATAAAAATATTCATAATCTTTACTAGTAAGAATTTTATTAATTAAATCTTCATGTTTATTTATTACAATATCATTGATAAATTTATCAAATATTGTTTTATCTATTTTTATGCGTGTTAATAATGGTAATTCAATATTATATTGATTGTTATTGTTATTATACAATTTAATATCATTTGGTAATGAATCAAAACATGTATCAATATTATTTTTTAAAACCTCATCTACTAATTCATCACTATGTAATTCGATTGAATGTCTAATATTTGTTAAATACACATATTCATATAAGTTTTCAGTTAAGGCAAATAAACTTAATAATGAGCCAAAAATTCCATCATGAAAAATACTAATTCTTAATAAAGGATAATTAAATTTGTAAAATTCGGTGCTTAAATATTCCTTCTTAATTTTTTCAATTTCACTGGAACAGCTTTCGTCATAATATATTCTAATATCAAATATATTAGAATCCTTAAAATAATCTAATGTTCTTTTTAATGAATCTAAATAACTCGAAAAATTTTTATCTAAGTCTAACATTTTAAATATTACTAAAGACATTAAATTTTTCTTTCGTTTAAATATTTCATTATATTTTATAATCTCCATTCTTATTAAATTAATTTATATAAAAAATATTAATTTATATATAAAATCTGCTAATTAATTTTTATAAATAATTTAAAATGATTTATATCTTTCATTTCATGTTTATTTAAAAATTCAATAAATTCTTTAAAACATTTGATTTTAAATTCATCTAATATTAAATACAAATTATTTAAATCTAATTTATTAAATAATTTAATATATGTATTGTTAATATTAGTTTTTATTTTAATATCATTATTCATATACGATAATGAATGTAATTCTAATAAGGAGCTTATAATTTCTTTATTTTTTTTATCTAAATTGGATGTAATTGATACACCTTTTAGTGTTTGACTTATATCAATTTGATATAATACATATGTATTATATTTACATAAATCGTCATAAATTATAAAATTTGTCATATATTCATCCATACCATACGGATGTCTAACTTGGTAATCATATTTATATCTATCTGGTCGATATTTAATAATCTCTTTAACTACATCTTGATATTTATTAAATGCTAAATCTTCTATAAATTTATTAAATATACTTGGATCTAATTTAATATTTGTTACTAACGGAAAATTCATATTATAATTATGTTCGCTCTTAATCCACGGACGCCTATAACAAAACATTGATAGAAATATGGTATTAAAGTTTTTAATTTGTTTATAATTTATATAATTTAAATCTAAATGTAACGGTAATATGTCGATATCATCTATCCAAACATATTCATAATTGTGACTATCAATTTGATTTTTTTCAAATATTGGGAGTATGCGAATTAAAGATCCAAAAGTTCCGTCGTGAAAATCACCTATTCTTAATGGCTGATAATTAAATTTATAAAATTCAACATTTTTATATTTATTTATTAATTGCTTCATTTCTTTATGACAACTTTCGTCAAAATATACACGAACATCAAATCCAAATGTATTATTATGTGTATGATTTAATAATCTATCTAAAGAACGAGTATATTTATCAAATAGTCTATATGGTCCTTTAATTTTAAAAATTGAAAAAGATAATAAATGTTTTTGCCTATTAATTATTTCATTAAATTTTATAATTTCCATTAAATTATAAAATATAAAAAAATTATTTTAATTTAATTATTTCACTTTAATTATCTCACTTTAATTATCTCACTTTAATTATCTCACTTAAATCTGATAAAGTACTACTAATAATCTTATCTTTATTTTTATCAATAAATTTATAAAATAAGTCTATAACTTTTTGTTGTTTGTCATTGAATAATTTTAAAAATTCGTCTCTTCCAAATTTATCTATAAATTTAACTAATAATGTTACAATAGTTCCTCTAATATTAGTATCACTTGAATTAAATTTAATTTCACCTAATTTTTTTAATTCTTCTAATATATCTTTTGATCTTTGATCCATTTTATATATTCTTTCATAATTTAATTTATACATCTGATTGATTAATCTTAATAAATCATAAGTTATTTTAATATATACTGAACCACTACATAATTTATCATAAATTATATTGTTAATAAAATATAAGTCCATTCCATCCGGAAATTTAACATCATAATTATATGTTATTAAAAATTTTGAATTAGTTATTGTAGAATGTATAAAATCATCATATTTTCCTATTGTAATATCATTTAAAAAATTATCTAATATTAATTTATCTAATTTTATTTTTGTTAATAACGGGAGTGATATTCTATTTTTTTCATCTCCTTTTGGCAATAAATAAAAAAATGTATCAATCTTATTTTCTATTATAAAATTTATTTCTTTAAAATTTATCCATTCAGGTTTATATAGAATATCAGTTATATATATATATTCATATATATTTTCACCAAATAATGGTAAATATCCTAGAAATCTACCGAACTTACCATGATGATAATCATTAATTCGTAATTTAGGATAATTACATTTATAAAATTCTATATTAGGATATTTTGAAATATATATTTCTATTTCTTTCTGACAACTATTATCAAAATATACTCTAACATCGAGAAGTTCCTGATTTTTTTTTAAAAATGGTAAGAGATATTGTAAATTATTTAAATATATCTCAAATGATCTATAAGTATCGAATGTTTTATATATAGAAAAAGATATTAAATGTTTTTTTCTATTAGATATTTCATTATATTTTATAATTTCCATTAAATTATAAAATATAAAATAATTATTTTAATCTAATTATTTCACTTAAATTTGATAAAGAATTAGTATTTATCTTATCCTTGTTATTATCTATAAATTTGTAAAATAATGATATAACTTTTTTTTCATTTTCATTAAATAATTTTAAAAATTCTGGTCTTCCAAATTTATCAATAAATTTAACTATTAAGCCGATAATAGTTGATTTAATAATAGTATCATTTGTGTTAAATTTTATTTCACTTAGTTTTCGCAGTTCATCCAATAAATCTTTTGATCTTTGATCCATTTTATATATCTTATCATAATTTAATTTATACATACTATGAATTAATCTTAATAAATCATATGTTATTTTAACATATACTGAACCACTACATAATTTATCATACACTAAATTATTTATAAAATATAAATCCATTCCATCAGGAAATTTAACATCATAATTATAAGATAATAAAAATTTTTTATCAGTTATTATAGAATAAATTAAATCATTATATTTACCCGATGTGATATCTATTAAAAAATTATCTAGTATTAATTTATCTAATTTTATTTTTGTTAGTAATGGTAACGATATTTTATTTTTTTCGTCTCCTTTTGGTAATAAATAAAAAAATGTATCAACCTTATTATTTATTATAAGATCTATTGAATTAAAATCATTCCATTCTGGCTTGAATAAAACATCAGTTATATATATATATTCATAATTATTTTTTTCAAATAATGGTAAAAATCCAAATAATCTTCCTAAAATACCATGATGATAATTACTAATTCTTAAATTTTGATAATTAACTCTATAAAATTCTATATTTGAATATTCTTTAATATATGGTTTGATATCTTTATGACAACTATTATCAAAATAAACTCTAGTATCAAAAAGTTGATTTTTTGTTAATATAGGTAGTAATAATTTAAAATTATCAAAATAATTTTCAAATGGTCTATAAGCATCTAACATTTTATAGATAGAAAAAGATATTAAATGTTTTTTTGGATTGTGTATTTCATTATATTTTATAATTTCCATTATAAAATATTAAATAAAAAATATTAAAATTAATTAATTTTTAGTATATATTTAAAATTATTTATATCTTTCATATCGTATTTATTTAAAAAATCTATATACTCTTTAATACAGCTTTTTTTATTTTCATCTATTAATAAATATAATTTTTGTTTATCTAATTTATTAAATAATTTTATATAAGTATTATTAATATTTTTAATTATTTTTAAATTAGTCGCCTTATACGATAAATAATGTAAATCTAATAATGATTTTAATATTTCTTTATACTTATTATCGATCTCTTTTGTATATGATATTTCCTTTAACAATGGAGTTATTTCGACTTGATATGATACATATGTGCTATATTTTGTTAAATCATTATATATTATATTATTCGTAAAATACTCATCCATACCATATGGATGCCTTACTGGATAGTCATATTTATATCTATCTGGTCTGAATTTAAGAATATCTTCAACAACATCTCTATATCTATTATTTGCTAAATCGTCTATAAATTTATAAAATATTTTAGGATCTAATTTAAGATTAGTTATTAATGGAAAATTCATATTATAACTATGTGATGCCTTAATCCATCTTTTAGAATAACAAAATAATGATGAAAAATATGTATTAAAACCAATTATATCTTTTTTGTTTATATCATTTAAATTTAAATTTTTTGGTAATAAATCTATATCGTCAATCCAAATATATTCATATAAATGAAATTCTGATGGATGGTGCTCAAATATTGGGAATAGACGAACTAGTGATCCAAATGTTCCATCATGATAATCACCAACTCTTAATGGTGGATAATTAAACTTGAAAAATTCAACCTTCTTAAATTTATTCATTAATGGTTTTATTTCTGTATGACAACTATTATCAAAATATACACGAACGTCAAAATCAAATATATTATCTCGGGTATGATTTAATATGCGATCTAAAGAGTTTGTATATTTACTAAATTCTCTATATGGTCCAATTATCTTAACAATTGAAAAAGATAATAAATGCTTTTTTCGAATATTAATTTCATTATATTTTATAATTTCCATTATAAAATATAAAATAAAAAATTTTTATGATTTTTATTAGCTAACTTATAAGGTTAATTAATTTTGATAATATACTTAAAATTATTAATATCTTTCATTTCATATCTATTTAAAAAATCAATAAATTCTTTAATACAATTAATTTTGTCTTCATCTAATATCGAATATAATTTTTCTTTATCCAATTTATTAAATAACTTTATATAAGTATTATTAATTTTAGTAATTACTTTTAAATCTATTGCTTTAAATGATATATAATGTAAATCTAATAAAAACTTTAATATATCTTTAAACTTATTATCTACACCTTTTATAAATGAAATACTCTTTAATAATGGTGTTATTTCAACTTGATACAATACATAAGTTTTATATTTTGTTAAATCATCATAAATTATATAATTTGTAAAATATTCATCCATTCCATATGGATGTCTTACTGGATAATCATACTTATATCTATCAGGTCTAAATTTTAAAATTCTTTCTATAACATCTTTAAATCTATTATTTGCTAAGTCATCTAAAAATTTAGTAAAAATATGATAACGTAATTTAATGTTTGTTACTAATGGAAAATTCATATTGTATTTATGTTCAGGTTTAATCCATGGCCGATAATAACAAAATATTGATAAAAAATATGTATTAAAACCTTCTATTTCTTTTTTATTAATATCACTTAAAATTAAATTTTTTGATGGTATATCTATGTCATCCATCCATACATAATCGTATTTATGTCCTAAATCATCTATTGGATGTTCTTCAAATATTGGTAATAAACGAACCAAAGAACCAAATGTTCCATCATGAAATTCTCCTATTCTTAATGGCGGATAATTAAATTTGTAAAATTCAACATCTTTATATTTATTTATTAATAATTGTAATTCATTTGAACAACTATGATCAAAATATACACGAATATCAAATCCATTCATATTATTATGAGTATGACTTAATAATCTGTCTAGTGCTCTAGTATATTTATCAAATTCTCTATATGGTCCTATCATTTTTACAATTGAAAAAGATAATAAATTTTTTTTTCGATTAGATATTTCATTATATTTTATAATTTCCATCCTACTTAAAATAATTTATAAAAAATTATTTTAAATAACAATATGTATTCTCTTTATATCTACAAAATCTAATAATAATAGTATTACTCCATCTCGCGAATATGTATTTCCTATATACTTTTTATTTCTCTTTAAAAAATTCTTAAATTTATTCCTCAACATAAAATGTCTTATTATATCATTTTCTTTATCATAATAATGATCAAATTGATTACATAAAACATAATTTACTAATACTCCAAATTTTATCTCCTTACTTCGCATATCTAATGCTCTTCTTAATATTTCACTTAATATTACTGTTCGATCTAAAACAACTTTATCATAATTATTTTCTAACAACATAATTATATTTATATTAATTTTTATTATTATAAACTAATTAAACTTTATTAAAAAATACCAATCATTACAACATAAATGTATCTCCTTGTCCTTCTTTCATTGTTCTCTCAATTATATCATCAATTAGTGAATTCTCATTGAACTTTAATGTATCAATACTATTCTTAATCATTGTCGTTATTTCAGTATCGTTATATTCAGTATTTTCTAAGATATCCGTATCTACTAATATCTCTGGGAAACCAGTTCCACATCTAATTGCTCTACCCATAATTAATCTAGATGATACTGATTGTAGTTTATCTACTTCTCCAAATACAGCACTATTTACAAACATCTCTACTGTTCTCTCAAAAGATGCCTTTGATAATGGATCTGTATCCATTCGACCAAATCCATGTCTATCTATTGATACTAATTCTCCACTATTACACATGACATCGCACAGGATTGACAAGTGATGGTAATTTAACTTAAGATCTCCACTAAATACTTTGTTAATTTCAGCAATTAATGACTTTCTAGCAGCCTCAATTCCATATAATCTATATATCGTATTAATCTCATTACTATAACATCTATTGTTATCTACGTGTTTAATATATCTTAAGCTAATCATATTAATTCCAGCAGTTGTTACAATATATTCTTGTTTATTATTAATTTCTCCTGTTTCTTCATTGAAATGTAAATATAACTTCTTATCAACTTCATCTACATCAGTAATATTATCAATTCCTTTTAATTTAAATTCATGTAATATCATATTCTGTATATCTAGTAAGATACTGTTATTGAATTCTGATATGTCAAAACGAATATGAATGTATAATTTACTTGCGTTATCATTTGTAGTCATAATACATCCGTTAATAATTTTCTTGATTAATTCTCTGTAATTCTTATTTCTTGATTTATCTGCCGATAACTCATCCCAGAAGTTTATAAATATTGTCTTGATCTCTAACATCGTCAATTTCTTCTCAAATAACTTCTCTCTTGATACCTCAAATCTATATAACCAGGGTAAGTTCTCAGGCTTTACATTGAAATTTCCATACAAGTTCATTGAACCTTTTACTACTACTCCATCATCAATCATATAGCTATCTTCTTGGTCGCTATCAAAGATAATATCTACTTTTGTTACAATATCATTTAGAGATGTGTATTTTAAGTAAGCAGCAATTGTATATGCCAAGTCTTTGTCCTCTTGTTTGTCTTTATTCATATAGATATACATAAGTGGTGTCTTAATATTTTCAGTTTTACGTAAAACTTCATTTAGACGTGGAATACCTTGCATACCAGCGACACCAGCACCGGAAGAGTGCTTTGTATTAAGAGTGTTATGAACTAGAATATTATCATCTACTAAGAAACTTTCATTTCCTGGAACTGTAAAATCATATACATATTCTTTAGGATCTGCTAAGTAATTTAATTCAACAATTTCATCCCAGATTACGTCGGAATTAACTGCTTCGTGAAGAATATCTAAGTTTTTATTAATTTTATTAATTTCATTTGTAGTTAAATCCATATTTTCAAATTTTTCTTCAAATAATTCAATATATTTTGAAATAGTATTTTTCCCAATACTTTCTAATTTTGCCCATCTTCCATAGTTTCTTGATTGACCAGGCATCTTTAATATCTTTCCTGTTTCGGCAACAATCTCGCCCACACATGGGACTTTATCAATTAATTCTAATTCTGAATGTCTTTCTTGTCTATTGTTATATTCTATTATCTTATCTAATTCAGATTTCTTTTCTGTTAATTCTAATCCAATTTGTGAATCAAATAATTCAGCATATTTCTTTTGAATTGATAAGCAATAGAATGTGCCTTTCTTTTCAATGTAAAATGATCCAAAAATACCAAAGTATCCAAGTAATCTATTTATATCCCTAATTAATGTATGGCTCATTGAACCAACTCTGATTAAATTACGAGATGAATCAACATTACCGTCTCCATCAAAGTATCCACCAATTATACCAGAAATAAAATCAGTATTAGTATGATAAATTTCAGATCCAACTATTTTATCAAATGAGCCAGTATCAAAGTGTTTTAATAAAAATTGTTTCAAATCTTTAGAATATATATTATTATCTTTTGATGGGCCATATTCTCCTTGATAATTTCTTGTTGAAAATTCATAGCCCATCTTCTTACAGAATGCTCTACATTTTACTTCAACAATAGGATGAATCTTGCTAATTTTAACAGTATTTCCAGTTAAGGATCCGTCTGCTAAGTATATACCACATATCCATCCTAATTCTTTATTTAATGTAAAGATTGTATCATTCATTTTTAATGTATTTATTACATGAGGCACTTGAGGAATAAATTTAGCTATTGGAATACGATGTCCTAATTTTAAGTCGCTACCTAAGATTGGTTCGATTCCATTTACTGTTTTCTTCAAGAATGAATGTGATAATGTTGCTGTTGTTCTTTTACCTGTTTTTG